>Ga0123353_10001947_pt1 | contig 25442 bp, 24 predicted proteins | sample TergutLab28metaG_3_FD_92763 | JGI IMG/M metagenome (GOLD analysis project Ga0123353, IMG submission 92763) | Labiotermes labralis P3 segment gut microbial communities from Petit-Saut dam, French Guiana - Lab288 P3 | ecosystem: Host-associated > Arthropoda: Insects > Digestive system > Gut ...
AGCGGGGGAGATTGTTTTGCCAATTCCCCCGCCAGCGGGGAAGAATTGAATCGCAAATATACACTTCCAAAAGGCGTTTGTCAAGGGGTGAAAAATTATAGCACCTCAAACTTTTTCTTAACCTAAAAAACCTATTTTTGCACGTTGTTTATTTATGAACCTAAATCTATTTGTTATGAGAAAATTACCATTATTTTTTGCGCTCTTTTTGAGTCTTTTATTTACTGCTAAAGCAGATTATCTGATTAGAGGAATTACAATTCCTAACTTTTCTTACCGAGATTTAATAAACTATACCCTTACTTTTGATAATGAAAACAATCCTATTGCAGCCGCTTCCATGCACTCTATTAATGCAACAGAACCGGGTAGGAATAGTATTGTTATCATACATAAAGATTTTCAACCAGTATCCGTTTTCACCGTTGGATTTTTGTATGATCCTAATCCTCCTATTGATATAGAAGTAAGAGATTTTCGTTACGACAGTGGTAACGACCAATATGTGCTTTGCGGCTCTATACAATATGGTTTATTTTCTCATGCTTTTATAGCAATAATAGACGGAAATTTTTCTTTGATGCGTTTTTACGAATATCCGATAGCCGATATGTTTTACTCCATCTGTTTTTCTTATCCAAACTCTTCATTCCCAGTATTTAATGATTATTATTTGTGCGGTAAAAATGGTAATTATGGGGTTATTGCTTCCGTAAATATAGGAACTTTACAACTTACAAATCATCTCACCACAACCACATATCACTTTAATTTGCCCGAAGGCAGCTACTTTGTTCAGGATATTGGCACTTTTCAATTAACCGGTAATAGTTTTCGTATCTCAGTAGCAGGTTTTAAGAGAGAATTAACACATACCGTGGCTTGGCATGGATATACAGTAGGATTATCTACTTCAAGTAATATGATGAACAATGATTATAACGGACCTTTTATTGGAAACTATGAACATTATAAGATAAGGTATAATGGAGGAAATGAACATACCGGAGGGTATTTTGAGGGTGATGATAGAATGTGCGCGCTGTTTGGTACTCCGCTATCAGCTGCGGATTTCTGTGATAACATTTATCCGAGTAAGGAAACAAAATACCAGCCAATTCCTTGGGGTTTACTCCCTTTACTGCCCGGGTTTTTGCCACAAGCTACCTATGCTTCTTATGGTCCAACCCATGATAATATGTATCATGTTCCTTGTTCAGGTAAAAGTGATAATTCAGTCCCCGAAATGATAATGGCTGCAGAAGATGAAAACGAAATTACGATTTTTTATGATTATATTATAGTAAAAGATACTCCGACTAACATTTCTTATCAAATTTACAGCATAACCGGTCAATTGCTTCTAACCGGAGTTACAACTCCAAATATCTCTACCAAACAACTTAATAAAGGGATCTATATTTTACGATTTGAAAACGGGAAAGTATTAAAGTTTGTGAAATAGAAAAACAATCTCCAAAAAAACACCTCTTAATTATTAATAGTTTTATGTTATTCAAAAAAGTTACCTATTTTCTGATAACAATTTTTCTCTCTACTTTAATATCTCTTCAAGCACAAACCACAGAAGGAACAGAGTTTTGGTTAACGTTTGGGAAAATCGATTACGTTACAACAGAATATAGCTATATTCATTTACAAATTCGTATCGTAGCCAAAGATCATCAGACAACCGGAACCATATTTTTCACAAATATAGATACTTATATAGATTTTGAGATTGAAGCAATGCAGGTTTATACATACAATCTTAGCGAGGCCGAGAAGGCTGCTGTGTATAATGCATATCAAACATCTCCATCAGGAAATAATCTTAGTGTTTATATCACCAGTAATATGCCTGTTACGGTTTATGCAATGAATCGATTCAACAACCTATCTTATGATGTTACCAATGTTTTACCTGTAACCGCGCTGGGTACTGAATATTACCAAATCTCATATCCCGTATTAATAAATGTTTCTGTGCTTTTTAATACATACGCTGTGATAGCAACAGAGGATCATACGGAAGTGTATCAAAATAATATTCAGGTAGCCACACTTAACAAAGGTTATCTTTACTATACATGTTGTAGCGTTCGAGAGATGACAGGTTATTATATCTCTGCTAATAAGCCCATTGCACATTTTGCATTTAGTCCTATCAGTCTCCCTAACGGTATACCTCAGAGTAGCGGTTCTCATTTATTTCAACAAATGGCACCCGTGCATGCATGGGGTAAAGAGTTTTTTGTGCCGATTTCACATACAGTCCGTGAATATGTGCGTATAGTGGCATCGCAAAACGATACAAAAATTACCCAAATAGGAGGTACTGTACGCACCGACGTGACGGGTGCGCAAACAACTCTCGATAACCTTCAAGCCGGTCAATTTGTTGAATTAGAGGTGCCGTTAAGTAATTTGGGCTGTTATATTAAAGCCAACAAGCCGGTGGGCGTTTGTACTTTTCTTCCGGGCATAGGGTATGAAACGGGTACACCTGCCCAGTGTTGGATTCCACCCATAGAGCAATCTGTTAAAAGTGCGCTCATTGCTCCCTTTGTTATTACTGGATACGAAGTTTATATTTATTATCATTATGCCACATTGTTTACACAAACAGCCACAAAAAACAATATTAAGGTTTCTATTGGAGGGGATCTGCCTACTAATTTAAGTGGTGGCATTTGGATAGACAATGCTGCTGCTGAGATGTCATTCTATAAAATGCCGCTCACCAACGATACCGCAGCATACTACTTTACCTCCTCTTCGGGAAGATTTCTAATTTTGGGCTACGGTACTCATATGAGTTCGGGAGCTTATTACTATCCTGCCTATTCTGCTATGCGCAAATTAGATGCCGCGTTTTACGCCAATGATATTCATTTTCAAGAATTTGAAGAGAATCCTTTTTGTGAAAGCGAGATAACGTTTCGTGCAGAGATAGCGGGAGATCTGCATACAGACCCGGGAAGTTTAAAGTGGTATATTGATGGATTAGAGGAGACTACTAAACAAGACAGTTTAGAATGGAAAAAAACTTTTGGAATCGGAGAATACGAAATAATCATGTGGGTTCGTCTTGCAAATGATACTATTATTTCTAAAACAGGCAATCTGAAAATAATGGATTGCAACTTTAGTGCAGAGTTTTATGTAAATAATGTGCATTATCTATATGATACTACTTTCTGTGACAAAAATGTGAACTTCAGAGCAGAGATTGAAGGAGAATACTCTGAACTAAAATGGTATATTAACGGTGCAGAGGATATTACGTTGCAAAATACAGAAGAATGGAATAGAACTTTTGAAACCGGAAATTATCCAATAAAAATGGAGGTACATTTTGAAAATGGCGAGATAGTATCTTGCGAAAACCAATTAAAAATGAATATTTATTGGATGAAGATCAGAAATGTGCGGTACTGATGGAAAAATAAGGTAGAAAGTTATAAAATTAGTACTATTTTCGCGCAAATTTTTAGTATGCCTACCGACGAGCTGATTCTGGAACTCTTTGCTAACGAAAAAACAAGAACCCGTGCATTCGAAATGCTCGTTAAAAAATATCAAAGAGATGTGTATCAAAATGTTAGACGAATGGTAGGATTGCACGAAGATGCAAACGATGTATCGCAAAATGTGTTCATCAAAATCTGGAGACACTTGCTGACTTTTCGCCGAGAATCGAGTTTGAAAACATGGATTCTGAGAATTTGTACTAATGAATCATTAACTTTTATTGAAAAAAAGAAAAAACTACTCAATCTTACCGATGATTCTTATACCGATTGGATGTTGCAAACAATCCCTGATGATAAATATTTATCATCGGAAAAAATTGTACAACTTATTCAACAAGCAATTCTTATCTTGCCCGAAAAACAAAGAATCGTTTTCTCATTACGCTATTATGAGGAGATGCCTTACGAGGAGATGTCGAAAATACTAAATACCTCTGAAGGAGCATTGAAAGCTTCTTATCACTTTGCTGTAAAAAAAGTTGAAGATTTTTTGCTGAAGCATTAAACCTAATATATATACATCATGTCTATTAAAAGTTTTAAAAAATAAACAACATTAAATGGATACTTTACATCAATATAAAGAAAACCCTTTGTATGAAGTTCCTGAACATTATTTCGATCAGTTGCAACATGAAGTAATGCAACGTGTTAATAAAGAAATTAAACAGCAACTATCTTTTAAAAAATGGACTTCTGTCATCTCTGCTGCCGCTTCAATTGTACTTATTATTGCCCTTTCATGTTTTATTCTCCTTAATAAAAATACAAACACTAATTTCTATGTCCATGAAGATATTCCACCCTTTGAAGACTCAATTATTACTCTTGACTACAATTATTTAGCCGATGCAACCGAACTAACTACCCCCACCGACACACCCGACCCAATCATTACCTCTGACCCCTTATTCCCAAAAAACCCCTTAGTAGCTGCAAATGAAACAATTGTCTATCTCGCCGTTGATTTTTATGTAGATGATGTTGTAACCGACAATTTTTTTGATACCATGTATGAATTAGAATCTTATTATGACTACTAAACATTTAATTTTCTCTACTCTTTTTCTCTTTTTATTTTACTCCTTGTCTGCTCAGGATGATTGTCAGTCTATTATGACAATTAAAAGAAATTTTATTGAGCGTAATTTGTCGCTTTCCGATAGCGAACGACAAGCATTTTGGGATCATTATAATCCGTATTTGAAAGAAGAATCTGAAATATTTGAAGCAAGTAAAAATTTGTTACAAAAAAATAATATTGATAGAAGTAAAGGGCGGCTTGATTATACAAAGTTGAGTGATAAACAATTATATATATTAATGGAGGATAAAATAAATACAAAAGAAAAATTGGTTCTACTAGAGAAAAAACTCTATAATCAATTAAAAAAAGTTCTATCCGCCAAGACATTATATCAGTTTTATCAAATTGAAGGGCGTTTCAAAGCCGATATAAAAGAGGAAGCAAAAGGAGCGTGCACGCACGAGAAAAAATAAAAAACACTACCTTTGCCGCCTAATTTTTAAACTATGTCTTTTCTTACCGAATATTCTTTATGGCTTGCTCTTATTTGCATTTTAGCTGGTGGAAGCTATTCATTTTTACTGTATTACAAAAACAAGAATATTGCTTTTGACCCTATCGCCAAAAGGGTAATGTTTATTTTTCGCGGCGTTGCTGTGGCTATGATTGCATTTCTTTTGTTAGCGCCCATGCTGCGTTTTGCCGTAAAACAAACCGAAAAACCAATCATCATAGTAGGTTTTGACAATACAGAATCTATTATTTCTACCCCTGATTCTAATTTTTACTTAACTACTTTTAAAACAAATTACCATAATTTTTTACGAAATCTGCAAAATAGATTTGAAGTTGTAAACTATTCTATCGGAGCAAAAGTGCAACTTTTAAATAGTAATTCTACATTGAACTATAGCGAAAAATCAACCAATATAGCTGCTTTTTTTGAAGAGATAAACAACTATTACGCAAATAGAAATATCGGTGCTGTGGTTCTTTTTACCGATGGCATTTTCAATGAAGGCACTAATCCGTTGTATTTGGCAGAAAAACAAAAAGCACCTGTTTATACTGTAGGAATGGGAAATCCTCAAGCACAACCCGACCTCTTCATATCCAATATTGTATATAACAAACAAGCATTTTTTGGCAATCTCTTTCCGGTTGAAATTAAAGTGGCTGCCAATCAATTAGCCGGTAAAAACAGCACCTTAACCGTTTCTGATGGAAATCAGGATATTTTTACTAAAAATATTTCCATTGCAGGCAATAATTTCTTTGAAACAGTTAGACTTACTTTAACAGCCAAAGAAAAAGGGGTGCATCGTTATCAAGTATCTTTGACACCAATAGAAAATGAGATCTCAATTAAAAATAACAACTCAACTTTTTTAATAGAAGTGGTAGATCAACGAGAGAAAATTGCTATTATCTACAACGGTCCACACCCTGATATTTCAGCAATTAAAAGCGCATTAGAAATATCAGAAAGGTATCAGATAGATCTTTTCTCCACTGATAATCTACCGCAAAATATTGATAATTACGTACTGTTCATCTTGCATCAATTACCTTCTAACAACCAACAAGCAAATAATTTGGTTGCAAAAATTCAATCTGCAGGCAATGCGTGTTGGTATATCTTAGGTGAAAATACAAACTTATCATCCTTCAACAACTTAAATTTAGGACTTAATATCGTGCAAAACAAAGAATTGCGCAATGAAGCAGTACCGTCATTTAACAATAACTTTGTTTCTTTCACCTTTTCTGATGAGGCTAAAAAGATGCTATCAAGATTTCCACCGATAAACACCCCCTTTGGAGAATACAAATCCGCAGTCTCTTCCAACGCATTTTTATTTCAGAAAATCAATAGTATAGCAACCAATTATCCCTTATTTCTATTCAATGATAATAATTTTGGTAAAACGGGGATCTTGACCGGAACCGGAATATGGCAGTGGAAAGTTTACAATTATTTGTATGCCGCCAATCACGATGTATTTAATGAAATAATAAACAAAACCGCGCTCTATTTGTCTGCAAAAGGAGATAAAAGTTTTTTTCGTGTGTTAGTGAAAAATGTTTATAACGAAAATGCACCCGTTGAATTTACTGCCGAATTGTATAACGACAGCTACGAATTGCAGAATGACCCGGAAGTTGAATTTCATTTCACTGATAAAGAAGGGAAAAAATATGAGATGCTTTTTTCTAAGCAAAACAACGGATACTTTTTATCGTTGGGAAAACTTTCAACAGGCACCTATTCATGGAATGCAAATGTAAAATTCGGCGATAAATCTTATTCTAAATCAGGCGTTTTTACCGTTCAAGAGATACAACTCGAAAGCTTGAATCTGGTAGCAAACTACGACTTATTGCAAAATATATCCGAATCTACACAAGGAAATTTTTATATAGCAACCGATTTTTCTTCGTTGGAAAATGATATTAAAAACAATGAGAATATTAAAACAATTTCCTCCTATCAAAAACGTTACAGCTTATTTTTAAATTCATGGTGGTATTATTTTCTTATTCTTCTGTTATTTGGTACAGAGTGGTTTCTAAGAAAGTGGGGTGGGGGATACTAAGATTTAAAGATTTAAAGATTTAAAGATTTAAAGATTTAAATTTAGACATTTATCTTTTTTTTTAATTTTGCCGCGAAAAAAATTTATCCATAAATCGAATAATAATATAAATTTATTAATATGAATTCAAAAAAAATATTATCATATTTAGTTGTATTTCTGTTATTTACATTACATTACTCGTATGCGCAAAAAACCGCGATACTTGGGTTTTATAATGTGGAAAATCTTTATGATACAGAGAAAGACTCTATTGCAGACGACAGTGAATTTCTGCCCGATGGTGCCTATCAATGGACACCTGAGCGTTATCAACAAAAATTAGAAAATCTGGCTTATGTTATCTCGCAGATGGGAAAAGAGCAGGGTGGGGTAGTGGTACTTGGTGTTTGTGAGGTGGAAAATGAGCGTGTACTCAACGATCTTGTGGCGCAAGAGGCAATAAAATCTTTGAATTACAAAGTAGCGCACCACGACTCTCCTGATTATCGAGGAGTAGATGTGGCATTTATTTATCAAGGAGACCGCTTTGAGTTTATCTCCCAAAAACCACACACTTTGACAATTCCCGATAATCCAAGATTCAAAACCAGAGATCAACTGCTATTGGTGGGTGTATTAGATAAAGTTGATACACTGTATCTTATCTCAAATCACTGGCCATCAAAGAGGGGAGGGGAGGCACGAAGTGCACCCCTACGGATGGCTGCTGCTAAACTTACAAGAACTATCGTGGACTCTTTGTTAAATATTAATCCTAATGCTAAAATAGTGATAATGGGAGACTTAAACGATACTCCTAATGCAAAATGTATTACGCATGGACTCAACGCAAAAGGAAAAATTAGCGATGTAGATCCATTAGATATTTTTAACCCTATGTGGAAAATGTACAGAGATGGAATTGGTTCTTACGCATATAGAGATAATTGGGAACTGATAGATCAAATAATGGTTTCTTACCCGTTGCTTTATCCTAAACCAAATAGTTACAAATATGTTTCTGCGCATGTTTATAGTCCTAATTTTTTGAAAACCAAAGCAGGTTCATTTCAGGGATACCCGTTTAGAACCTATGCAGGAGGAAATTATGCAGGAGGATACAGCGACCATTTTCCGGTATATATTGTACTAAAAATCAATGATTAATGGTTAATGATTAATGATTAGTGGTTAGTAGTTAATAAAATATTCACATTAAAAAAACAATTTTTAAAAATATGGAATTAAAATCTTCAAAAAAAGTGATTATCATTCCTACTTATAATGAGAAGGAAAATATTGAAAAGATAGTTCGAAAAACATTTACGGTTACAGATTCTGATATTATAGTTATAGATGATGGGTCGCCGGATGGAACTGCTAAAATTGTAAAAAAATTGATAAATGAATTTCCTAACCGACTATTTATTGAGGAGCGAACTGGAAAATTAGGACTGGGAACTGCTTATATTCATGGTTTTAAATGGGCGATGGCACGTGAATATGATTATGTTTTTGAAATGGATGCTGATTTTTCGCACAATCCTGAGGATATAGAGCGCTTATATGCTGCTGTAATAGAACAAAACGCAGATGTGGTTGTAGGCTCGCGCTATTGTCAAGGAGTTAATGTGTTAAATTGGCCCATGTCGCGCTTGTTAATGTCGTACTATGGTTCTATGTATGTGAGATTTATTTTGGGAATACCGGTAAAAGATACCACAGCAGGTTTTATGTGTTATTCAAAAAAAGTTTTGCAAACTGTAGATTTCTCAAAAATCAAGCACGTTGGCTACGGATTTCAGATTGAGATGAAATTTAATGCACATAAATTGGGATTTAAAATTGTGGAGGTTTCCATTGTTTTCAAAGACAGGATATTAGGAACATCAAAAATGAGTGCCGGAATTTTCAAGGAAGCTATATTTGGAGTAATAGGACTAAAAATTAGGAGTTTTTTTAGAAAATGGAAGAAATAGTTTATAACCCTCATTCTATTTAACATAATATAAATTATAGGATTTTTTTACTATACAAAATATCTACAATCTAAAATCGTAAATCAAAAATTATCTAATGCTTCACGTTGATCAACTGCTTCCCTACAAAAGTTTATCCATTATTGGGATGGAAAAGAATACGGGAAAAACAACATGCTGTAATTATCTCTTACATCAATTTAGAAATGAAAAAAGAAAAATTGCCATCACATCTATTGGGATTGACGGCGAACAAACAGATTTAGTAACACACACTCAAAAACCTGAAATAGAAATTTTTGAAGGAATGGGATTTGTTACTTCCGAATATTTTTACAAGAAAAAGAGACTCACAGCTGAAATTCTTGAGGTTTCACAGCGTAGCACCTTGCACGGCCGCTTGGTATTTGCAAAAGCCGTTACCGCTGGAAAAGTAATTCTGTCTGGACCAAACACAACCGTTTGGCTGAAGCAAGTGATGGAGCAAATGTATCGTTTCGGATACGATTTTTTGATAACCGATGGAGCATTGTCCAGAAAATCGCCGGCTTCCCCTACCCTTTCCGAATCTTTGATTTTAACCACAGGTGCCGCGCTATCTCCCATTCTTTCGGAATTGGTTCGTAAAACCAAATTTGCCTATCAGCTTACTCAGATTGAGCAATTTAAAACAGAATTAAAATCAACTTTAGAAAACTCTGAATCAGGCATTTATGCGTTGAATGATAATGAATTTGTTGATTTGCAGATAAAATCATCTTTTTTGTTAGATTCTCATAAAAACAAACTTTTTGCTCATGGAAATATTCTGTATGTTGCAGGAATTATAACTAAGTCGTTACTAAATACTTTATGTGTTAATAAAGAGGTATCCAACATTACCTTAATTGCAAAAGATTTCACAAAAATTTTTGTTGACAAAGATATTTTGAGCCATTTTCTTCGTGCCGGCGGAAAACTAAAAGTATTGAATAAAAACAAGTTAGTTGCTATTTGCGTCAATCCTTTCTCCCCTCAAGGTTATAAAATGAGTTCTCAAAAACTTATTGAAGCGTTGCAAAAAGAGGTAGATGTGCCGGTATATGATTTGCTTAAAGGAATACTTAAGAATGAAAAATGATTAAATTATATTCATATTTTTGCAGTCCGAAATATTACCCTACTCAACCTACTAAAAATCCTTATTAAAAATAAAAAAATATTAAACATTAAATTGCAAATCTTAATCTTTAAACCTTAAATTCAATGAATTCCGAAGACCTTATCGAAACCTTTGAACCCGAAGTTGTTCAACCCGAACCCCAGAAAAAATCTTTCTGCTGCACTTTCATGAAAAGTAAATTCTGCAATACTATCTCTTTAGGTGTGTTGTTTATTGCTGTAATCGTACTTTATCTATTACATTTTATTTCACCAAAAACACCTGTTTTTACCCCTAAAGAGATTATTGCCGAACCCGGCACCGGCGAAATTGTTTATGTGGATTTAGATATTATTAATGAACAATATGAATTAGTAACCATCTTAACCGGTGATATTAAAGTGGAAATGTCTAAACAGGAAGCAATTTTTGCCAATAGAGAGAATGCTTTTCAAAGAAGATACAATCAGTTTCAAGATAATATGAACTCCGGAGTATTAACACAAATACAAATGGAGAATGCTCAAACGCAATTAATGCAAGAATATCAGCAATTGGAAGATGACAAAGAGCGTGTATTTAACCAATTGCAAGCCCGACAAGCTGAGGCGCTTCTTCAAATTTATGATTCACTCCAAGCTGCTGTGAAACGGATTAACGTAGTTAGAAACGCTTCTTTTGTAATTACTTACCAAAATCAAAGTCCATTTTTATTAACCGCTGATCCAACAAAAGATATTACAGATCATGTTCTATTTGAATTAAATCGTTCTTATAAAAAATAATGTAATTTCGCGGCTTTAATTTTTAACCCTTATCCATCCTTATGAAAAAATCAAAATTAGAAGAAAAGAAAGAACAAGGACAACACAAAAATGAAGGTTTTGTGGTACGTATTTTTGAATTTTTTAACCAATACAACCAAATTATCTATGGAATAGCCATAGGATTACTTGTTGTAGTTGGCGCACTTTTGGCTTTAAATAAATACTATTTAGTGCCTAAATCCGAAAAAGCCTCTGCACTGATGAGCGCTCCCATTGATTTTATGATGAAAGCCGATTCTTTGTCTTTAGTCATTGCCCTGGAAGGAGACGATGAAAATGAAGGATTTCTTACTATCGCCTCTTCTTTCAAATTAACAAGCACAGCTAATACTGCAAACTATTTCGCAGGATTGTGCTATTTGAAACTTGGAGATAAAGAAGAAGCGTTGCATTATCTGCTGAAATTTAAACACAAAGAAGATGTTTACTGGTATGGCGCACAAGGTATGATCAGCGATCTATACGATGATTTGGGAGATCTAAAGAAAGCTATTAAATACTCCGGTAAGGCTGCTGAAAGCAACGACCCATATCTGGCTCCATTAAATCTCTTTAAATTAGGACAGCTACATGAAAGAGAAGAAGATTGGAAAAAAGCTGTTTCTGCATATCAGACAATTAAAGATAAATTCTATACAGAGTATCAAAAAATGAATATAGATAAATTTTTAGAAAGAGCGCTTATTAACCAAAACAAATAATGAAAAAGCAAAATCTTTCACTACATGTAAATATTCCCGCATTAAAAAATAGAAATATTAAGATTGGAATTGTTGTAAGTGAATGGAATGAACCTATCACCAACGCACTCAAAGAGGGTGCGTTGACTGTTTTACGTGAAGCAGGTATTGATAAAAAACAAATTGTTGTTATTTCTGTTCCGGGAAGTTATGAACTCCCCTTTGCCGTTTCTATGATGATGGATGCTGATGAAATGATAGACGGAATTATCTGTTTAGGATGTGTTATTCAAGGAGAAACACGCCATTTTGAGTTTATCTCTCAGGCAGTAGCAAACGGTATTATGCGTGTTTCGCATGACTATGGTATTCCTGTGAGTTTTGGCATGCTTACCTGCGACACCTACGAACAAGCTCAGGAACGTGCTGGAGGAAAACATGGAAATAAAGGAGAGGAAGCAGCCTATACTTGTTTGAAAATGATTAAACTTCAACAAAAATTACAATAGAATTATTGCTATGCGTGTGGTTTTTATGGGAACCCCCGATTTTGCTGTTGCTACATTAAAAGCAATTTACCATTCTCACCACGAGGTGGTGGCTGTGGTTACTACGCTTGATAAACCTTCCGGAAGAGGTTTGCAATTACAATCATCAGAAGTGAAAAAATATGCCGTTGAAAATAACATTCTTGTTTTGCAGCCTGTGAAGCTAAAAGATCCGGAGTTTATTGAGCAGCTCAAGAAATATCGGGCAGATATATTTGTAGTAGTTGCATTTAGAATGTTGCCTTTTGAAGTTTATTCCATTCCCGCCAAAGGTACTTTTAATGTACATGCTTCATTGTTACCACAATATCGCGGCGCAGCGCCTATTCATTGGGCTATTATGAATGGCGAAACAAAAACAGGGATTACTACTTTTTTCCTTAACCATGAAATGGATTGCGGAGAGATTATCCTGCAACGAGATACAGCTATATTTCCCAATGAAACAACAGGAGAACTTTATAACCGTTTAAAAACTCTTGGTGCAGAAATAGCATTAGAGACCTTGTTGCTTATTGAAAAAGGAGAGTTTACTTCTTACCCGCAAACCTGCTTGGAAGATACAACACTTAAACTTGCCCCAAAAATTCATAAAAAAGATACAGAAATTGATTGGAGTCTTCCGGCAAAAAATATTATTGATAAAATTCGCGGGCTCTCCCCCTACCCTGGCGCGCTGGTTTTTCTTAAAAAAAACGATGACACAACTATTACCCTAAAAGTATTTGAAGCAGCAATTACTTCTGAAAAAACTACAAAAAATATTGGTAAAATTGATACCGATAATAAGAAGTTTTTCTATATTTCTTCCAAAGATTTCAAAATTTCCATTTTAAACTTGCAGTTAGAAGGGAAAAAACGACTAAATATAGATTTATTTTTACAAGGTAATCCATTATCAATTTATACCATAAAACAATTTTAGTATAGTTATTTTAATAAAATATGTTGTTTTATTAACAATTTTTGAAATTTTATTAACAAATTGATGAAATATTAAGATTGAAGAAAAAAACTAAGAAAATATTTTAGATTTGCAAAATTTTAAAATCGTATTAACCTAAAAATATTTTTCTATGAACAAAGCAGAATTAATTACCGCAATGGCTGAAAAAGCCTGCATGACAAAAGTAGATGCCAAAGCTGCATTAGAAGCATTTATTTGCGCTGCCACAGATTCCCTTGTAAAAGGCGACAAATTGTCTCTCCTTGGATTTGGAACATTTTCCGTTATGAACCGTCCGGCAAGAAAAGGACGAAATCCTAGAACAAAAAAAGAGATTATGATTCCTGCTAAGAAAGTTGTTAAATTTAAAGCAGGCGCTGAACTTGCAGCAAAAGTTTAGAAAACTTTCTTATCTATTTAAAATTCGGGCGCTAATAATTTAATTGTTAGTGCCTTTTTTTTTGTTTTTTTTTATAAAAATGCGCGCAATCACGTTTCACTACTTATCATCTTTTTTGCGGCAAAGATAATCTTCCAACCGGATTTTCGGACTGACCCCTTTTTTTTCCAAAAATTCTCATCAAATAGGCACGATATAGAGTTTTGCCGCTCAGTTATCAACATTGTTCATGATATGGTTTGACCTATTTCCGGTAATCGTACTTTGATTATAGTAAACATACGCGAAGATACAATTTATATTCTCAACTTTTTTCGAAAATTTTGCGCCACCCATTTCTTGAAAAGTATTTTTATATTTTATTGATATATAGAAAAATATGATTTTTTTTTCGTGCGGAAGTCAGGAGGTGGTACAGAATCAACTTTACACTGCTTCCTATCGGCTCATTGGGATTGCTGTGGTAACTACGATTTTCTTAGTATATCAGTTTATTACGGTCGATTTACAGCCATTTATCTATTTTCAGTTTTAAAGGAACTGTTTTGCAATTTAATTGATTCAACTAAAACTGCATCCGAAATCTTGTAAACGGTTTTGTGGAAAGGGTTAGTGTTCCTTCATGCAAACGCATGATTTGACGAGAAATACTTAAACCAATGCCATTGCCATTCTCTTTAGTAGTGAAAAATGGCACAAAAACATCGTCTCTAATTTCATCTGTAATAAGGGTACCTGAATTGCAAATATCTATAAATATGTTCCCTTTTGTATTGCGTCCCACCTCTATCCATATTTTAGCATTTTCATTTTTATCTTCGCATATCGCCTCCATAGCATTTTTAAGCAGATTTACCAATACTTGCGAAACTTGTCCTTTGTCGGCAAAAAGCATGCAATTTGTGGTTGATATCTTCACCTCTATCTCTGAAGATAATAGCTTTATTTCTTCTTTTACAAATTTATCTAATTCAATATCTTGACGCTGTGGCGTGGAAATACGGGAGAGTAAACGGTAGTTCTCTACAAATTTCTTTAACCCGCCGGCAGTACTGTTTATGATCTCCAACCCTTGTCGTATCATTTCTTGATCGGAAGTATGTAACAACGATTCACTCAATGAAGTAACTGGTGACAGTGAATTCATAATCTCGTGAGTAAGTACACTCGACATGCGCTGCCAACTCTCTTCCCGTGCTTCATCAATATCTGTAGCAATATCGGTTAAAGCAATAATTTTCAATTGTTTGTTATGTAGATTAATGAAAGTAGCCGCAATGTTTAAAGTGATCTCCGATGCCTCTCCAAAAAAACTCACTTTGCGATTTTCTCCTTCATTTAATGTAATAAACTGCTTTTCAAATCCTTCAGCTATTTGCGATAGTTGACGAATATGCGTAAGTTGCGATAGACCCAGCAAACGCAATGCGTGTTGATTTTTATTAAAAACAATCCCTTGTTCATTCAAAATGATGACCCCTGTAGTAACCTGATTTAAAATATGTTCAAAATATTTTTCACGCGCTCTAATCTCCTGTCGCGCTTCAATTACCAAATTTTTAATGCGGTTTAAAGAGTTATTTAACAATTCATCACTGTTGAGCCGCGTAGATGGTCCGGTAAACCGAAATGTAAAATCGTCATTTTCAATAGCATCAAACATAAATGCAATTTTAAGGATAGAATTTCTATATACATTAGAAATAATTACAATAGAAATTATCGTAATAAAAATTGCGAGAATTGTCAGCAAATTCCAACCATGTATGAGTGAAAATGTGCACAATACAACACTGCCAATCAGCATGAGGAGACAAAGAAAGATTTTGATAAAACTTTTGCTGAACATTTACAGGTTATATTTTTTCAATTTGTTGTATAAAGTTTGACGTGTAATGCCAAGTTTTTCTGCTGTTTCCGACATATTTCCCTCTTGATCTATCAGTGTTTTTCGAATCAATTCATGTTCCATTTCCTCTAATGTAACAGATTTAGGAGTAGAGTTTTTTGCTGTTCCTATCTTGGCAACGAGCAGGTCGTCGGAAGTAATATGAGCAGAATCGCACATAATTACAGCCTTTTCAATGGTATGTTGCAATTCGCGAATATTTCCGGGCCAACTGTGATTGTAGAGTTTTTTTATTGCTTGAGTTGTAAATGAAAGAGATTTTTTACCATATTTTTTGGCATATTTTTCTAAGAAAATCTCTGCAAGAGTGGTCAGGTCTTCGCCTCGATCTCTTAGTGGCGGCATATTAAGAACGATGGTATTGATTCTATAAAACAGATCTTCTCGAAATAATCCTGTTTCCACCATTTTTTCCAAATCGCGATTGGTAGCTGTGATTAGCCTGATATTAATATCGCGGGGTATATTTTCACCTATTCTCACAATTTTTCGCGACTGCAGGGCTGCAAGCAGTTTGACTTGTAAATGCAAAGGGATGTTTCCAATTTCATCTAAAAAGAGAGTTCCGTTTCCTGCAATTTCGAACTTTCCGACGCGCTCGGTTTTAGCATCGGTATAGGCGCCTTTGGCATGTCCAAATAACTCGCTTTCGAACAATGTTTCTGCAATTGACCCTATATCCACGGCAACTAAAAGCTCATCTTTTCTCGTAGAATATTTGTGAATCTCTTGCGCCAACATCTCTTTTCCGGTTCCGTTTTCTCCTATAATTAAAATATTGGCATCAGTAGGTGCCGCTTTTTCTACAATACGTTTCAATTGAAGCATCTGTTCACTTTCGCCCCAAAACATAGCGGGATATTTTTGTTTCAGATCTTTTAAGTTTTCTATTTTTTGATTATTTCGGGTTAATGTTGCCGCATTTTGCAGCGTTATTACAAGTTTTTCGTTATTCCATGGTTTTACAATAAAATCGGTAGCACCCTCTTTAATAGCAGCCACAGCAAGTTCAATATCGGCATAAGCGGTAAAAAGTACTACCGACAAATGGGGGCGCAGTTTTTTAATTTCTCGCAGCCAGTAGAGCCCTTCATTTCCGGTATTTATTCCTGCATGAAAATTCATATCCAACAAGATAACGTCTAAATCGGGATTGTTGCGCAACATTTCAGGAATACGGTTTGGGGCTGCAACAGAGAGTACCTGCACGAAATGGGCAGGTAAAATCAGTTCTAAAGTAGTGCGAATCGCTTTATTGTCGTCAACGATAAGAAGATTTCCTAACTTGGGCATGAGAGTTTTTTGAGCACAAAAATAATCTTTTTTAATTAATACTGAATTTTGCCCTTTTAGCATATTAATATCTGATTGCTGTATTACTCCACTTAAAGAATTTGTAATGACTTGTTCCCCATGTTTTTTACGAGTACTTCCGTGAACAAGTTGACACAGTTTGATTTTTATTTCACACGCTTGGAATTCTCGAAATTTCATATTCTTTTGCGGAAAGCACAGTTGTATGCATATTATTTTATTAATGAAAGATGTAAATTAATAGAACTCAAACTTTTTATTAACCTTTTTTATACTTATAGAATTTTTAATATTTTTGCCAACCAGTAATGGAATCTTATAATTTTTTGCATTTTCAAGACAAAAAAAAACGAATGTCTTCTACTGTTATCAAAGAAATATATACTAAAAAAGATTTTAACACTTTTTTTGATCTCCCATATAAATTATTTCATGATGATCAATATTGGGTACCCCCAATGTTGGGAGATGAAAAAAATATATTCACTTCAAATATTAATCCTGCGTTAGAATTTTGTAAGTTTAAAATGTTTCTTGCTTTTAAAGACAACAAAATTGCTGGAAGGGTAGCTGCGATCATTAATCCGAAAGTTAATGAACTATATGGACAGCGAAGAATCCGCTTCGGGTGGCTCGATTTTATTGATGATATAGAGGTTGCCCAACAACTGCTACAAGCAGTAGAAGTTTGGGGTAAACAAGAAGGAATGACTGAAATGGTAGGTCCTCAAGGTTTTTGTAATATGGACAGAGCAGGAATGGTAGTAGATGGGTTCAAGGTGGAAACACCCGGTTCTTGCAATTATAACCCTGAATATTACCCTAAAATTTTAGAAGAATTAGGCTTTCAAAAAGAGGTAGATACAATTCAATATGAAATGCCTGCCACACAACCGATCCCAGATAAGGTTTTGAAAATTAATAATATCATTCAAGAAAAATATAAACTAAAAATTGTTAAAGGGATATCTAAAAAAATGTTAATGAAACGCTACGGAGTAAAATTCTTTGAAACACTGAATATATCTTACGCCGGCTTGTTCGGGTTTGTTCCCTTAAACGAAAAGCAGATAGATTATTACATAAAGCAATATTTTCCTTTTCTCAATTTAAAAATGCTTTGCTTTGTTGTAGATGAAAATGATGATATTGTGGGTTTTGGCGTATCTTTACCCTCCCTTTCAAGCGCGTTGAAGAGATGCAAAGGTAAACTCTTCCCTTTCGGATGGTTCTATTTGCTAAAAGCGCTGAAAAATTACGAAAAGATTGATCTCTTACTCACAGGAGTTACTCCTGAATGGCAGAACAAAGGAATTCACTCGCTTTACCACGCAGAACTTAATAAAAATTATATTGAATTAGGAGTAAAGACAGCCATTACAAACCCTCAATTAGAAAGCAACGAAGCACATAGAATCTGGCTGAAATATAATAGTAAGATATTAATACGGAGAAGAATATATGTAAAAATGATTCAAATTTAGTGGTTTTATTCTCTTCCTAATATATATTGATATCCCATTTTTTCATGGGAGATATTTATGTAAAAAAAATCATAGTTTCTTGTTTTAGGAAGTCCGGGAACGGGCAATGTAATCTTATTTATACCTTTCTTTAAATCATAATCTTTTGTTCTCTTTTTTTCTCCATTACGCAAACCATAAGTTATAGTGAGCGTAGTATTATTTTTGGTTTCAATAGTAAGAGAAATATTTTTACTTTTATTAGTCACCGCAAACGTATCGAAAACGATATTAATATTTTTATTTTCAGGCTCTAACAACAGATTATAGGTTTTAAGGAAATCGGTAACTCCATATCCAAGTGCGGTATCGGGAGTGGCGTACAGGGCACCGCTTTTGCGAACAGCGTCAATAATTTCGAGGGTTGTTTTATTGGGAAATGCTTGTCGGATACAAGCAACCATTCCGGCGAGCATCGGGGCAGAGTAAGAGGTGCCGCTTCCTGGAAGTGTGCTGTTGTTTTCTAAGCCAACCACTGTATTCCAACCAACAGCGACCCCATCCGGTTTCACTCTATTGTCGTAGGTAGGACCATGAGAGGTAAAAGGCGCTTTTTTACCGTTAGCGTCCACTGCGCCAACGGTAATAACGTTCTTGGCATCAGCAGGAACACCAATATAATGCCATTTCCCGTTTCCTTCGTTTCCGGCGCTGTTTATTACAATAATCCCCTTAGAAACAGCGAGGTCGGCGGCTAATGAGGCACGACTTGTTTTTCCGTCTAAACAGCTGTACCCTCTGTAGTAAGTAGTATCATCGAAAGTGGTATAGCCTAAAGAAGAGGTAACAATATCCATTCCCAAACTATCTGCAAACTCAAGCCCTGCTACCCAATTGTCCTCTTCAATCACAAATTCTGTGCGCGGGTCTTCTGTTTGAACTAAATAAAAATTACATGCAGGAGCGCTGCCTATTAATTCTCCCGGTATATATGCGGCAATGCACGACCATACTCCGGTTCCGTGACCGCCATCACGAAAAGTTGATTTCTCCGGTTGTACAATGTTTTTTACTACTCTCACCCGATTGTCTGCAAAATGTTGGCGAAAATGGCGAATACTGTCGGAGTTTCTAAAGCCACCATCTTGAAGTTGCAAAGAGACCCCTTCTCCTTTAAAACCCAAACGATGCAACCAATGGATATTGTTAATTTTTAGCTGCTTGGCACCGTAGCCATAATCTAAATCATTGGGAATAGCTACAGTAGGAAGGGTTGGGTTGAAAAAAGTTGCGCTCGTTGTGCTGAAAACTTCCGGCTCTTTACATATAGCTGTTAATTCTACATATTTTACAACCTCACACTTTTGCATTAAAGCAATAAAGTCAGCATTTTCGGAATAAAAAGTAGCGCCGTTGTGCCATTTAGATGTGGTAAGCAACACCGCAGTACTATCTAATGCTAAGACTTTTGAAATATGCTTTTTACTCACGGGAATATCATCTTCTGTGATAGGGATAGTAAATTTTACCCTTTTTTCGATAGCCTTAGGAGATAAAAACTCTTCAGGTTTCTGAATGGAATAATTATCTATCTCTTTATCGGAAAACTGTACCCAATATTTTGCAGGAGTTTGGGCAAAAAGAGCCATTGCAATAAGCAAAAGGATGGAGGATAAAAATATTTTTTTCATTGTATTTTGTTTTAATTTGTTACTATAAAAAATGCAAAAAGGCTGCAGTCTTTCTGCAGCCTCCTTAACTTTCAAGAAAATTGAAATGAATTAGTCATGAATTGCATTACTTTGACAACTGCTTTCGCAAGCCCCGCAATCAATGCAGGTATCTTCTTCAATTTGATAAACATCGCCGGCAATAATTGCATCTACCGGACATTCATCTTTACATGCACCACATGCTGTGCAAATTTCTGGGTCAATTTTAAAAGCCATCTTTTTTTTATTTTAGTTAATAGTTAAAAATTTTGGGCGCAAAGATAAAATAATTATTTATTTTTGCACCCTTGAACTCAATTTTTAAATGAAAAAAAAACTTTTTCTTCTATTTTGTGTTTTATTTTCCTATGTTTTAGGCAGTTCGCAAACTAATCAGGAGGTAACAATTCTTTATTTATTACCATTTCATTTAAAAGATATGTATGATCACTCCACATCTTTTAAGAATAGAGATGAAATACATCAGATTCAGCAGTTTGAAATGATGGGATTTTGGCTCGGTGCTAAAATGGCGCTTCAAGAATATGAGTACGCAGATAAAAAAATTAATGTAATTGTGAGAGATGTTGTTACAGATAAAAAAGCGCTTAATAAAATTTTGAACGACACAGTGTTGATGAAAAATGTGAATATAATAATTGGTCCTATCTATGGTGCTCTTTTTTCTACAGCTGCAGAATATGCAAATAACCACGATATTATAATTGTAAATCCTTTTTCTACCCGTTTCGATTTTGTTGAAAAAAACAAGGCTGTATATAAATTAGTTCCTCCTTTCGTAAGTCGCCCTGAGGCAGTTGTATCACATTTTATTAAAAATCCAAGCGCATTCAATGTAATTTTATGGGGTGATTCTACTCGATCTAATGAAATGCAAGTTTATAAATTATATTTTAACGAGTATGAAATTCCCTACCATGAAGTGCACACATTAACTATTCCGCAAGATTTTTCAAAAATAAATTTGATCATTGCATTTTTCGATACGCCGGAGCGTGTAATTCATGGAGTACATACACTTGTTAATCAAGAAGAAACAGCATTTGAGTTTGACAGAATAGTGATCGTTCCCGAAAAATGGCTATCAATCTCTGAATTAACAGAAGAGTTTTATGAGCTACCTGATTTATATTTCTTTACGAACTATTTTGTAGATGAAAACAGCGATATTGTGCGACAGTTTCAATCAGATTATACTTTTTATAACGAAGCCCCACCCGAATTATCAGATTATGTTTATCAAGGTTATGATATAACCCGTTATTTTATTGATTTTTTCTTTGCAGATTTTGTAACCGCTGAGGTGAAATTCCAACCCTTATCCTATCATTTTCAATGGAAACAAATTTTGAACGGTGGATTTGAAAATGTCAAGGCACGATTGATTCGCATTAAAGAATTGGGATTGGAAGAGATAATAATAGATTAGAAGATGAGATGATAAAAAGATAAAATGATAAGTCTTAAATTTTATAACTCAGCAGAATCTTTTAACGTTAAAATCAAAGCCCGGTTAAGGTGCTATTTTTTCTTTATCTTATCATAAAAATCACAGAATTGCAAACTAATAGTTTCTTTTGAAAAGTGGGTAACCGCAAAATTCCTAATAATGTCACTATTAAAACTCTCCAAATTTTGCAACATAAAGTCCATTTTTTCAACAAGTTGTTCCACATTTCCGGGTTCAATAAAGAGACCTCTTTCCATATTCACAATTTCAGGGATTCCTCCTACCGGTGTGGTAATCACCGGTTTCCCGCAACTCATTGCCTCCAATAACACACACGGTAGATTTTCGTAGTTTGAAAACAGGAGAAAAAAATCACAGGTTTTCATCTTTGCTGCCACTTCTTTTTCAGGCATACTCCCTAAAAAACGTACAAATTTTTCAAGAGAATGTTCTTTAATATATGTTTCTGCTTTAATATTTTTAAATTCGTGAACCACTTCTAATACAAAATCTTCTCTTTTTTCACTCAATAATTTAACACCTTTTAAAATTCCTAAAATATTTTTAGCTTTATTGTCCAAAGTAGAGATATGCAGTATTTTTTTTTGGCAATTATTATTAATCTGGGGAGTAAACAGTTCCGTATCCACTACATTATAAATAACAGTGTTCATTTTTAATGGAAACAGTTCCTGAATACAATTTAATAAGTTGTTAGACACTGTCGTAATTCCTGAGAGCGCAGCATAAATATTTTTAAATTTTCTTTTTTGAACAGAGGTAATTAACGCATGGTTTAATGGGTTGTAGATTGACCAATGTTCGGTTAAAGCCAAAGGAACATTCCATTTTTTATTCCATTTTACAGCCACTTTTCCCGTAGGAAGAGCCACATGCAAATGAATAAGTTCAGGTTTTCCATACTTTTTTTCAATCAATTTCATTCCTTTTTGGTAGTAGTACCATTCGCAGAACTTCATCCATACCTTTCCGGGTAAGGAAGTTCTATCTTTAATAAAATATTCCACTAAAATGTTATTTTCAGTAACGCCTTCGCGTTTTTGCACTTTTGCGCCCCTTACCACTCTCAATGTAATAGATTTTCGATGTACTGAAATGGCAGCAATATGCTTTTCTATAAAATTCCCACTATAAGGCATCTTGTCGCAAGGAAACCATGAAGGAAGGTGGAGGATATACATGGATTTTAGATTTATTAATTGTTAATTGATGCATCGCTAAAAATCATATTGGAACAATAAATTTACCCGATTCGCATGCCCTTTTTCACCATTTAGATTACATTTTTCTCCCCAAACATATTCAATTCCAACATTGGCAAAGTCGTAAAAATTCCAAAAAGTATTCACAGCAAGATATTGTCCATATTTGTAATAATAGGGTACGTATTGTTCATAGATAGCGTGATCGCCTTTTGGGGTTTCTAATCGTGTCATTCCATAAACAACATTGGAATGAATCTTTTTAGTCCAAAACTGCTGAAGTGCGAGATACCCGCCATACATCCATACTGTATTTACCTTTCTATTACCGGAAAAAGTAGGGAGCAGTTCATAATTATACATCGAAAGGTCTTGAATATAACTGCCAATTCCTTTTCCACCATCAAATTGGTAGTACAACTTTGCTTCTTTCCACAAATTAAATGTGCCGCTAAAAGAGAATCCATAGCTGGGCGTATAAAGAGACCTCTGTGTTTGTGAAGAGTCACCGTAATTAATCATTGCCAACAAAGCGCCAAACTGAATATGACCAAACTTGTCTTCATATTTAATATGTGCAATGAAATCAGGGATACGCTGTTTTTGGGCATATATTCCAAAAGGTTTTACAACTTCTTCGTCCATAAGAAGTTGAGACATTTCAACGGCGAAAGCAGCTTGCAGTTTATCTTTATAATAATATGTATAACGTAACATCGGGTGTCTCAGGGCAATCTGATTTCCGGGACCTTCACCGTCAATAGTCGGCGGCGCTGCCTGTAAGTCCATAAATGTACTCCATGTTTGCCCTACCGTTAATCCGAGAAATGATACATAAGCATGACGTAGTTTGAATGCATTGTTAATTCCGGAAAAACTTCCCTCAATGAATGAAACGATCGTGTAATTTTTTATTTTTCCCACTGTTTTTACATTAATACGCGAATAATTTGCAAAAAGATCAAACTGTCCATAGTTGTTTGTTGGAATAGGGATTAAAGATGTAACGAAGTCATAACTTGGGATCGTTCCTCCAAAATCAGTAAAAGCTACTAATTTAACAATTCCACCGATCCCAAATTTAAAAGTTTGGTTTTCATTTGCAATCATAAATCTTGGATCACTTTTATCGAAATTGGCTTTTTGAAAATATCCCTGTTCCGGATTATAGATTCTATACCAAAGTGTGTCTGATACTTTTATTAGAGTTCCTCCTAATATATTTTTCTTTGTTAATGAATCTTGTTGTGCCATACTGTTTGAGCAAATTAGCATACAGAACAATGATAATAATAAATAGAATTTTCGGTTCATAAGCAGTTTTTTTTGGCGAAATAATAATAATTTTCAAATATTTCATATTTTTGCGCACTTAAATAAAAAAATATTAAAAAAAAGAATAAGTATGGCAAAAAATTTAGAACAAGAAGAGATCGGCGGAATTAATATTATTGCTGCCGGCACAATGCTTACAGGAGATTTAGTTTCTTCGGGCGATTGCAGAATTGATGGTACATTAAAAGGCAACATTACCTCCAATTCAAAAATTTTTATTGGTAAATCGGGATTGGTAGAAGGGAAAGTTCAGTGCCATTCCATTGAGATAGAAGGGGAGGCAAAAGCAGATATTACTGCGAACGAACTACTTTCATTAAAATCCTCAGCTTTATTAACCGGAAATATTCGCGTGAGTAAAATCGCCATAGAGCCGGGCGCTAATTTTGTGGGGAATTGTGTGATGCAGAATCCAGCTCCGACGCCCATTCCGGGCATTGAAAACGAATAACTCTCTTTTTTGATGAGCAAAATCCCTATTCGCAAATTTGCTTTCCGACTCATTATTTTCTCGGTAGTAATAGCGGCTGTTGGTGTTCTATTTCAGTTAGTATTACCTCAATACGCCTCACCCGCAATCCCTTATATTGTTATTTTCTTTTTCTTTATTACCCTTTTTACACTCTATGTGGTTTTAAGAACAAACCATCTTGTGTCCGGTAAAAAATTTGTGGCAGGATATATGGTTTCCCGTGCTGTTAAAATGCTATCAATATTAATCTTTTTGATTTTGTATTTAGTTTTGAATGAAGAAGATCGTTGGAATTTTGCCGGAGCATTTCTATTTATCTATTTCTCTTACTCAATATTTGAAATCGTTGCACTTAAAACAGAATAATCCACTATTGACCAATTGAAATTCAATAATTTATGTTTTATATTTTCGCAGCGATGTTAAATTATTCACTAAGTGCCTTGATGCCGTTACCTCGCAAAGCTGCCGGAACATTGTAAGTAATAGCCGGACAACACATGGGGAAAAAATAAGGGAAATAAGGTTAGCCAATCGTAATGAAAAAAGAGTACTTTTGCATTTCAAAAATTTGATATAAAATCATGGCAAACGCAAATCTATCAAGCGCAAAAAATGCGAAAAACGATGAGTTTTATACTCAGTTTTACGATATTGAAAAAGAAATTAATGCATATTTGGATTTCAATCCAAATGTTTTTCAAGGAAAAACCGTTTTATGCCCCTGCGATGACCCTTATGAAAGTAACTTTTTTAAATATTTTGCTTTGGGGTTTAATGATTTAAAACTCAAAAAACTTATTGCCACTTGCTATGTCGGTTCTCCAATTGCCAACACGCAGCTTTCTTTATTTGACGATGAAAGCGAAGAAAATAAAAC
>Ga0123353_10001948_pt1 | contig 25432 bp, 16 predicted proteins | sample TergutLab28metaG_3_FD_92763 | JGI IMG/M metagenome (GOLD analysis project Ga0123353, IMG submission 92763) | Labiotermes labralis P3 segment gut microbial communities from Petit-Saut dam, French Guiana - Lab288 P3 | ecosystem: Host-associated > Arthropoda: Insects > Digestive system > Gut ...
GTGAGCAGCGTCAGCGCGAGGGTCCCGGCGAACAGGACTGCCATCACGAGGGGATATACATTGGGCTGCCAGAGAACGTATACGTCGTAGTACCAGGCCATGGTAACGGGCAGGGCGAGGGCAAGGCCCAGGGTCGCAATCGCTTTGGTTGACTTTTTCATAGTGACCTCCTTCGGCAATCATGATGGTCTAAGCCTTCTTGTACGCCCTGAAATAATCGATGACAAATTCCTTCGGATACAGTACGCCCGTGTCGAGCTTGCCCGTCCAGTTTTCGCCCTCGTAAATCCCCAGCAGGAACACAAAGGGATAGTCGGGCGAGGCGGGGAACATTTTGGTCAGCCGGTTGTCCACGTACAGTTTGATGAAATCCGGGGCCCATTCCAGCGCGTAGATATGGAACCCCTCATGGGGGTTGAAATCCACCCGGATGTGCCCGTTGCCGTAATCCTGTTGCAGCTTCGGGTCGTCCTGACCGTGCAGGCTCCATATCACCTGGCTGTTGTCGCTGCCCAGAATCTCGAACACGTCAATTTCCCCGTTTTGCGTATCCGTCTCCCTCGTGCCTATGCCCCAGAACGCGCAGTGGATCCCGCTGCCCCTCTGCGTCCTGGCGCGTATTTCGAAATAACCGTACTGCGGGGTATACTTCATGTTCTCCTCGATGCTGTGGTCGAAGGCGCTGCCGTGGAGGAGGGTCTTCGTGCCGGTCTGTAAGCTCGACACGCGCACCGAGGCGTCGGGTATCTGCAGCACAATGCACCCATCCCGGAAGATATAGCGCGCGTCGGTCGTGCCCGGCGGCCTCCGGCTTTCGAAATAGCGGGGAACCCACAGGGTCTCGTCCAGCGCCGGGCCGTCGAACTCGTCGTGCCGGTCAAGGATCCAGCCCTCTTTCTCGAGGGGGTTCGGGGACATGTCGCTCCCTCCTATCCTGCGATAGTAGATTGCGTGCCGCAGTGCCGTCTGCGCGCCGCCGGCGTCCGAAACAAAGGCGGCGGTCGCTGTGGCCGACAACGTCAAAGCTAAGAATGCCACAGCCGCGCGGCTGTTGGCTTTGCGCAGCGCCAGCCAGGGCCCCCTCAGCAGCAGGGCCACCAGCAGCGCCAGCAGGGGCTGCACCACCCGCATGGCTGGTTTCGCGCCCCCATTTTCGCTGTATATGATACTGTTGATCAAATACGATCCGCCCTGCTGCACGGCGACGAACGCCGCCAGCCAGCCGAAGATTTGCAGGCATTTCCTGGCCGGCTTGTTCTCGCCGGGCCAGAGGACCGAAACCGCCAGCGCGAGAAACACCAGCACGGACAGCGCCACGGCGGCGGGGAACAGGCTCGAGTTCCAGTTGACGTAGACGTGATGGTACCAGGTCATGACGCCTATTAGGATTGCGGCCAGCGGGAAGGGGAGTGCTTTCTGTAATGGTTGCTTTTTCATGGGCGCCTCCTCGTCTCTTGTGCTATTACAACAATTCTTTATACTGATACACCCGCACATAATCCACAACGAAGTCCGTCATCTCCCCCGACTTGTTTTTGCGGATATCCCCCGCCCAGCCGCCGAATTCGTGCTCCACGCTCAGCAGCAGATACAACTCGTTCCGGCACACGCCGCCAAAGAAGGAGCGCGCGATCTCGCGGCCGTCGATATAGAAGACGTGCTCGTTTTCGTTCCACTCGATGCCGTAGGTGTGGAAGGTGTCGTAGGGCTTGCTGACATACCGGCTGCCCAAGCCCTGCGAACGCAGATTTTCGCCGTAGCCGCCGTAGTCTATTGCCGAGGAGACCGAGTTCTTCTTCGGCCAATGGTACCAGGGCATGATGCCGGCCAGCAGGAAGGGGAGCTGTTTATGCAGGTGTTGCTTCTTCATGGGGGCCTCTTTAGATAAACAGCGTTAACCGGCGCAGGGATTGGGTGCACTTTTCCCAAATCTCCACTATGAAATTATATCATGCGAGCCGACTTCATGCAATAGCCTGTTCAGGCATTTCTAGATATGTCAACAAAATTTGTGCTATATTCTTTAACGGCTAAGAAATTTGCAGATGGCTTTTACAGTTCTGCGAAAGGCACCAACGGGGGATGAAACAGTGCGCTATCGCTGTTTTGATTTTTATGCTATACTTGAATTTGGAAGGGACGGCACCCTACAGAACCCGAGGAGGTAAGTGGCGGGGCGGTATAGCGGCGACCCCGTAGCGTCGGTCGTCCGTAAAGGCATCAACGAATGGCGCACACAGTCCGTAAGCTTATCTCTTACAAAGCAGCGTGGTCTTTCCCGCGCCGTTGTGGCCGACCAGCGCCATGATGCTGGCGGGCCGCAGTTGCAAATTGATGTCCCGCAATACCAAAGTATCGCCGTAGCCTACCGCCAGATTTTTTGCCTGTAGCAATTTAGGTCGCCTCCTTTTCGTAAACTTTGTCAACCAGGCGTATCAGGTCTTCGCGTAGGACACCGCCGGCACGAGCAGCGCGGACGGCAAACTCGGCCTGTTCCATGTAGCGGCGCTGAAGCTGGCCGCTGGCCAATGCGTTTTCCGCCACAAAGCTGCCGCGTCCCTGCACCGAAACGATGACGCCGTCGTGTTCCAACTCGTCAAAGGCCCGTTTCACGGTGTTGACATTCACAGACAGCATCCGCGAAAGTTCAAGCACCGAAGCGGCCCATGCTTTTGGATAAACCGCCATACTTTCGTCTTTTCCCAGCCCCAGCGATCCCCGAGCTTTTTCAGCGTAAGAACTATAGCCTCTCCTGCTAATACCCGATAGGAAATCTGCCGTCAAATGCTGTAATATCAGCAAAACCACCGCCGTCTCTGCTCTAATATAACCCCGCGAAACGCTGTGATATCCCGTGATGCCACAGGGCATCCCACAGGACAGTGTTCGATTGCAAATCCTTGATTATAGCGGATTTCAGAGTGCTGTACGATGCCATGCAATACTGTACGCAAACGGGTCGGCCTGTCTCCTAAGCGGAAGGTCGCGCGTTCAATCGCGCCAGGCGTGCCAGAGCGCCCCAACGAACCTGCGGGCTCGTTTGGGCGCTTGCTTTTTGTCACTTTCCCTTCCGGATGGGGATCAAGATGTCCCCATCTACGGGATGTCCTTGGGGATGTAGCTTGTAGGGTTGGCCTGGTCCCAGGCCTCCCTTGTGATGATGGCCCGGCAGCCCTCAAACTCCCGCGTGAAACCTTCGCTGTCTGCACGAAAGGCCTTGTGCATGCCCGTGCTGGCAAGCTCCGTGCCGAGTTTCACAAGCGGCTCCAGCTTCACCTTGTCGTCCATTGCCCATCCGGCGGTGATGGCTGCGGGGCGGTCATAGGCAAAGCAATAGTCGTACAGGGCTGCCAGGGCCTCATACTCGTAGTCGTTGCCAAAATACGCGCCGTTCATCACGTGGCCGATGTTCATCTCGTTGAGGTCGTTGAAGCCGTTGAAGTTGACAAAACATACCACTTTGGAGGGGGCCTTCACTTCGACCGCCCAGAACTGCTTCCCTTTGACAAACCATTTGCAGGCCTTTTTGATCCCCCTGCCGTCTGTGGGCCAAGTGTGGTCGCAGTCGGCAAATTCCGATCGGTCGTTGCTGACCGCAATCTCCTGCAAATCGCGCCAGTCGCCGCGCTTGAAATGCCGGATGACCAGCCGCCCGGTTTCGAAGCTGTCCGGCACGCCGCCCTTGAAACGGATATCATAGGCGATGGGCCGCTTCGCAGCACCTTCCGCCGCCAGCCTCATGATCTCCGGCATATCCTTCGGGAGATAGCTTTCCGGGGCCTGATTTGGTTTTTTTACGGGTTCGCTCATGCCGTCACCTCCAGCAGCATTTTTTCTATGTTTGGCATGACACCCTCCTATGGCCTTTCAACCGGAATCAGCGCATCCCATTCCGGGCCTTCATGTTCAATGTCATCGTAAACCTCTATGTCCATCGCATACTTTTCCGCATACTTCGTATCGAACTTATACCCAGCCTCTTCCAGCCATTTGAATTTGGGCGAGCCGTGGTCGCGCTCCTTAAAGAGAGCATAGGTGGTTTCCGGAAAGTCCTTCGTCACAAAGCCTTCGGGGATACTCTCAAGGCTTGTCACCTCCACGCCGTAGAAAAAATAGCGCTTGGAGTGGTTCTTTTTCTTTTTGTAATTGGTCTTGGGGTCGGCCTCCCACACGTCGAAAAAGCGCACAGGCTGGGCCAGGTTCCCCAGTTTATGCAGGTTTTTCTTCAGCGCGGCCTTGACATAGTCCATCCCCGGCCAATGTTTGTCTTTCAGGTCAATCGCGGCCTCAAAGCCTACCAGCATGAAATTCCTTGTTATGATTTCAGGCTTTGGAAATGCGTTTTCCTGTACGGACTGTACGCTGCCCCGCGCCTGCCCCGCCAGCCTCATGATCTCCGGCATATCCTTCGGGAGATAGCCTTCAAACAGTTCGAACAATTCATTGTGCAAGTCGCCCATGTGCCGCAGGAGCCCGGCAAGCTCCCGGCGTACCTCGGGCTTGGAAATCACCGCGCGGTCGGCGTCGAAGTCTCCGCCGTGGAGCTCCTGCATCCTGAACAGGTCCGCGTGGATACGGGTGTAAATCTCTTTGACCTGTTTGGCCTCGGGCAACCCGCATTCCGCGATGACCTGGTCGAAGAATCGCCGGATATAGCACTCGTTGGTCAGCGCGACGATCCAGGGGGCCATGTAGCCCTTCCACAGGAAGCCGTCGTAGTAGTCGCCGCTCAGGTCCGCAAAGTTGGCGTCGTCGAGCATGGCGTCGGCCCAGTCGTAATACGCCTGCTGCCCGAAGGAGACGCCGTTGTACGCGGGCATGGAGATGAGGCTCGGGATGGCGCGGAACGCCTCTTTGTACAGCTGCGCCATGTCCGGTTTTTGTTGTTTTTCGCCCAGGATGTACAGCCCGTCGGAACCGGGCAGGGCGTTTTCAATGGCGAGGTAGCCATGTTGATCTGTCACGGCGTCCTCTGGATAGACGTTGACCAGGAGCCTGTCTGCTTTGTCATAGCCGCCGATGAGGCACCATTCCGGCAGGCAGTCGAAATAGCGCTTCTTCAGCTGCACATTGCCGATGCCGCGGGACATCACTGGGATTTTGCGTTTGATGGACGCTTTGACGGCACGCATCACCAGGCCGGGCTGGCTCGCGATCGTTTCCCGGTCGATGTAGAGGTACGACCAGCCGAGTTGCCGGAACATGTGCGGCATGATGCTGTGGCCGAGCTCGGAGGACATCCCGGCGGAGCTGGTGAGGCTGGGGTAAGTCTGCGTAAACAAAGTGCCGCTGACAGCCATCAAGAACGTATACTCAAAGGCCAGCGGGAACTTTTTTGTGTCCTGCGTCGGCGGTTTTTTCAGGGCCCTCGGCGCGTCCCCAGCGGCCTTCATCGCCGCCGCGAAGCAGCCCTCCAGGTAGAAGTTTTCGCACTTCAGGTCGTGCCACAGCCTGCGGATCTTCCGGATTTTCTTTGACCGCGGGGGCTCCCCGCCTCTGGCGATGAAGGCTTCCAGCTCCTCTGCCGAGGCGGGCCTGTTCTGTTGCGCCGCCATGACCATGATCTCCGGCATCGTCTTCGGGATGTAGCCGGTGGGGTTGCTGCGCCCCCACGCTTCTCTTGTAATAATGGGCGTACAGCCCTCAATCTCCCTAGTGACGCCCTCGCTGTTTGGCCTCCAGGCCTTGCCCACGCCCGTGCTGACGAGCTCCATGCCGAGCTTCACCAGGGGCGCAAGCTTTTCTTTGTCGCCCATGGGCCACATGGCGATGATCGCCTTTGCTGGATAATACCGAAAGCAGTAGTCATATAGCACCGCCAGGGCCTCGTATTCGTAGTCATGGCCGAAATACGCGCCGTTCATCACGTGGCCAATGTCCATTTTACCATCCTTGCCCATGCCGTTGAAGCCGATGGTGCACACCACTTTGGCAAGGCGCTTGACCTCCACCGTTCCCGGCACCTTGGCGCCACGAGGCGCGCAGATTTTCTGGATGCTTTCGTCGTCCGTGGGCCAGAGCCAGTCGCAATCGGAGTATTCCGCATTGTTGTTGCTGATGGCCAGCTCCTGCATGTCCCGCCAGTCCTCCGGCCGCACATGCCGAATGATCAGCCGGTCGGTCTCGAGGCGGTCCAGCTTGCCGTTGACGAAGTGCATTTCATAGGCGATGGGCTGTCTTGCGGCATTTTCCTGGGCTATTTTCATGATCTCCGGGACATCCTTCGGGAGATAGCTTTCCGGCTGCTGGCCGGATCTCTTCACGGGTTCGCTCATGCCAGCCCTCCTTTGGTATGATATATCTCTATTCTACCACACTTTTTTGCCTTTGTGTTGTCCATTCGTTCCATTTTGCGTATCCGGACGTCTCATTTTTTGATTGCCCGGTAAAGTCTTACGCTGGTATCCTGCCTGCGGAAGTTACCGGCGGTCTCGTACACGGCAAAGGGCGGGGCATGTTCCGCTCCGCCGTTCAGGCCCATGCTCTCCATCCACGCGAACAGCACCGACGCGTACACCCCCGTATCGCCGCAGCAGTCGCCCTCCAGGACGGCGTACTCCCCGGCGGGCCAGGTGATCATCTTCGCCCCGCAATCCGGCGGCAGGTCTATGGGGGCCTGCAGCTGAATCCCGCAGGTATAGGCCTCCATGTGGCCCGACACATAGAACCGCCGGGCGCTTTGGCCCAGCCACGGGGAATGCGCCGCCAGAAAATCCATGACGGCTTTGGAGGCCGCCTTCTCCGCTTCCGCGCCGGACCTGCGGGCAACCAGGAATTGCATGTCATCGCAGCGGCACAGCCGGATTTTATGAAAACCGGGTCTCTTTTGTATGGGAAGAAAGAGCTGCAGGCGCTTGATCTCCCCCTGCGTATAAATGTATTCCTCGAGATAAGGCATGTCCGTCATTGTAAACATGCTGGTCTCCAGCCAGGCGTTGCAGAGATAGTCCCAGGCCGTGTTGATTTCGGCCTCGATATTCGGGCAGGCCGTTTTGGCGAACGTACCGGTGACCGCCGGTTGGTCCGCCCGTTCCGACGCAATGTATAATTCATAGCAGAAACCCGGGCCCTCCTGCCCGGCGTTGCGGCCGAATATCCGCCCGCCGTAGCCGGGGCGGGAGGCGAACAGCCATGCCAGAGCACGGTTTTCAATGCCGCGCAGGCAGCTGTCGTAATACCGCAAACGCAGCGTTGGCGGGATGGTCTCCGCCGCCACAGTGACGGGCCGTACCTGCTGCCCATCACAGGGCGGGAAATAATACTCGTCGCCGCCGGCTTTGTATTGCGACGGCGTCTGGCCGATGGCGGCCTTCACGCTTTTGCACAGGGCCTGCGGCGAGCCGAACCCGCATTCCTGCGCAACCAGCGCCAGGGAGGCGTCCGTGTGCCTGATCAGCGCCAGGGCCTTGGAGAGCCGCCGTTTGCGGACGTACTCCTTCACGGAATGGCCGGTCGCGCTGTAAAACTCCCGGTATAACTGGGAACGGGAGAGAAGCCCGGCTCCGGCCAGGCGCTGCACATCGAGTTCCTCCGTGATATTCTGTTCCAGCGCGGCAAGGAGGGGGGCAAGCGGCATGGCGGCGCTCCTTCTCGATCAAAGGCTTGCCTCCATTATACCTTGCAGCCAATGCAAGGTCAATCCCCTTTTTTGCGAAAGATTTTGCTTGCTTTTTCACCTGAAATCGTGTATGCTTATACTGAACAAATTTATAGAAAGGGGTATCAGCCATGAAAAGGAAGATCTACCTGGCGCTGTTGTTTTGCCTGGCTGCTGCAATCCTCCTGACGGGATTGGCCGGCTGCGGGGAAAAGGAAGAAAAAGACCCCGACGAGGAAACCCATCTGGTGGGCGGCTACAGCCAGGACAGGGCGCTCACCGAGGAGGACATGGAGGTTTTCAACCAGGCGCTGGAGGGCTTCACCGGCGTGGCCTACGAGCCGACCCTTGTCGCCACGCAGGTGGTTGCGGGCTTGAACTACCGCTTCACCACCATCGCCACGCCCGTGATCCCCGAGCCCTATTCCTACCCGGCGTATGTCTACATCTTCAAGCCCCTGTCGGGCCCGCCGGAGCTGGTGAAGGTCGAAAAAATACCCGCGCCCGATGAGGACCGCAGTGAGCTCTATGCGGGCCAGTGGCACGCCATGAATGCGGTGGCGGCGGGCTTTGACGAGCGCTGGCTGTTTGAGGAGGACGGCGCCTTTGTGTTCGGGACGTCGGACATGGACGCACTGGGCCGGCTGCTCTTTGAGGCGGGACAATGGAAGGTGCTGGGCAGCGAGCTGCAGCTGACCGTGGAGTCCCGCGTCGAGCTCGTGGGCGGGACGGTCGTGGCCTCAGATGAGGGGGACTACATCGACGGCGCCGAGGTACAGGTGACCGACGTCGGCCCGCCGGAACAGGTGACGCACGTCCTCGGCGGCTTTGGGACGGACGAGGAGACCGGGCGCAGGACCATCACCATCGACGGGGTCACGTTCTACGATTTTGGCAACCAGGACGATCTGTTTGACAGCTATTATGAGCTGACGGGGACGCCGGGGGGCTGACGGAGAATCATAGGGTATTCGCGCACTCAGCCGGGTGCGCGATTTTTAAAAAATGGAGGTCCTATTATGCTTGGGATACCTTTTGTCTACAAGGCGCTGTTCCCGGTTATCGCGCTGGTTCTGTCCATCGCCTACGCGCCCATGAGCCTGCTACACTGGATCGCGCCGCAGTGGGAGCAGCTGGCGCAGGCGCGTGAATTCGTCGGGATCCTGACGAAGGGCGCGTGGTATGAGCCCGGCTGCAAAACACCGGAAAACCCGGCTTTCCTGCCGGGGGACGCGGAATTCCTGTGGGAGCCCGGCGAATGTTGGACGCTGGGCTTTGCCAAGCGGAACCTCACCGACGCGCCCGAGGTGCAACAGGGCCTCGGGGAGGGCCGCTATCTTGTGGCGGGCTATAACCGCACGCCCGCGGCGAGCATCATGGACAACATGTTCGCCCGGGCGGTGTACCTGGACGACAACACCGGGCGCGGCGGGATCCTCTATGCCGCGGTGGACTGCGTCGGGCTCTCGAACCACGATGTGAAGGCCATCCGCGCGCTGGCATGGGAATGGGCGGAAAAGGAGGGCGTCAAGGGCATACAGGTGGCGGCCACACACACGCACGCGGGCATCGACACCGTGGGCCTGTGGGACGACCTGCCCTACGACGGCAAGGACCCGTGGTTCCAGCAGCACCTGATCGAACAGACGGCCGCCGCGCTGCGGGCCGCCTTTGACGCCCGTAAGGAAGGCCGGCTCTTCGTCGCGGACACGGTCGTGGGAGACATGTTCGAGGACACGCGCACGCCGATTGTTTATGATCAGAAGCTCACGCGTTTTCGATTTCACCCCACGTCAGGCAAGGATGTCTACCTGCTGAGCACGGGCTGCCACCCGGAGCTCATGGGGCCGAATAACCCCCAGGTTTCCGCCGACTTCCCGGCCTACGCCGCGCGGTATGTCTACGACAAGACCGGGGCCGAGGCCATGTTCATCCAGGGGGCGCTGGGAGTGCTTGTCACCGTGCGGGACCTGGAGACCATCCTGGACGAGCACCGCGAGGGCAACGTGACCTACGGGCCAAGCCTGGTGCGGCCCTTCGGCGAGGAGTTGGCCCGGCGCGCGCTGGCGATCAAGACGGAGACGGAATTGCGCCCCCTGCTCAACGTCGCCTGCAGGGAGTTCGAGCTGCCGCTGGAAAACCTCGCGCTGATCCTCTCCGTGAAGCTGGGCATGATCAACCACGACGTCTATTCCACGCCGTTTAAGCCGTATCAGTACGCCACCACCTGCGAGCTGAGCTACATCCGCCTGGGCGACAAAGCGCATGGCGTGGACATCCTCTGCGTGCCGGGCGAGCTCGCGTCCGAGATCGCCTTCGGCGGCTTTTTGGGCGCGGAGGACTCCGCCACGGGGAAGGCATATCCCCGCAGGGCGATCTTTGAATACCTCAACGAGTACGATTTTGCCTCGGAGAGGCAGATCGTCTTCGGGCTGTGCGGCAACTTCATCGGCTACATCATCCCGGACAACGACTTCCACACCGACTGGCTGCAGTCCACCCTGACCATCTCCACCGACCGGCTTGGCCGGGGGCACTACGAGGAGACTGTCTCCGCCGGGCCGCGCACGGCAGGGGTGATCACCGAGCGTTTCCAATGTATTTTTGAGGGGTTGAAATGATGAAAAAGATCATATGCACGTTGCTTTGCGTGTCCCTGCTTTGCGCCGCCTTCCTGCTGCCCGCGTCGGCCCTCACGGAACCGGACAAGCCCAGCCCCTGGCTGCGGCCCCTCTATGATCTGGGCGACTTCGCCGCCAAGGGCCTGATCGGGGCCATCACGGCGGCCTATCCCCCGCCTCCGGGGCTGACGTGCGAATTTGCCGATCCCCTGCTGCCACCGGGCACGGGCGCGTTCCTCGCCGCGCCGGCGGGAGAGAAGGCCTGGCGGCTGGGCTACGCGAAGGCCTCGCTGCTGGCGGGCTACGGCGGCGACATCTACGACGGGCGGCACTACGTCATCGGGGCGATCGACGCCATCGGCAAGCGGCAGCCCACGGGTGTATACGACGACCAGATGCTGCGTGTCACCGCCGTGAGCGACGGCAGCGGGCGGGGCACGGCGGTGTTCATCTCCGTGGACGCCTACGGCATCACCTCGGCGCAGGTGCGCAAAATCCGGCAGGCCGCGCTGGCCATGGACGGCATGGGGGACGTGGTGAGCGTCAACGTGTCGTCGCTGCACCAGCACAGCGCGATCGATACGTTAGGCATGGGCGGCAACCTGATCGCGGCGCTGTTCGCCAACCCCCTTGCGATGTACACGGGCTGGTATGCGCCCTTCTCGGGGAAGAGCCCCGCCTTCATGGAGCACCTCACGCAGCTCGCCGCGCAGACCGCGCGCAAAGCCGTGGGCAACATGACCCCCGGCACGATGACCTACAGCAAAGCGGACGTCTCGGAATTCATCCTCGATCGGCGCACGCCCGTGAGCTTCGACCCCTATCTCCATCGCCTGCGCTTCATCCCGAAGGACGACACAGCCGAGACCTGGCTGTGCAATATGGCGCTCCACCCGGTGTGCACGGGCTTGACGCCCACGGTGGTCTCTGGGGATTACCCCTACTACATGGAGCAGGCCATTTTTGCGGCGCGGGGCGCGAATTTCCAGATGATACAGGGCGCGATGATGGCCATCGACCCGTCCTATACCCCCGGCGCGCTGCCCGAGGAGGAGCGCTTCCTCGAGATGGAGCGCTTCGGCCGGCGCATCGCCCAGCGCCTGCTGGATTTGCCCAAATCCGCCGAGACCGCCGTGAAGCCCATCCTCAACATCGCCCACCGCAGCTATGCCCTGCCGGTGGACAACCCCCTGCACCTGCTGATGTTCCGGCTGGGGATCCTGGAGGCCAACGGGCGCAAAAAGGACCTCTGGGGCACAAAAATTGAGCTGTGCACAGAGGTCGGCTACGTGGAGTTCGGCGACTGCCTGGCGGCGGCGATTGTCCCCGGCGAGCTGGACGGCTCCCTCGCCTTCGGCGGGCAGCTCACCGCGGAACAGGCCTGGAACGGCTGGGTGTGGGAATTCACACCCATATGCGAGATGGTCAAGGGCAAGGAGCTGATGATCTTCGGCCTGACGAACGACATGTCGGGCTACATGATCCAGCCCAACGACATCAGCCACTTCATCGTGTTTGAGAACGAGGAGATCAACGCCGCCGGCAAGGAGGCAGCGCCGCGCGCGCTGCAGGCGTTCAGCCAGTTGCTGGAGGACGCGCTGCCTCCAGCCGTCTGAGTTCGCGCTCCACGGCGTCGATGGCCTCGCCGTCGGTGAAACCCATCTCCCGCAGCAGCCGCAGCTGCGCCTGCCGCATTTCGAGGGCTTTTGGCACGTCGCCCAGCTCCTCGTACAGCAGCGCCATGCAGATATGCGGGTCGCAGTAGGGCGGCGGTGGCTGCAGTGCCAGCCAGGCCTCGAACTCCCGGATGGCGTCCTCGTAGCGGCCCATAAATACCATGCGGTCGGCCAGGAAGCCGTGCGGACGCCAGTTGTCCGGGGCGTCGTTGACGCACTCGTGCCACAGGCGCAGGGCCTCCCCTCCCTCGCCCCTGGCATAGGCGATGTCGCCCAGCCACATCTTCGCCAGGACATGGTTTTTGACCGCCGGCTGATGCTCCACGATGTCCCGGGCCTCCTCCAGCAGGCCGTTGCCGATCAGCTGCGGCAGCAGGAAGCGCCAGCCCTCCTCGTAGTCCGGCACGCGGCGCATGATCCCGCGGTAATACCGCACCGCCTCCAGGGAGTTCTCCTGTGTCCAATCCCCGCCATAGCCCCGTATCAGGTTTTGCAGGATACTGTGGCCTCCCTTTTTTTTCGGCTCCAAGTGCAGGGCCTGCTGGGCAAAGCCGATTGCTGAACGGGTGAGCGTCCCGATGCGCGAGCAATACAGGTCGGCCAATTGGAGCCAGGCCTCGTCGCAGGCTGGCTTTCTCGCCGCGATGCCCCGCAGCATGGCCTCCGCCGATGAAAAATCTGCCTCGGGGATATCCCGGGTGTTGGTGACCATGCATTGGATACGCTTGAGGTGCTCCTCGTCGCTCAAGGAGAACAGCTCGTCGATTGTCACGCCGAAGGCCACGGAGATCCCCGGCAGCAGGCCGATGTCCGGGGCCGTCACGCCGTTTTCCCACTTGGAGACGGCCTGTGGTGAGACCTCGAGGGCCGCCGCCAGGGCCTCCTGCGTCATGCCGCGCGCCCCGCGCAGCGCCCTGATGCGCCTGCCTAGCTCCTGATTCATAACAATACCTCCTGAAAAGTATCCGGCCCGGTATCACCATTATAGGTATACCGGGCCGGAATTGCAAGCACCGTGTTGGAAAGGCGGATCGCCGGTTGGTTTACCCCCGGATCCACAACAAATTTTTCTCTTGCCTTTTTGCGAAAAATGTGCTATCATGTATTTATCTTTGGTTTCATGAAAGGGGGCTGCGCGATGCGGCGCCGGAATTTGTTGTTGGCGGCCATACTGTGCGCCGGGATACTGCTCGCCACGGCGCAGGCGGCGCGGGCGGAGCCCACCGAGCCCGTCGACCCCTCGGAGCTGCCCCTCGCGAGCATCACGGCGGTGACGGCCACGACCACCTCGCCGGATAACAGCGGAGAGGCCCCCACCACCACCGGCGAGACGGAGAGCACCACAGAATGGAATTCGGCCACCGACGAATTCGGCTCGACGATCTATCCGCCCCCGCCCACCACCACCGCCGGCCCCACCACAACAACAAAAAAGACCAGCCGCACGGCGCCGCCCTTCGTGGTCAACCCCGCGCACCCGGAGGACACCTACGATGGCCCGCTGGGTTACCCGAACCTGCCAGATTACAACAATTATGTGACCGATGCAAACGGCAATAGAGTCACAAATCCCACGACCGCGACGTCACCCCCGGAGACGACAACGACGCAGGACGGCACGGAGGAGGGGTCTTCGCAGGAGGAGGAATTTGTGCCGGAGGAGCCGGAGAGCCCGAAGCAATCCATCCACTGGGCCATCGCCGCGGGGGCGGGTGTGGCGCTGCTGGGGGCCGCCGCGGGCGTGGCTGTCGTGGCCGCAAAGGGCCGGAAGGACAGCGACGACGACGATTATATCTACGAGGAGCCCCCGGAGGCGTAATACCATCCCCGCACGTATAGACACATAAAATCCCCTTCCTGCGCCGGAAGGGGATTCTTTTGTTTCCACACCGGACATCCACGCATAGAATGAAATGAGTTTCCCCAGATGTTTTGTTTTGAGGGGAAGCGATGCGATTACGTAAGGAAGGGAATGAAAATTACGCAAACATTGTCTCCGCAGGCGGATCCCTCCGTCTGCTATCCAAATTATCCGGCGCTGTGCGGCACCAATCCCGGCTGCTGCGGCTGCAGCGGCGCCTGCCCGACCGGCCCCACGGGCCCCACGGGGCCGACAGGCCCCGCTGGCGGTGGAGGCGGGGGGATCACAGCCCCGCCCCTTGCCGTGGTGGTCAACGACAACGGCACATTCACCGTGATCGGCACCGGCGCGGGCGGGAGCATCGCCAACTATCCCCTGGGCGCTGTCGGCGGCGCTTCGGCCTCGAACCCCGTCAGTGGCCTGGCGTATATCGCCCTGCCCGGCGAAGATGAGGTCGCCGTGGTGAACCCCGCGACGGGGGCGGTCATCGCGGTGATCCCTGTGGGCGGCAGCCCCATCGACCTCGCCGTCGACGCCAAAAATAACCTCGTCTATGCCCTCAACAGCGACGGCACGGTCTCTGTCATCGACGGGGCCAGCCAGCAGGTCATCGGCAGCTTCGCCGTCCCCGGCGGCAGCGCCAGCGGCGTGGCCTTCAACCCGTCGAACGGCCTGCTCTATTTCAGCAACGCGGCGGCCGATACGGTCTACGCCGTCAACCCGGCCACCGGCCTGGAGGTCGCGGACATCCCCGTGGGCAGCCAGCCGATCAAGGGCGCGGTGAACCCCTGCACCAACCTGCTCTATGTCCCGAATGCCGGCGACGGCACGCTCTCGGTGATCAACACCGCAACAGAGGCCGTGATCGCGACGATCCCACTGGGCTACACCCCCGTGGCGGTGACGGTGAACCCGAATACAAACATGGTATATGTCGCCGACGAGCACGGCAATGTCTCCATCGTCAGCGGCAACACAAACACCCTCGTGGACACCCTGTTCATCGGCGGCGAGCCCACCGGCATCAGCGCCGACACGGCCAACAACAAGGTCTATGTCTCCAACAGCGACGGCTCCACCACGGTGATCGACGGCATCAGCGGCACGGTGGAGGCCACGCTGCCCACCGGCGCGGGCAACAGCGTCACCGTGTTTGACGCGAACACGTTCGGCTGCCGCGGGGGCGGCATCGGCGTGACCGGACCAACTGGGCCCACTGGGCCTACTGGGGCCACAGGACCAACCGGTGCAACTGGCGCGACAGGCCCGACTGGGCCAACAGGTGCCACCGGCGAAACCGGCCCAACCGGCCCGCAAGGCATTCCCGGCGAGACGGGGGCGCGAATTATATGACAACTTTTACGCTGTCCGTCAAAGCTTGGAACGCCTCCAGCAGGCGCGGGCCTGCCTCGGCGCTCATACAGTTGATCTCCTCGTTGCCGAAGCGCACGAAGTTCTGGACATCGTTGGGCATAAGGTAATACAGCGAGCGGTCGTTCATGAGGCCGAACATCAGAAATTTGCGATCACCGCGTACCATATCCTTCATGGGCGTGAAGGGGTAGTCCTCGCCCGTGTAGGCCTCGGCCGCCGCGGACGCGCCACCGAGGTACAGGATGGGGTCGATCTCGCCGGGTCCGAAGCCCACGGCCAGGCTGTCGCCCAGTTCCATGTAGCCGGTCTCGGTGACGATGTCCAGCCGGGTGGAGACGCGGCGGCGTTTGACCGCCGTGAACTGCGTCGTCCCTGTGCGCAGCAGCAGCAGGTGCAGGGGATTGTCCACGGGGACGCGGTATTCGCCCTGCGCGATGTTGAGGTAGGGCTTCACGGGTTCCTCGTTGCCAAATTTCGCGATATAGTCCGCCAGCGCGTGGCCCCAGGCGGCCACGGTCTCCATCTGATCCCGCTCCACACCGTCCTCGATGGGCTTGTAGCTCTTGTGGATGCCGAGCTGCCCGCTGGCGATCATCTGGAAGTTGGCGCCGTAGGCCTCGTTCACCCGCTGCTCGGCATAATATGGGGCGTCGCCGCTGATGCGTTGGGAGTCCCCGTCCAGGCCCACGTGGTGCACGCCCAGGTTGAGCAGCCAGGTCTCCCGGCCGGCCTCATCGTCCGGCACGAAGCGCAGGCGGTGCATCTCTTTGTCCATCACGTAGGGGGGCCGCCTGTCGTAGATCCAGTCCTCGGCGCTTGCCGAGCCGTAATACAGCTCGCCGGGCTCCATATCGCGCACGGCCCGTTCGATGGTCTCCGCCATGACCTGGCAGAGGTGCTCCATGAAGGCGGGGTTCTTGCCCGTGTATGGCTTGCGCCATTTCTTCGGGAACAGGTTGATGAAGGGGTTTAGAAATAAGCTTTTCAGCAGCGGGCCGTTGTAGCCGAAGGTATCGATGCTGCTGTGCTGGTGCAGCATGCCGATGTTGATGCTCACCAAGTGGTTCTGTTCGGCGAACTCCCGCAGCTTAGAGCGGATGATGCGTATGTCATAGCTGGTGATGGCGTAGGTGTCGAGCTGCGCGAACACCACGGTGCCCCGCCCGCTGCCGTCGTTCAGGGCGGTGACGCGCACGCACATGTCGTCGATGAGCCTCGTGGGGATCTTGTCGTCGATGATGGGGCGCAAGGGGTCCTCCCCCTTGGGCGAGCCGCCCACGAAGACGTCGCTCGGGCCGATGTAGCGCTTTGTCTCGGGGTCGAACAGCCCCTCGGGGATGACTGAGGCGCGGGCATACCCCAGGCTCCACCTCGCCCCCTCGGCCGGCCCGTCCAGGAAGGTCTCCATGCCGGGATAGAAGTCCGGGCCCGTCTCGTATTCCGAGGGGAACGGATGGACGATCAGCGCGGCGATGCCCCTGAGGAACCCGACCAAAAGCGTGTCCTCAATCTTGTAAAGGACCTGCTTGGAGCGCGGGGGCTGCCTGCTCTCAACCTCCGACGCCGCCGAGGCCGGGATGAACAGCGTACCGCAAATCAGCCCGGCGCAGAGCATGAGGGACAGGACACGCCTGCAGGATTTCTTCATAGGATTACCTCCCTTTCGCTGTTTTCATTTGAATTTATTTGGTGTCATTCCCCAATGCGCCCGATCTGCTCCAGCGGGATATTCTCATACCCCGGCAGCGTCCAATACTTCCGGCCCTGCCAGAGGCTGTATTCGTCGTTGGGGCCCAGTGTGCTGAAGCGGCGCGCGCCCTCGGAGAAATCCGTCGGCCTGCGCCCCACAAGTACGTTGCCCCTCACCACGCTGTAGGCCGGATTGGGCGCGAAATTGGGGTCGTCCAGGTCCGAGGGGTCGTCGGTCATGCGCGCCAGGGCCGGGTAGGCCTCCTGCCAGATCTCGCTCCTCCAGGGGGAGGCCCACAGGCTGTTCCAGATGCCGGAGGCTTCATTGGGGAGCCAAAAACTGCCGGACCCCAGCGCGGTGTTGCCCTGGCTGCCCTCCAGCGCGCCCCTGCGGGCGCGGTCGTCGTAACTGATGCCCCTCTCACAGTTGACGACCACGTTGCCTGTCACGGTGTGGTCGCGTCCGCCGCCGAGCTGAATGCCGATCTGCCCCGCGTTGACGACCAGGTTGTTCTCCACGGCGACGCCCGAACGCCCGTCGTCCAGATAGATGCCCACGGGCCTGAATTCGCCGCTGCCAAGATTGTAGATAGCGTTACAGCGGATCACGTTGCCACGGTATTCCCAGTGCTGTTCGCCGTAGATGGCGCCGCTGTCCGACACATGCCGGACGACGTCATGGATGCTGTTGTATTCGATCACATTGTTGTTCCCGTGGAAGTAGATCGCGGTGTGGGCGGAGTTATAGAATTCGTTGTGGGCGCACAGGTTTCCGACGCCGCGCAGCTCCACCCCGCACAGCCAGGTCTGTGCCACGGTGGGCCAGTCGTGAATCAGGTTGTTGACCGCCCTGCTATTGCCCGGGGTGAGCGTTTCGGGGTCGCCGCCGCTGAGGTAGATGCCCCGCTGGCCGACAAAGCAGATCTCGTTGTCGGAGGCGCTGTTGTTATACCCGTCCAGCCGCAGCGCGTCTCCCGCGAGGTTGCGGATCAGGCAGTGGTCCACCGTGACGCCGTCGCCCGTGAAGCGCATGCCGTCGCCCCGGGTGCCCTGCAGGGTCAACCCCTGGAACGTGAGATTTGACGCGCCATCGCCCTCCAGAAGCGTTTCGGTGTTCAGCGTCAGGTCAATGCGGGCGTTATCGAAATCGCCTTTCGGAGGCCAAAAATACAGCAGCCCCGTGCCCCGGTCCAGATACCATTCGCCGGGCGCGTCGAGCTCCTCCAATATGTTGAAGAAGTAGTAATGCCGGCCCGCATTGTACTCGTAAGCGCTGGCGTGTTCCGTGGTGAGGGAGCCCGAGGAGAAATCAAAGGATTTCACCCGCGTGCTGGCATCGCACCAGTCGTAGCTGAAATAGCCGAACATCCAGATGTCGGAATCGTCTCCCCACGTGGCCGCGCGACGGGCTGTCTTTGCGTCCATCTGAAACGTGCCGCCCCGGGGGTTGCGCACGTCCGAGGTGTCGCCCGGGTCGAGCACCTTGCCGGTTTTGAGAAAATTGTCCTCCCCGTTGGGGTAGCGGGCGAGGGTGCAGCGCACGCCGTTGACATACAGCTCGCAGGGCAAGGGGCCAACGCCGTTGTCGTATTTTCGCGCGGCGCTGGCCCAGCCGTAGGCGTAGAACTCACCCCAGTCATCGGCGCTGAGGCCGAGCTTTGTCAGGTCTATGACTTTGATGCTCTCATTTTTGTCCCACTGCGTGAAATCTTCCGGGTCCAGCCGCGTGCTGCCGTTGAGCAGCACCCCGCCGTCCCGCGAGCGATATGTCGTGTCCCGGTCGCGCGCGTCGAATTCGATGTGCTCGATGCTGTACTCCCCGTCCTCGATCAAAACGGTGAAGTGCTTGTCGTTTCCATCCGCGCGCGCCCAGCGGATCAGGTCACGGACCTCCTCGATGGCGCCGTCGATGGGGACGGTGAAGTCCACCTCGCCCAGCTCCGGCATGGGCACGAAGTGGCCCTCCGCGAGCACGGGGGCCGGCGCGCGGTAGCTGCGCAGATAGTGGGGGCCTCCAAAGCACAAAAGGCCTGCCGCCAGCATGATCGCGGCAACACCGACGATGACGGCCGGTTTGCGCAGGACCCGCAACAGCAGGATGTACAACACAACAATCTGTGCCGCCGCCAGGGGCAGGGCGACCGCGGCGGCGATGCTGGGCCCGGGGCTCTTCGCCTTGTATATCACGTTGTTGATCAGGAAGGAGACGCCGAACAGGATCACGCCGGAGAATACCGCCACAGAAACACCTGTTTTCCATAGCAACGCCTTGTGCCTTTCGCCGCGTGCCCAAAACACCAGCAGCGACAGCGCGGCAATGCCGAGGGTGAGGGCGGCGAACGCAATTGGGAATACCTTTGGCTGCCAGTGCACGTAGGTGTCGTAATACCAGGCCAGGGCGGCAACCAGGGTGGCCCCAAGACCCAGGGCCGCAAGGGTTTGCAGGCCCTTGCGTGGTTTGGTCGGGAGAGACATGGCAAGACCTCCTTGGCTTACATCGTTATTGTGTACACTTCACCCACTGCCGTGTCGATGGTCAGCTCGTCGCTATCCCCGGCGATGCCGGGATACCGCACGCGCAGTTCCCCGCCGCTGCGGGATTCGACGGTCATCTCCGTTAACCGTCCAGCTTCCCAGGCGCAGCCCACAACGAAGTTCCCCCGCGCCACCAGGCCCTCAAAGCTGCCCGAGGCCCATGCGTCCGGGAGCGCCGGCAGGGGTTCGATCAGGTTCCCGTTGCTCTGCAGGAGCATCTCGGCCACCCCCGCCGTGCCGCCAAAGTTGCCGTCGATCTGGAAGGGCGGATGGGTGTCCCACAGGTTCGGCAGCGTGCCCGCCTTCAGCAGGTTTTGGTACAGCAGGTATGCGTGTCCACCGTCCCTCGCCCTGGCCCAGGCGCATAGCCGCAGCGCCATGGCCCAGCCGGTGGACCTGTCGCCCCGCTCGGTGAGGGTCACCCGGGCGGCCTGCAGCCATTCGGGGGTGTCGCTGTTGATGGTCTGCCCGGGCACAAGGCCCATCAGCTGGGAGATGTGCCGGTGCGTGTATTCGTCCACGATCTCCCCGTACCTACCCTCTTCCCGGTACTCCTTGACCTGGCCGGAATCCCCTATGAGCACGGGGTCGAGCCGGCCGAGCTGCGCTTTGGCGATGTGCACGGTCTCGTCGTCGATGCCCAGGATTTCGGCGGCATTGATTGTGTCGCGATGATTTTCGTAGATCATCTGCTGGTCGAAGGCGCAGCCGGTGGTCTGGTAGTATTCCCCGTCCACGAGCTGTTCGGGCGAGGCCGAGGGGTACGCCAGCAGCAGGCCGTCCTGTTCGATGACTGTCCTGCTGAGGAAATCGGCCATGCCGGAAAGCGCCGGGTATACCGTATCCCTGAGGCGTTCCCCGTCGCGGGTGTAGTCATACCAGTCCCAGAAGAGCTTGGCCGTCAGCCCGCCGGTGCCCGGACCGGAATGGCTGTTCGGCGCGGGCCCGCTGGCGGAATAGGGCCACACGCCCGTCCCCACGGCCCAGCCATTTTGGCCCGTGCCGGGCTCGGCCATCGGCACGGCGTATTCTTTATCCGGGTTCTCTTCACGGATTTGTAGGAGATAGCTATCCGCAAAGCCCTGCGCCTGCCTACGGAACGCCCGGTTTAGGTCGGCGTAGGGCTCGAACAGCTCCGCCAAATTTGTTGTGAACGCGGGCCAGTAGTTCATCTGGATGTTGATGTTGTGCCAGTAGCCTGCGCTCCAGGGCGATTTTTCGTATTGGTTCCACAGGCCCTGCAGGTTGCCGGGCAGGGTGCCTTTCCGGGAGGACGCGATCAGCAAATAGCGGCCATACTGGAAATATAGCTCCTCCAGGTAGGGATTCGTCTTCCCTTTCTGGTAGTTTCGCAGCAGCCGGTCGGTCGGGATTTCCGGCAATGCGCCGCCCAAATCCAGGTTCACCCGGCTAAAATATTCCTGATAGTCCTCCACATGGCGGCGGCGTATCTCGTCATAGCCAAGCTTGGCCGCGTTATCCAGGGTGTCCGTCACGCGCTGATGGGGGTGCGGGCTACCCTCGAGCTTTTTCTCGTGGTCAGGCTCAAGGAACACGCTTTCGTCCAGCACATAATTCGTGCCCAGGGCCATCAGGATGACCGCACTGTCTGCGCCCTCCAGGTTGATTTTACCGTCGCCTGCTTGCAGCGTACCGCCCTCATGCAATACGCGTATCTGGCCCTCGTATAAAATGCCGTAGTGCTCCATCTCGCCGGACAGGGTGATTGTGTCGCCTTCCGCCGTGACCGTTCCGGATTTGCCCAGGCTGCCCTCCTTGCCAAAGGGCCTGAGATAGGGGATCCCCGGGCGCAGCGTAAAGGAGACGCTGCCCGCCTGCGAAGCAGTCAGCCGCACCGCCAGGACGGCGTCGGGATAGGAGGTCAGGTATTCGCGCTCGTATGTGACGCCCTTGTACTGATAGCTGACGTGCGCCGTGGCGTCGTTGAGCACAAGGTCCCGGGTGTAGCGCCGCACGCGCCGCTCGGGATGATGAAAATCGATCAAGACTTCGGCGAAGTTGTTCATTCCGTTCGGGTAGGGGTTTGCCAGGCTGGCCTCAGTGACCTGAATACGCTCGGTGTCCGTGCGGCCGAAGACATTTGCGCCGAAGTGCCCGCAGCCCAGCGGCAGCGACCACTGCTCCCAGTCGGGGTCGTTCGGCCAGGCCCAGGCGCCCTCGGGCCTGGATTCTTCAGCCATATACCGGTTGGGCGCTGGCGCGTTATACCAAAGCATGTATGGCTTTTGGCCCTCCGCGAGGTTTACGGCGGGCGGAGGTGTACGCATTCTTTCCACGGTTTGGGGTCCTCCAAAATAGACAAATACAGCGAGCAGCAGAATCACAACAAACCCGAAGCCGAGCAGCTTCCTGCGCAGCGCGTGCAAAACAAGCGTGAGCAACACAAGCACCTGCGCTGAAGCCAGAGGCAGGGCAATGCTTGCCGCGATGCTGGGTCCAGGTTTTCCTCCGCCGTATATCCCGTTGTTGATGATGGCGGAGACGCCGATGAGCACCCCCGCGAAGATTGCCGTGGAAAGCAGGGTTTTCATCCCAAGCGCCTTGCCCTTTTCGCCGCGTACTGCGAGGGTGAGCAGTGACAGCGCCGCGGCGCCGAAAATGGCGGCGCACACCGCAAGGGGGTACACCTTGGGCTGCCAGTTGACATAGACGTCGCAGTACCAGACCAGGGCGGCGACCAGGGCTGCCCCAAGGCCCAATGCAAGGAGCGTGAACAATATATTGCGGTGTTTCATTTGCTTTTCCACCTCACCCAATCTCCCAACTGTCCCGGTCCAGGTCGATCGTCACGGTCGTCCCGTCGGCAAAGGTGCTGCGCTGCCGGCGGTATGCGCCATCCAAAAATTCATGGCGCACCATCTCGGTGAAGGCCAGCCGTCCCTGCAATTCCAGGGCGACGCGGCCCAATTCGATGTTCTCGTCCGTCTCCCCGGCGCCGTAATACACCGTGCCCGCGGTGAGCAGGGCGTAGAGGAACGCCCAATCGCTGCCCGGGATGCCCCAGCCGCCCTTGCGCTGCGTGAAGAACCACGGGATGACAAAGCAGTCGTGATACACCAGCGAGGTCAGCGGGATGGGCACACCCAGGGCCTCGCTGTCGTAGTCGCCCAGGCTCTTCGTGGCGAAGGGGGCGTGGTGGCACAGGGCGATGGCGGGCAGCATCACATCGGTGGCCTCCTCGGAGGAGGGAATGATGCCCCGGGCATCCAGCTCCTCGAAGCACGCGCGGCGTGCTTGGGCGCACTGCTCGCGGCTCATGCGGTGCGCCGGGTTGAAGCACTCGTCCAGTTCGACCACCGAGAACACGTCCAGGTATGACCCCTCGATCACGATGCCCAGGCGCTCGAACTCGTCGTAATTTTGCTTGACATACGCAGGCGCCAGCTGCGCGCATAATATGCTGTGCGGCCCGCCGTACCAGTAGTCGTTATACGGGATGGAGCCGTCCAGTTTTTGTGTGGCCTTGTCATCGCTATAGCTGGCCGCGTCGTGGTAGAAGTCCCGGTACTGGTCGTGGATGCCGAAAGTGTAGCCCAATTCGCGGCACACGCGGGAGAGCTCGGCCATGCCCTGCGCGCCGCCGGCGCCCTCGTGGGGCGGGAACGGATCGGGGTGCAGGTTGTCGTAGCCGTGGTTGCCCCAGCCGTCCAGATGGAGATAGGCGCGCTCCACCCCGCATTCGTGCAAGTTTTCCAGTTGCCGGGCGATGGTATCAAAAGAGGTGTAGTAGTCGTTCTTCTCCGGCTCGTCCGGGGTGTAGTAGTGCGAATCCGGATGGATGTGTACCGCCGCGCCGGTGTGCACGATGGGCGCGCCGACCAGCCGCGCGATGGTCGGGTTGCGTTCGATCTTCTCCTCCAGGGTGACCAGGCCGCCGCGCTCCTCGAGATAGCTTCTGTAGTGGCGGGCCATGGTGTTGTAGTCGCAGCCGCTCTGGAAGGTATAGAGCAGCGTGCGCTGGTAGCCCACCTGCCCGAGGGAGGCCCGCCAGATGGGCTGCACCTGGGTCGCCCCGCCGGGGGTGTGCTTATACTCGTAGCGGGCGTCGTACGGCGTGTCGAAGATGGCGCAGTAGCCATTGCTTGCGCCGTATTGGCCGAAGATGGGCAGGTAGCCGTCCCGGTCAAAGATAAACCCGTTGTTATACCGGCGGTTTACCTCCTTTTCCCACTTCGCGGGGATGAGTACCCCCTGCATCATGGGCAGGACGGTGCCCCCCTCGCTCTCGTCGTAAGCGAAGGCAGCGGGCCAGCATATTTCTTTGATGTCGCCCGGTTCATCACCCTCGCCGGCAATCTCAAAGCGCAGGGTCTGCCCGTCGGCCTCAACCCCCACAGTGGTGGTCAGCTCGAAGGGGTATTTCCTGCCCCATGCGCTCACAAAGCTGTGGTAACGGCTGCGCACAGCGACGCATCCATCCGTTTCGATTTGCTCGCTCTCGCACTGCGCCCGCGCAAAGGAGAGCTTTTTGCCGCCGGGGAGCTCCACGTAGCAAGCTTTTGGCAGCCAATCCCATGATGTTCCGTTGTGTTCAACACGCAGGCTCATGGCCTGCGGATCATAGGTGACTGCCAAATCACCCTGTGATAACGTGTATTCCATGGAGCCCTCCTTTTTGGTCCCGCAGGCGCACAGCAGGGACAGCATCGTACATAGCGCCAGTACCAATGCGAGAATACGTAACCTCATTGCATATCACCTCCGCGCCTATTGTACCACAGCTTGGAGCGCTTTGCAATGCAAAACCTCGATGAACTTTTTAGAATGAACATGCGCTGTCTTAAAATATATGCCGCCACGGGCCCGACCGGGCCAACAGGCGCCACCGGCGAGACCGGCCCGACCGGCCCGCAGGGCATACAGGGCGAAACCGGCCCGACCGGCCCCACAGGAACAACAGGCGTCACCGGCGAGACCGGCCCGACCGGCCCGCAGGGCATACAGGGTGAGACCGGGCCAACTGGCGCTACGGGCGAAACCGGTCCAACAGGCGCCACAGGCCCCGGCTCGTGTACCGAACCCCCCTACGCCTATGTGGCGAACCCGGGCGCGGACACCGTGGACGTCATCGACCCCCTCAGCCACACCGCGCTCGCGTCCATCCCGGCCGGCGGCCCGGTGGAAAACCTAGCGGCCGACCCGGCTCTGCGCAAGGTCTACGCGCTGATGCCCGACGGCACACTTGCGGTGATCGACGGCAACACCAACACCGTGATCGCCACGATCGCCCTGTCCCCGGGCAGCTACACCTCCGCCCTGCCCTTTGCCGTGAATCCCAACAACCACCTGGTGTATATCCCGAACCCGGGCACGGACCTCGTGAACGTGGTGGACGGCCGTACCAACACCCTGCTTGGCACGCTGGTCGTCGATGGCGGCACCTTCGGCGCGGCCGTGGACCCCTCCACAAATCTGGTGTATGTCGGCACGACAAACGGCATCACCGTGATCAACAGCAACTCCAACCAGGTCGTCACCCAGCTCCTGCCGGGCACCGAGATCGCCGAGCTGCACGCCGACGTATGCACCTGCCGGATCATCGCCCGCGATTTTTCCGGCAACCTCTACTCGCTCAACGCGAGGACCGGCGCTGTGATCGACACCGTGAACCTGCCGGACGGCGCGGGCGCCATGGGCCTGGACGCCAGCCTGGGGCTGCTCTATGTCGTCAACCCCACGACCCAGGAGGTCGGCGTCTTCGACGTGTGCACGCTGCAGCAGGTCGGCACGCTGCCGCTGAGCACTGAAGGCGGCTCCGCGCTGAGCAGCATCGCCGTGGACAGCCGCAACCATTTGGTGTATGTGGTGGACAGCGGGCTGAACCAGACCTATGTGGTGGACGGCGGCATGAACCAGGAGCTCGCCGTCGTGCCCGCCACGGAGCCCGGCAGCCAGTTGGCTGTCGCAACGACGCTCGCCTGCCCGGGCCCATGCTCCAGGTGCTGTAGCAGCGGCGGTGGAGGAGGAGGCGGCGCAACGGGGCCCACCGGTCCTACGGGAGCCACCGGCCCGCAGGGCCTCCCGGGCAACACCGGCCCCGCAGGCCCAACTGCCACAA
>Ga0123353_10001949_pt1 | contig 25428 bp, 21 predicted proteins | sample TergutLab28metaG_3_FD_92763 | JGI IMG/M metagenome (GOLD analysis project Ga0123353, IMG submission 92763) | Labiotermes labralis P3 segment gut microbial communities from Petit-Saut dam, French Guiana - Lab288 P3 | ecosystem: Host-associated > Arthropoda: Insects > Digestive system > Gut ...
TCTAGGTTTTTCTGAGAGCCCCCCCCCCCCCACGAAATTTGGGAATTCTGACGGTCATGGCCGTCTCACTTTCGCTTCGGTGTCATCTGCATAGTAGCAGTTATTGTCGTTATTTCACGCATAACAGCACCATACTTTGGTGCGAAAAAAATTCTAACATGGCGGATGGTTTTTTGCGTACTGGATGCCTTTTCTCACATAAATTTCAAACGCAGGGGTTCTTTTACATTGGGAGGGACCAGTCCACCAAGGGGGCCCTGCAAGGAGGCAATTTCTTTCACTGCCGAAGATGACAGGTACATGTGGTCAGGAGACGACATGATAAAAATGGTCTCGACTTTTGCGTCCAGTCGCCAGTTGATGGCTGCCATTTGAAACTCGTTTTCAAAGTCGGTCATAGCACGCAAGCCCTTGACAATAGCAGCGTCACCCTGCCTGTGGACAAACTCTACCAGCATCCCCTCAAAGGGAATAATTTGAACCTTTTTTAGATGAGCAGTCGCACCACGTGCAAGCTCACAGCGCTCTTCTAGCGTAAACAGCGTGCCACAGCCACGTTTTGCCGCAGAGGCAGCGACACCCACGATTATCTCGTCAAACAGGGCGCACGCACGCTCAATTATCTCTAAATGTCCGCTGGTTATGGGGTCAAAAGTTCCCGGTATGACTGCTTTTTTCATCGGCGTTCCCTTCTATGTGCGTGACGTGGCAGCCGCTACTTTAATTGTGCCACACCTGGCGGCGCGCATGCGAAATGCAGGCTACTGTCGCCGCAAAACTTCACCGTTAGGTCCCTGAAATTTGCTGGCAGCAGCTTTTGTGCATCTGCTGTGCGACAGCGTTCAATGACTATCAGAGCGCCGTCAGCAAAGACCCCTCTTTGGCGGAGTCTGTCCAACAATCGACAGAGTTTTTCGTCGGCAAAATCGTAGGGTGGATCAAAGAATAAAAGGTCTGCTTTTAGCCCTTTTAGGGCCCTCGGAAGGGCAAAAATGTCTTCACAAATCACACACATTTCTCCGGCGAATTTGGCCGAATTATCACGTTGAGAGCTCTCTGAGAGCTTTTTGTAGTTACTTTCGATGATAATTGCGGCCTTCTGGTCAGCCTCTACCGCCACTACTTTTGCCGCACCACGCGACAGTGCCTCAAGGCCCAGCGCGCCGCTGCCCGCAAAGGCGTCCAGTACCAGCAAACCCTCAAAGCTGCCCAGCCGCGAATGCAGGCTAGAAAACAATGCCTCGCGCAGACGGTCACTGCTTGGTCGCGTATTGCGTCCTGTTGGTGTCTGCAGGCGCTGACCACGCCATGTTCCGGCGATGATTCTCATCCGGCGGCTTTCCAATCACCCAGTTTGTCTTCGAGGGCTATTATGCGTGTGCGCAGCAGTGCTAGTTCGTCAGCAGCCAAATCAGGGTCTGCGTCAATAAGTGCCAGCGCGTCTGCGCGCGCAGCGTCAAGCAAGTCGCTGTCTGTGGCAAGGTCTGCAACCTTAAAGTTGGCAAGACCACTCTGGCGATTTCCCAACAGTTCACCTGCGCCGCGCAATTTCAGGTCAAGCTCTGCCAAATGAAAGCCATCATCAGTTGAAAGCAGGGCAGCAAAACGTTCTTGTGCAAGACGTGCAAAAGAATCTGACACCAGCCAGACCTCGCCTGCCACGTGCCCGCGCCCCACGCGCCCGCGCAACTGGTGCAGCTGCGCCAGACCGTAGCGATCCGCGTCAAGAACCAGCATGACCGTGGCGTTGTGGACGTCAACTCCTACTTCGATCACTGTCGTCGAGACCAAAATGTCTATCTTTCCCGCACGAAAATCGTCCATGATGGCTGCTTTTTCTGCGCTGCGCATCCTGCCAGTCAGTACCTGAACACGGTAGTCGCTGAACTCGCCTGCTGCTAGCTGATGCATCATTTGAACAGCAGATTGTGCCTCGATTTTTGACGATTCATCGACCAGCGCACAGACAATGTATGCCTGCTGCCCCTTTTTGACCGCAGCGTGCACAGCGTCGTAGGCATCGGCGATTTTCTTAAAGCTAACCTTTTGTGTTGTGACGCCGGCACCCGCCACAGGACGCGTGTATAAATAGCTAGCAGCTAAATCCCCAAAAGCCGTCAGGGTCAGAGTGCGCGGAATGGGGGTCGCGCTCATGACCAGCACGTCTGCCGAACCCCCCTTGTGATGCAAAGCACGCCGTTGCTGCACCCCAAAACGGTGTTGCTCGTCGACAATAGCAAGGCTCATCTGTGCAAAAACGACGTCGTCTTCTAGCAAGGCGTGTGTGCCAAACAGCACTTGAATTTGCCCGCTACGCAGGTCGTCCAGCAGTTGTGCGCGAGCGTCAGCAGGAGTAGAGCCGCTCAGCAGTGCCCAGCGCAGGCCTATCTGGTCAAACAGCGGCCCCAGCTTGTGTGCGTACTGCTGCGCCAAGACCTCGGTTGGTGCCATCATGGCAGCCTGCGTGCCAGAATCTGCCGCCACGGCAAGGCCGTAGGCAGCAACAACCGTCTTGCCCGTACCCACGTCTCCTAAAAGCAAACGCTGCATGGGGTGCGGACTTGCCATGTCATCTAAAATCTGAGAAACGGCTACATCCTGATCATCTGTCAAATCAAAAGGCAGGCAAGCTGTCAAAGCCTGATGCAGTTTTCCAAAACACTGGTGAGCATGACCAGTACAGTTGCGCGTCAGGTGGTAGCGCTTTCTGGCAATCAGTAGCTGCAGGTCAAACAGTTCCCCATAAGCAAGACGTTCGCGTGCACGGTCTGCGTCTGCCATCTGCAGGGGAAAGTGCACCTGCTGCAATGCCCAGTTGTAGGGTGGTAGATTACGCTTGCGCAGCAGACTGGTCGGCAAATACTCACTGACGGCGGCGTAGTCGTCAATGGCAGCAGCAATAATGCGCCGCAACCACCCAACAGAGAGCCCTTCGGTGGTGCTGTGCACCGGCAAAATTCGCCCCATGTTGGCAGTGCTGCGATTGCTACTAGCGTCATAGGAGTGCTGGTCACACTCCTCCGCTTGCTCTGCGCCCTCCTCGTCTGCTGCATCAGCGATTTTCTCGACAAAGGGTTGAATGATTTGCTTGAGGCCGTTGCGCAGTTTGACTTCGCCAGAAAACGCCAGCGTTTGTCCCTTGCGATAGCTGCGCGCGACCCAGGGTTGGTTAAACCAGACCCCAATGAGGGTGCCCGTGCCGTCGGTCAGTGTGACCTCGGTGATGGTCAGTTGACGACGACCCGTACTGCGTCCGCGACTGTGTGTTGTGCGCCGCGTGACCTCGTAGACCGTTCCCACAACGGTCGCGTCCCCCGTCTTTAGCAGCCCTAGCTGTGCTGTGCTGGTCAAATCTAGATAACGATAGGGTACGTGATACAGCAGGTCGCCAATACGCTGAATGCCTAAGGTGTCAAGCTGCTGTGCGCGCGCCGCATTAACAAAACGCGCTGTATGAGCAGGCTGTCCCCACCCGAGCAATCGCCGTGCGGGGTCACGTGGAGGAGTCTGACCACTACTGTTTGAAGTCGAGCGGGTCAAGGTCTCGCCAATGCAAGCTGGCTGTCGTGCCGGGACCACAGTAGATGCCGACGACAATGCCAATCTGCCCCGTACCCGTAAAGGTGCCCGGCAGATTCGCCTTTTTCAGTTCGTCGTGTAGTTCATCCCCCTGTGCTGGGTTGTCAGCGAAAAGTATCATGTAGTGTACATCACCCGTGTCGCTGTAACGCTCGCCAATCAGTTTGGGAATTGTCTGGAAAGCCTTTTTGCGCCCGCGTGTCTTTTTCACCGAATCTATAACGCCGTCGTCTTCGAAGGTGCAAATTGGCTTGATGTCTAATGCTGATGCCACGAGTCCTGCCGTGCGACCGGCACGCCCACCACGCACCAGATACTCGAGGGTGTCAAAGACCATCAGCAAACTCATGGTGTCACGGACAGCCTCGACATACTGTACTAATTCATCCAAGTCCAGTCCTGCGTTTGCGCCCTTGACAGCTGACTGGCACAAAACAACCATCGGCCAGGTCACGATACGTGAATCGACAACTTTAGTAGGAATGGGTGCGTTCTCTGCCGCAAAAAGAGCAACATCATGGGTAGCAGAAAGCCCCGTCGACAGGGTAATAATTAGGGCTGCCTCATAGCCAGCGTCGGCCGCCTCTTGAATCTTTTGGTCATAGGCAAAGCGCGTAGGCTGTGAGGTTTTTGGTAGGCTGTTGTAATCGCTTAACAGTCGTTCCCAGAAATCCCGCACGCCAAAATCATCAGAGCTCGAGGCAGTACCATCAGGAAATACCAGGGGAATAGGCACTATATCAAAGCCACATTCTTGCCCCTCGGGACCCGTGCGGTCGCAGCCGCCGTCAGTGATGATGGCGATCTTCGATTGATTGTTAGTAAGTTTTGCTGCCACAAGAGACTCCTATTCACATGCCAATAGTAGAGGATAGAGCGGCTGGTCGCCACGCTGACTATCAATTTCAAGCTGAGGCCACTCTGCAGCAATTTGCTCGAGCAAAGCAGCAAGAGCCTGGTCAGAGTAGTCCTCACCTGCAAGGACGGTCAGGTTTTCGCAGTCACCAGCACCCAGTTTTGGCAGCAATGCTAGGGCAACCTCTTCGATGGTCGCACCCTTTGCCACAATATTTTTTGCATCTACAATGCCAATAATGTCGCCACAGGCAATCGCGCCAACATCTGCCGCCTGCGAGTCTTTGATGGCAGTCGTAATCTCGCCGCAGCGCACTTCTTCGGCACTTTCGAGCATTTCTTGCGCAAGGTCGTCTAGGTCACTCATGCCCGGGTCAAAGACCAGCATGGCAGAAAAGGCCGAAGGCACGTTAATTGTGGGAACCACCGCAGCCGGAACCGGCAAAGCAGTTGCCGCTGCCTGTGCTGCCATGACGATGTTTTTGTTGTTGGGCAAGAAAATAAAGTTGTCAGCAGAAAGTTTTGCTGCGGCATCGATAAAGTCTTGGGTGGAAGGATTCATGGTCTGTCCGCCCGTAATGACGCTGTCAACACCTAGGGATAACAAGATATTCGCCAGTCCATCACTGGGAGCCACGGCAATAGTAGCAACCGCCTTGTGTTCGATAGCTGCTGCCGCACTACCACCTTGAGATTCTTGCTGCTTTTCTTGTTGCTGTTTCATATTATGGATGTTTACCTCTGCCAGCTCGCCATCAGCTAAGAAATGAGCAAGAATCACCGCAGGGTCGTTGGTGTGGACGTGTACTTTGAACTGATTGCCCGCGCCAACGATAAGTTCGCTGCCGCCCACCGTCGCTAGATAGTCAAGCGCAACTTCTTTGTCAAAGCTATTGCTGCTATCAAAAAAGAGGAACTCGGTGCAATAGAGGAACTCGTCGTCGTTCCAGTCGTCAACGGGCACTACCTGCAGGTCGCTGCCGCTAGCAGGGTCAAAGTGTTCGATGTCTGCCGCCTCGCGACCCAATAGAAGTGCTACAAAAGCATCGTAGACAATGACCAGCCCAAAACCGCCAGCATCGACTACATTTGCTTCTTTTAGCACGGGCAGCAGGTCGGGCGTGCGCCTGACCGATTCGTGCGCCGCCGCCGACACACCGTCTAATGCTGTCTGAAAGTCAAGACCGGCATCTGCTGCAGCACGCGCTGCTTTTGCCATGTCGGTGACAACGGTCAGCATGGTGCCCTCAACTGGTTTGCGCACGGCCTGATAGGCAACCTCTTTTGCCTTTTCAAAGGCTGTTGCCAGACGCTCTACGGGGTCAAACCCTTCGGAGGCAACCAGACCTTCACAGATGCCGCGAACTATCTGGGACAAAATGACGCCCGAATTTCCCCGTGCGCCCATCAGCGAGCCATGAGTCGCTGCTTTGCACAACTCTGCCATACTGGCGTTTTCTGGCAGCTTTGACAAATCACTGACAACAGAATCAAGGGTCAGTGACATATTGATGCCCGTGTCGCCGTCGGGAACGGGAAAAACATTCAGGCGATTGACTTCTTCAACGCGTTCTTTGAGGGCAGCGGCAGCACCAGCAACAAGGGCTCGTGCTGGCAGCACCGCCACGTTGGTAATATTTGTGTCCATGTTACGCCCCCTGACGTACTTTCACCTCAAGTACGTGTACATCAACACGGTTTACCACAACGTCGGTCATTGATGTCAAGGTATAGCGCACACGGTCAGCCAAGTTGCGCGAAACTTCTGCAAGCTGGGTACCGTATTCGATAACAACAAACAGGTCAACCTCGACCTGGTCAGGAATCGCTTCTCCGCCCGCATCGAGTGAGTTTGCAATCTTGACACCCTTGCGCAGTTTCTGTGCCGGCAAAAGTTGTACCAGTCCATCACGCAAAGTAGGGGCGGCCATTCCAACAACGCCATAACTCTCCAACGCGGAATATCCCGCTAAATCGGCCAGCACATCTAAAGCAATATGTACCGCACCGCCCGTCAATTCACCTGACATAGACAATCCCTTTCCCTGTAAATTAGCAGCGTCCATTATAGCAAAGCTAGATCATGAGAGTGTATCCAGACATGCAAAGCCGGTCGCCTGGTGCGCTCTATGCCAGATATTTGATGCTTAGTGCATCAACGGTAGCTGTGCTGTGCGTTTGCCGTATTTTGCAGCAGTCACTATCACTGCCAGTGCAACAATCGCTGCAAGCAGCAATGCCATGCCAAAGGCACCTGTATCAAATCCTGATGGGGGCACAAAGATGGTGATGTTGGTAAAGTCTGCTCTGTTTGCAGCTTCGCCAAGTATTTGCATCGGCACGGTCAGAGTCGTGTTTGGCATGTCGGGGTTAGTAATACTTACTGGCTGACCATTGCTTACAAGAACTACCGAAGGCATAAAGTCAGTCACTGCTTGTTCTGTCACAGAATATCTGGCACCTACGTGAGTACCAACAAAAACAAGTGTCTGACCATGACGCAAGCTGACTGTCTGTGTTGCACCACTACTAAAGAACAGATAGGCGCCGTTGTCACTACTTCCTGCGATTGTTCCGTTATCTGTTGTTGTAACAACCGTGTTGTTTAGGCTGTCTACTACGTATGCCCTGTAGCCTGTGGGTGAGGTGAGGACAGAGGGCACCCATATACCAAGGTCAAAGTCAAAGAAGCGTGTTTGGTTTGCTAGTACTCCTTCAACTGCTTTTGAGATGCGCAGTCCTCCTGCGACATTTGGGTCAAGCGGGTCATCGTTATCGTGATTTCTGACGAATATGTTAGTAAAAGTCAGTGCATCTGTCAGGTTATCGCTAATGTCAATCTTGTCCCCTGGAACGCCATCTACTACGCGCTGCAAGAAAATTGCACTGACAAAAAGGCTATTTGTTGGTGCCGGTGCGGGCATGTTTTCGACCTGGAAGGTAATTTGGTAGACCGTCGGGTCAAATAGCATGGTTTCTGTGTCAGTATTGGTGAAGGTATTATCTGCCTCGCTGATGCGATAGACAAAGAGTCCTGCAAAAGGAAAGGGCATTTCGTTTCTTAGCAGGAACTCAGAAATTTGTGTGAGTGTTAGTGTGTCACCGTCTGCTGTCCCTGTATCTGCCGTGCTGAAAGTAAGCGGAGTCACGCTTAAGGCTGGCATATCTGCCATTTCTGCTGCAGACGAGTCTCCGTTGTAGCTATAAGCCTCGATGTTAAAGACAAAGTCTACCTGAGGAATCGTGGTACCTACAGGCATCAATAGGTTTTTGGTGATTGCAAGGTCAAGCTCGACTGTTTCTGTCGTAAAGGTATGCGTAAAGGGACCTGTCATAAAGACACCGCTTGTTGACATAAAGCCCTCTATGAGCACGGTATAAGTCGTGGCAGGCCTTAAGACAGGCAAGGCTACGGTCAGTATCGAATTATCAGTGCACCACTGCGCGGTACTCAAATCAAGAATATGTGTCTGCTCAACACCTGCCTCTGTCCAGCTAAGGGTTATCTGTCTTTCTGGGTTTGTTTGGCTAATCAGCTGGTCAAAAACAATGTAGAGGTGTTGCGCGCTGGCAGGAATTTCATGTCCCTTTGGTTCGACATCCATAACGACAACAGGTATAGGAACTTCTCCTGTGGTGAAAGTCCATACCGTGTTGGGGTATGCTCCGCCTGGCCCGGTACCGTGTGGATACATGACGTCGCCTAAGGAAGCATCACGAAAGCCTGAGGCTACTACCGTATGCAGAGTATCTGTTGCACGCAAGTCAAGGTCTGCGCTAAAGACTGAATTGGGAACAGTCACCCCTCCAATGACACTACTTGACCAGCTGCCGTTTGCGACATCTACCGTAGCACCGTTGCTTACTTCAATAGTACCGAGAGATGTAGGTTCAGTACACATTTGCCGGTCGAAACGTATGATGATATGTGGCGTACAGTCAGGAGTTACGTTTTGTCTGCCACTGTAGGGTGTCGTTGCACTGCCAGCAGCAACAGCAGAAGGTAGCCAGTTAATAGCACTTTGCGGAACAGGCGACGCTGCTATTCTCCAGGGAATCCAGTTATTGGTACCAGCACCCTGACCAGATGTTGTGGTGATCCCCTTGCCGAGTTGAGCATGGTTATTAGTTCCCCATGTCCACAAAGAGTCGTCTGTTTTCATGGCAAGGGAATGAATGCCCATCGTGGAAACATCAGCCAACAGCCAATCGCTAGCAGTGCCTACTTGCAGCGGTGTTGTTTGATTGCCTGTGGTAGTGCCCAGTCCTGTTCTGCCGTCTGCGTTAGTTCCCCATGCCCAGAGTGTGCCGTCTGATCTGATAGCATGGGAGTGATTAGCTCCTGCAGATACCTGCGTCCAGTTAGTAACCGTACCTACCTGCGCAGGTGTTGTTTGATCGCCTGCCGTAATGCCCAGTCCTGTTTGGCCATTTTCGTTAGATCCCCATGCCCAGAGCGTGCCATCTGATCGCAGAGCAAGGGAGTACGACTCTCCTGCAGATACCTGTGACCAGGTAGTGTCAATTCCTACTTGTGTAGGTACGAGGGTATTGGTCAGTGAGCTAATACCTAGTCCTGTTCTGCCATTTGCGTTAAATCCCCATGACCAGAGCGTACCGTCTGATCTAATGGCAAGGGAGTGGCTCTGTTCTGCAGACACCTGTGTCCAGTTAGTGGCAGTACCTACCTGTGCTGGTGTTGTTTGAGTGCCTGTTGTTGTGCCGAGTCCTGTTTGGCCATTTCCACCAGCTCCCCATGCCCAGAGGGTGCCGTCTGATCTGATGGCATTGGAATGTATATGTCCGGCAGACACCTGTATCCAGTTAGTGGCAGTACCTACCTGTGCCGGTGTTGTTTGATTGCCTGTTGTCGTACCGAGTCCTGTTTGGCCATTTGTGTTAAGTCCCCATGCCCAGAGGGTGCCGTCTGCACTGATAGCAAGGGAGTGCTGAGCTCCTGCAGAAAAGGTCCTTGCTTCTGGATGGATATCCAAAGAATCAAAGGATGATATTCCCGTTTCCAGCACAGCAGAGCTGTCAGCTGCAGAAAAAGTATCGCCTGCAGAAAGGATTTCTGCTACCTGTGTTGTTACTGGTTCAAGCACTGACTGAACTGCCGCCGAATTTGCTGCTGCAAAAAAGGGCAGGGCAAAAAGAAGCATCGTTGCTACAACAAGCAGCAATTTAATTTTTCGAGGATACCTTTGAAATGTAGTGGTATTTGCTTGTTCAGCGGTCACAATCGTCCCTTTACTTAGTCACTTTTTGCGGATAAGATGCGTTGTTTTAGTCAAGAAAAAATTTTAGCATAATGGACCTGCTCTCCTTGGAAAGCTCATGCCTTATGTTGTTTGGGATTACCCTTGCGATTATCCAGTATTAGGTTTATGCCCAAGCCACAACTAACCAGCAAACCACCTGCAAGTAGCATGGGGTTAAAGCTGCCCGCCAGTACCTGGTCAAAGATAACTGCAGCAGAGACTTGGCCGATAAACATCAGCAGGGTCAGGTAAAAAGCGGGAACCTTGATGACGGCAACATTGCAGCTTAGCACCACGCCAATGCCCATTATGCCGCCCAGATACAGCAAAATATTGGGGTCAAAAGTTGTTGTCTGCGCAAGCTCTGCGCGTCCCAGCAGCAAAAACGCGCTGACCGAGACAATCAGACCGACAAGGTTGTTAAAGTACACACTGGTCAGCGTATTGGCTTCCTGTGCCAGCTTTGCGTTTAGGGTACGTGACACAATAATGCAAAAACCTGCTGCGATTGACACAACAACAGCCAGCAGATTAAAGGTGTCAATCATGACAACGATACCTGCAATGATAAAGACCAGACCAATCAGTTTGCTGCTTTTGAAGGGGTGTTTGGGCATTCCCATAAGACCAAACTGGTCAACGGCAAGCCCTAGAATGCTTTGCCCCAGCAAGATAAGTGCCATAATCGCAGAAATGCTGATGATGCCATAGGCAATATTGTTCGAGATAACGGTTATCACACCGATGCCGCCACCCAAATACAGCGGAAAGGCAGCACGCTGCTTAAAGGGTGACTGACGCCGCAGCAGCATAATCAACGAGCTAGCCGTAAGTCCAATAATGTGAACCAGCACAACACCCGTATAAATCCCGTAGTGACTTGCCAGGGCACCATTGCTGGTAACCATGGCGGTAATAAGCGCACCCGCGAAAAAAGACAGTAGGTAATACACTAGCGGGCGTATTCGACTAGCAGTTTACTTGACATTTCCAAGACCGACACCCAGTGCCAGGCGTCCTGCAAACTTGCGCCGACTGAAAAAGGCCCGTGTCCGCGCACGACAGCTATGGGGCAATCTGTCTGTGCCATTAGCTGGGGAAGTAGCTGCGCGACCTCTGCAGAAGCGATTGTACGGGCCACATCTAGAACTGGTACGCGCGGTATAAAGTGCTGCGCCTCGCTGTCGAGCGGCTTAATAGAGTCATGTCGCAAAGACAGCAGTGTTGTATACAGCGAGTGAGTGTGGACCACCGCAGAAATGTCGGGCAGCGCGTGGTACAGCGCACGGTGTACGACTAGTTCTACCGACGCGCGGCTGTCAGCAGCACGTGCTGCCGTGTCATCTGCTGCAGGAACCTGGTAGCCAACAGTAACAATGTCGTCTGCGCGCAAGCGCCCCAAAGCACAGCCGCTGCGGGTGATATGGACGGAATGCTCCGCCCTATCTAACACACTGATGTTGCCGCCATGTGAAGAGATAAGCCCGGACACGAATAGGTCGCGCCCGAGCTCTTGTATTTCTGCAAACAGTCTGTCCCTAGAGGGTGAAATCTGCGTCCCCCTCAAAAATAGCGAGTGCTTCTGCGACCTCGGCGTCTGCCAGCGTAATGGCACTGATTGCTTTTGTCAGCCGCACTGCCTGTGCAAGCGAGCGTTGGTGAATGTTGCGCCCCGTTGCATTACCGCGCGCGCCACCCACATGAATCTGCTGGTACAGCTGGGTCAGGAAGGTCTGTGCATCAACGGTCGAGCCACCAGCACAAACCAAACCACAGCGACCACTTGCCATAGAAGCCTGATGCAGCAGCTGTGCGGGAGTCTGTCCATCTTTGGCATTGGGTGGGTTGACCTTGACAAAGTCGGCACCCAAACACAGTGCTGTACCCGCTGCCCCTGCCAACAGATGCGCGTCTTTTTCGTCCGCAACAGCCTTGCCGCGTGGATACACCCACAGACAGACAATCAGTCCCGCTGCATGAGCCTGTGCGATAAGCTCTCCTGCCTCTGCCATCATCTGTGATTCGTATTCTGAACCAATATAGATGGTATAGCCAATACCCACAACGTTGACACCGTTATTAATCAGTTCGAGAATTGCCTCGAAAGAATGAAGCTGGGGCGAATAGGGGTCGTCCTGGTCTTTTTTAACCAGATGTGTCTTTGAGTTCACCTTTATCAGATAGTTAATGTCGGGATAGTCTGCCGCATAGGCTGCCACCAGACCGCGCTGACCTGCCAAAACACCAATTACGCCCTGGTCGCCAATCTGAAACAGATGGTCGGGAAGTGCGTCAGCAGGATCAATTCCCTCGCCATAAAAGTCATCATTCAGGTGCTCGATTTTCTGATCACAGGCAAAGAGCATCAGACGCCCCGTACCGCGTGTAGCCTTTAAATAGTTATCAAGGTAGGTCTCGCGCGCCTCGGCAGAAACGCCGGCCGGTACCTTTACCTCTTCCCGCTTTAAAACAGGCATGGTTCCCCCTTTTATAAGGTGTGTAAAAACAAACATAAAACAATGCCATCAGTGTATCACAGCACGTGACGGCAGAACACTGATTTCGCAAGCGGCCTTTGGAGTAATAGGGGGCGAAATAAGGGGCGGAGTCTGTCCACTACTTGGCAATAGTCTGCTACAATACTTTGAGCGTTTGCGTGCTAGCCTCTTCTGAGTGCTAAGCACCAAGGCGCAGAGGAAGATATCGTGACCGTAAAAGGAGGACTACCGTGAAATTGAAGCCACTTGGCGACAATGTCATTGTCAAGCAAGCTGCTGCTGAAACGCAGACAAAAAGTGGGCTGTACGTGCCCGACAGTGCAAGCGAAAAACCACAACGCGGCGAAGTTTTAGCCGTTGGTGCTGGCAAGTTTAACAAAGCTGGCGACCGCATTCCTGTCGACATTGCCGTAGGTGACACCGTCATTTACAGCAAGTACGGCGGCAACGAGGTCAAGCTTGACGACATGGAATACATCATTTTAAAGTCAGACCAAATCTATGCCGTTGTGCAGGATTAATGGACAGACTCTGCATTAAAACTTCTGAAGGTAAAAGGAGAGAGATAAACTAATGGCTAAAGATATCAAGTTTAACGAAGAGGCGCGACATGGCTTGGCGGCAGGCGTTGGCAAGCTAGCAGACGCGGTCAAGGTGACGCTGGGACCAAAGGGTCGCTACGTTGTGTTGGAGAAGAAATTCGGCGCACCGACCATTACCAATGACGGCGTGACTATTGCGCGCGAGATTGACCTGGACGACAGCATCGAGGACATGGGTGCTCAGCTGGTCAAAGAAGTTGCCGTAAAGACCAATGATGTTGCTGGTGACGGTACGACAACGGCAACGCTGCTCGCATCAGTTATTGTTGACGAGGGTCTGCGCAACGTCAGCGCTGGCACAAACCCCCTTGCGCTGCGTCGTGGTATTGACGCTGCTGTCGTTGCTGCTGTGAATGCTATCAAGGACAACTCCAAAGCTGTTGGCGGCAAAGAAGACATCGCTCATGTTGGTACTATATCTGCTGGTGACGCTATTATTGGCGAGAAAATCGCTGAAGCCATGGATGTTGTCGGCAAAGACGGAGTCATCACTGTCGAGGAGAGCCAGACCTTTGGCATCGACATCGAAACTGTTGAGGGTATGCAGTTTGACAAGGGATACCTGTCACACTACATGGTCACCGACACCGACCGCATGGAAGCTGTACTGACTGACCCGCTGATTTTGATTATCAATCAGAAAATCACCAACGTACAAGAGATGCTGCCGCTGCTTGAAAAGGTCATGCAGGCAGGCAAGCAACTGTTGATTATCGCAGAAGACGTCGAGGGTGAAGCTTTGGCGACACTGGTACTGAACAAGTTGCGCGGAACCTTTAGCGCAGTTGCGGTCAAGGCACCTGGCTTTGGGGACCGCCGCAAGGCACAACTAGAAGACATTGCTGTCATCACTGGCGGTCAGGTTATTACCGAGGAATTGGGTCTGACCCTAGAAAATGCTGAGCTGTCGTCACTTGGTCGAGCAAAGACCGTTAAGGTGACCAAGGAAGCCACGACCATTATTGACGGTGCCGGAACCAAGGATGAAATCACCGGTCGCGTCAATCGCATCAAGGGTGAGATTGCCAACAGCGACAGCGACTTTGACCGTGAAAAGCTGCAAGAACGTCTGGCAAAACTGTCAGGTGGTGTAGCTGTCATCAAGGTAGGAGCTGCTACCGAAGTCGAGCTGAAAGAAAAGAAACTGCGCGTCGAGGATGCTTTGCAGGCAACACGCGCCGCTGTTGAAGAAGGAATCGTTTCTGGTGGTGGCGTTGCCTTTGTCAACGCAGCTGTTGCTTTGGACAACATCGCGGGTCTTGACGCTGACGAGCTAGTTGGCGTTGACATCGTACGCCGTGCACTGAATGCTCCTTTGCGTGCTATTGCAGCAAACGCTGGATTTGAAGGCAGCGTTGTTGTCGAGAAGGTCAAAGACCTGGCAGTCGGCGAAGGCCTGAACGCAGAAAGCGGCGTCTATGGCAACATGCTAAAAATGGGCATCATCGACCCCGTAAAGGTCAGCCGTAGCGCGCTGCAAAACGCTGCATCGGTAGCTGGTCTGGTACTGGTAACCGAGGCAACCGTAACCGACATCCCCGAGCCTGCTGGCGCTGCTGGTATGCCTGGAATGCCTGATATGGGTGGTATGGGCGGCATGATGTAACCTCAGAGCGCACCAGACGGTCAGACTCGGTGTCGTTTGAAAAACCAAAAATACACGAGTAGCTTAGTACACTTAGCATTTTTGGTTTTTCAAGCCTCCTAGATTCTGACCGTCTGGATGCGCCCTGACAGTTGATACTACGCTGCGCTTTCCGATTTTTATTTCAGCACAAATCTCGACCACCTGGATGCGCTCTTTTTACTTACTTTGGCGGTACATTTCCTCTACCGTCACAAATTCAAATCCCTCTGCTTGCAGTACATTAACAATCAAAGCAACAGCCTGAACGGTTTGGCTGCGGTCTCCTCCGCCGTCGTGCAGCAGAATTATCGAACCAGGGGCAGCATTTTGCATGACACGTTCTGCGATAAGATACGCGCCAGGTCTGCGCCAATCCACTGGGTCGAGGTTCCAGTGAGCAAACATGAGGTTTTCTGACCCCAGCAGCGCAAAGACCGTGCTGTTGGTCAGACCATAGGGAGGACGTACCCAGGTAGGACGCACACCCGTAGCTGTCTCGATGATGTTTTGCGATCTTTGCAGGTCACGACGCACCTCTTCAAGGCTTAGTTCACGGTAATCCCTATGACTGTAGCTGTGATTTGCAATCTGATGCCCTGCCGCTGCTATTTGTTGCGCAACCTCTGGGTAGCGCGACACCTGACTGCCCGTCAGAAAAAAGGTCGCTGGTACCTCTGCGGCGGAAAGCAGGCGTAGCACTTCTGGCGTGTATTGCGGATGCGGTCCATCATCAAAGGTCAGAGCAATCAGCTTGGGGCTGCTTTTGCCAAACGAACTAAACTGGACTTCGACGTCACGCATTGCCACGCGCTGCTCGACGGCGACTTCGATTTCTGAAATCGCGCCATACAGACGCACGGTCACACCAATCTGACCAGCATCGACGACCTGCCCAAATGGACCTGTCCCTCGTCGGGTAAATCCTGGCTTGACTTCAGATGCCTCTTCGGCGATGTCTTCTCGCACGTCGTCTCCGCGGCGCACATTAATGTCGGTCGCAGAACGAATGGGCGCACTCGCATCGCGCTCCTTTGTGCGAACAACAAAAATCGGCGGCTCGCCACCCTGTTCTTCTAGCACACTGCCATCCACAGCAAGCAAATCACCGTACAGCTGCCGTGGTTCAAGATATTTATGGGCAACTTCACCCAGAGTTGTCCCGTAGGGTATTTTCAGAGCACGTCCATTCAGGCTGACGTCTACGGGAAAACGCAGCACATGCGGTGCCACAAGCAGAGCAAGAATAAAGCAGGTAAGCGTAAATAGTGCATATTGAATAAGGGAACGCTTTGAGTGAGCTCGAAAACGTTCCCCCCGTGTACGGTCTTTAAGATCCAGAGCTTCCAATCAAGGTCTTTTGCAGGTAAATCAGCGTTGCAAACACTGCTAGGTCTTGTCAGCAGAGCCGTCTGCCACAGCAGCGTCAGCGACATCGGCATCCTGTGCGCGCTCGGCTACGGCATCAGAAATACGGTCGCGCGCAACGTCGATTTTTCCCTTAAGCTGTGCGGTCGCATCTCCTGCGTAATCCGAGGCTGTGGAATACAACTCTACCGCCCGGTCACGAACGTTATCGCTCATGACATCGGCATTATCCATGTAGGCCTGAGCCTTTTCTTTGATAAAAGCGCGCGTCTCGGTACCTGCTTTTGGCGCGAACAAGACACCAATCACAGCACCAATAATGCCGCCAGCTAGAAATTTGCCACCCATACCCATCACTTCCTTCGATTATGTTCCGTCCGTTTATAAATAGTAGCACGTAGCGGCTTTTTCGCGCTAGCTTGCTTGTGCTTTGCTGCGTGCGCGCTTGCGATCGACTTCGTTCAGTAGGCGTTTGCGCAGGCGAATTGACTGGGGCGTTACCTCGACCAGTTCGTCATCTTCGATGTATTCTAGTGCTTCTTCGAGGGTAAAACGCAGTGGTGGCGCAAGCAGTATTTGTTTGTCAGCAGCAGCTGCACGAATGTTGGTCAGCTGTTTTGCTTTGGCAACGTTGACCATCAAATCACCACGACGCGCCGCCTCGCCGATGATCATGCCCTCGTAGCACTGCTCACCTGGGCTGATAAACAGCGTACCGCGTTGCTGCAGCGAATCCAGCGCGTAGGCAACCGCCTTGTCAGAGGACAGGGCAATCAGCGAGCCATTTTGTCGTCCCTTTAGCGGTCCGCGATAAGGACCGTACTCTGAAAAAGTGTGGAAGAGTATTGCTTCGCCGCGTGTGGCATTCAGCAGGCGTGCGCGCAGACCCATCATGCCGCGTGACGGAATCTTGAACTGCAGATACACGTTGTTATCACGCTGAACCATGTCGGTCATCTCGCCGCCGGCAGAACCAAAGATTTCAATGACCTTGCCCGTATAATCACTGGGAACATCAACAACGGCTAGCTCGATGGGCTCGGTACGCGAACCGTCTGCTGCACTGCCAAATACCACCTGAGGACGACCGACCTGAAACTCGAAACCCTCGCGGCGCATGGTCTCCATCAGAACAGATAGGTGCAGCACGCCACGACCGGCGACCGTCATTCCCCGCTTGTCTTCCGTCTCGCTAATTTGCATCGAGATATTGGACTCTGCCTCTCTTAGCAAACGTTCTTTTAGCTGGCGACCACCAACGATTTCGCCCTCTTGCCCCACCAGAGGACTGGTCGATGCCTCAAAGACAACTGACATCGTTGGTTTTTCGACCTCGATGGGGTCGACATCAACTGTCTGTCCAATGCTGGTGTACAAATCCCCGATGTCGCAGTCTTCGACACCGGCAACAGCAACGATATCACCAGCGCGTGCCTGCTGCGTTTCTTCGCGCCCCAAGGCCTCGAACACAAAGACTTGCTTTGCTGTCGCGGTAAAATTTTCACCGCTGTTCTTTATAATCTGCAGACGGTCGCCCTGATTTAAGGTACCCGAGAACAGGCGACCAACACCAATGCGCCCCAGATAATTGGAGTAATCAATCTGGCAAATCTGCAGGGCAACTGGTCCTTCTGTGTCAACGTCAGGAGCAGGAATACAGCTGATAATAGTATCAAGCAAAGGCGCAAAATCTTGGTTGTTGTCTGTTGGTTCGCGGCGCGCATAACCGTTAAGCGCACTGGCGTAAATAACAGGGAAATCCAGCTGCTCGTCGTTTGCCCCCAGGTCAAGCATTAGCTCGAACACTTCGTCAAGTACTTCGTGAGGACGAGCACCATCACGGTCGATTTTGTTGATGACAACCAGCGGTTTCAGGTGATTCTCTAGTGCTTTTTTCAGCACAAAACGCGTCTGAGGCATTGGTCCATCAAGGGCATCGACCAGCAGCAGGCAGCCGTCTGCCATGCGCAGGACACGCTCTACCTCTCCCCCAAAGTCAGCGTGACCAGGCGTGTCAATAACATTGATTTTTACCCCTTGATAGCGAATCGAGATATTTTTCGCAAAGATGGTGATGCCGCGTTCGCGTTCTTGGTCGCCACTGTCCAAAACACGTTCTGCGACCTCTTGATTGTCACGAAAGACACCCGCTGTTTGCAGCAGGCGGTCGACCAGGGTCGTTTTGCCATGGTCGACATGAGCAATAATCGCGATGTTGCGCAGCTGTTCTTGTTTCATAGCAGCAATTGTATACCTTAAACTAGCAGCTACGCTACGTTTTTCCCGATGCTCGCTATCCTTTTTAGGCGCACAGTCAGTCGGCTGGCGTGGCGGCAGATTTGGCAGCAGAGCTTGTGGTAGCGGGATTGGGACGCTTTGCGACAGGACGGATGACCTGACTCAGCACCAGATTACCCAGATAGTCATTAACAATGACGTCCAGTTCTTGGAGTGCTGTCTTGACAGCACAGGATGCTTCGTTTTCGCACCAACCCTCTTCTTTTGCACAGCGCGAGCAGATGGGCTTGCCCTGTCCAACGATGATTATGTCAAGCAGCGAAATCTGGTTTGCTGGACGCGAAAGTTCGGCACCACCACGGGCACCACGAGTCACCTTGACCAGACCAGCATTGGCTAGGTCATAGGTAATGCGGCGCGCAAACTGATAGGGAATCGCATCACATTGAGCGATTTCACGCACCGAGATTGGTTTGCCAGAGCCGTTTTCGGCAATCGCACGCATGATTCTAATTGCATAGTCAGTTCTACGAGTAATAAGCATAATACTTCAGAGCCTTTCTAAATCCGACGACATCACATTTTGCTAGGCAACCTATATGACGGCCGGTTAGATAATCCCTTACTAAATGCTACAGATTGCTTCACATTTATGATACCACAGAATTAGCCATTCTTGAAATAACCATTAAGCAGCAAATCCCCTGAAATGCTTAAAAATCGCGCCAAAAGTAGTTCTCTGCCTTACTCTTTCCCCCCCAAAAAAGAAGCTTTTTGCTGCTTTTTGTCAGGCTGTATCGCTTGTCTGCGCTATGAATGTTTCATGCCATACCAAGAAAATATACACAGCCCATACCTTGCGATAGGTATCTGCCGCATTCGACTGATGGTCGTCGATTAGCTGGTTCAGATAAGCAGTGTCAAAATACTGCCCTGCCACGTCGCTGCTAAAGGCCTCTCTGATCTGCTGGACGTACTTTTCTTTGCGCAGCCAATCACGCAAAGGCACAGGAAAGCCTAACTTCTTTTTGCTGGCGGTGGCATCATCAATGTCACGGCGTGCAGCTGCCCGCAAGGATATCTTTGTGTCAGAGCGCGACACCTTGTCTTTTGCTGGTATCTGCCCTGCTAGCTTTGACACCTCTCTGTCAAGAAAGGGCGTCCTTATCTCGAGAGAATTTGCCATACTCATCTTGTCGGCCTTTAGCAAGATGTCACCTGTAGCCCAGACATTTAAGTCAACAGCCTGCATTCTGCTGACCGTTTCTGCACCAAGAGTCTGCGCGTAAAAGGGTGCGACTACTTCTTTTGGTGTGATGCTGTTGTTGTCAAGCAGTACCTTGTCCAGTTCTTGCGGGTCAAAGATAAAGTTTCCTGCCTGGAAATATCTCTGTTCAATGGGCTTTGCTCCGCGAATAAAGAAGTCCTTTCCTGGCGTGGCGTTTGGCAAAATACCTGCTGCCGCTGCTACACATTTTCTGAGTGAGAGGGGAACTTTTTGGTAGTTGTCCATCCGCAAGCCATCGCGATAGGGATTGTAGCCTGCAAATAGTTCGTCTGCTCCCTCACCAGAAAATGCCGCTTTGACCTGCTGACTTGCTTTGTTGCAGACAAAGTACAGCGACAGACAAGATGGGTCTGCCAGCGGTTCATCCAGGTGATACACAACCTTTTCGACGACAGAAAAGTAGCTGTCACTGGTGATTTCTGCAGCGTAGTTTTCCAGATTGTAGCGGCGCGCAAAGTCACGGGCAAAAGGCAGCTCGCTGTACTGGTCCTCGGCATATGCTGCACTGAAGGTTTTTGTGGGACTGATGTCATTGCTCAGTTTTGCCATATAGCTCGAATCAACACCACTCGACAAAAAGCTACCTATCGCGACCTCTGCTGTTTGGTGGCAACGCAGGCTGTCTTTGAGGGTGCTGCTAATCTGCTGTACCCAGTAGTCAAAGCTCTTGCTGTAGTCGGGCGCAAAAGTATGGCAGTGATAGGCAGTAGTGGTCAGCCTCTCCTCTCTGAACTGAGGGTCCCTGAACTGAAAGTAAGAACCAGGGGCGAGCTTGAATACGTTTTTGAAGAGGGTGTCAGTACCTGGCACAAAGCCAAAGTTGAGGTAGGTCCCCAGTACAGCGGTGTTAAGCTGTGGTGTAAAGTTGGGGTGCTGGGCGAATGCCTTGATTTCGCTGGCAAACAGCAGGGCACCGTCACAGATATGGTAGTACAGCGGCTTGATGCCAAAGTAATCCCTTGCGCCAAACAGCTCGCGGGTTTTTAGGTCATAGATGACAAATGCCCACATGCCGCGGAGTTTGTCCAGCACATCTGGTCCATACTGCTCATAGCCAGCCAATACGACCTCGGCGGCAGTAGTGGTCGTAAAGCGGTGACCCTGGTCAATCAACTGTGCTTGTAGGTCTTGATGATTGTATATCTGACCGTCCAATACAATCAGCTTGTCTGCCGCAGCGTTAAAAACGGGGCGCGTGGCATCTGTCTGGTCGCTGACCTGCAGCCCCCCAAAACCCAGTGCCAGATAGTCATCAAGGTAGGTCTCGCTGCTATCGGGTCCTCGGTGAGCAATCGCTGCAAGCATTGCATCAAGCACTGCTTCTCTGTTAGTCAGTTCTTTGGTAAATCCTACAAATCCCGACACGCTCTCTACCTTTACCTTCCCCCGAATTTCCTGCTACCAGATGGCAAGCGTCATAATACCAACGCACATCATTGTTGCAAGCATTATAAATAACAGACAGCCAATCACCAGTGCCCAGGAAACCTTTGACTCGAATTCGCTCGACGTTGGCTTGTATTCCTGCCCCTGATAGGCAACTTTCCCCTGAAAGGGCTGGCTTTGATGGTAGGGAGTTTGCTGCGCTTCTTCAAGAAGAGCCTCGTCCACAACAGCAACATCGCCAGCACCAGCAGCAATCTTTGCTGCCTCGGCGGCGCGCCTTGCTGCGTTTTCTTTTGCCAGTTCTTCGCTAATGTAGATGTCATCACTCATGGTTCTCATCCTTTGTTTGTGCATTCTGTGGCAGGGCTGCCCTAAAGGGTGCCTTTTTTAAGGCAGGAATTGCTGTTTCAAGTTGTGTCCCGAGGGTGGCTGTCAGACTAGGAATCGGTTTTTCTAGCAGAGGAATGTCGGGTGCTTTTTGCAGCCACAGCTCCATACCCTTGCCCAGTGCCAGTGTTGATGCATAAGCAACCGCACATTTCAGCGGCAGGTTAAAGATACGCGACGTCCCTGCAAGCACGGTTCGCACCGCAGCACGCGACGAATAAGCAGCTATGACAACAACAGCAGACTCGGCGACGCGAGAAAGCGTCAGATCCTCGCCGTAGATAAACGCCAACTGCAAGACCATCTTGATTTGGTTCATGGTCATCACCGGCAAATCTGCCCCCGGCACAAAAAAGACCGCAGCAATAATCGCGTTTTGGCGTGCGGTTGCCGTAATGGTCGAACTTGCTAGGGCGGGACGCATGAAGGCAAAATCAGCAGCTAAAGCCATACGATGCTCGCTTAAGTTGTCAGCAAACCAGTTTGCCATCTGCGTGGTCAGTAGCTCGTCTTTGCGAGCACTGGCAACGTCAAGAATGCTGATGTCATAGGCAGTAGCAGCGTCGTGGCGCAAGCCCTCTTCGAGGACGACCAGTGTTGGCAGACCCTGCTCATGTGCTGCAGCAATCAGCTGCTGCGCACAGTCTGGGCCGTGAACTACAAAGACGGCAGCATCATAACTGACATGGTCGCTCAGGCTCATCTCGTCTTTGATAACATGTACTAACACCCGTGTCTTTTCGCCAGCTGGCTTGAACAGTTGCACCAGGCAGTCAATGGTCGCATCAGCAAGGCGCGGATCGACAAACAATCCCAGCTTGAGGGTTTCGTTGCGCATTCCTAGGTAAGATTTCGCCTGATGCAGCAAACTGAGAGGCTGGACGGGCAAAGTCGCATAGCTTTTTTTGAAAATCGGCGCACCCGTCAGCGAGCCCAGTACACCCGAGTATTTTTGTAGGGTACTGACAGAACTCTGTAGTGAACTAAACGGTAATTTCATGTGCTCCTCCTCTGGTGCGTGACAGGTATGGACGTCTGCTCCACACCGAGAACAGAACCCCACACGCAAGGATGTTAGTCACAATAGCAGATAAACCGTAACTCATAAAGGGCAGCGGGATTCCTGTAATGGGCATAAGTCCCATGGTCATGCCAATATTTTGCAGTATCTGAAAGGCCCACATACTGACAATACCCGCGCACAGCAGACTGCCGTAGAGGTCGCTGGAGGTACTACCAATCGCAAGGGCAATGACCAGCAAGGCGAGGTAGAGCCCCAGTAAAGCAGTAGTACCCACAAAGCCTGTCTCTTCGCCCAGTACGCTAAAGATATAGTCGGTCGAGCGTTCCGAAATAAAGTCGAGTTGTGATTGGGTGCCCTCGCCCAGACCCTTGCCGGTCATGCCCCCTGATCCTATGGCGATTTTCGACTGGTTTAAGTCATAGCCAGCACGATGCGGGTCAGCTGCACCTTGGTCTAAAAAGGCCGTCAGGCGCGTCAGCTGGTAGTTGCGAATCAGCAGGTGGTCACCCGGTCTGACGGTGTCATAGGTTAGGGAGTTTGCCCAAAACACCAGCGCGATTAATGCCGTACCACCCACTATCAGAGCCGTCATATGGCGGGCTTTTGCTCCGCCGACAAACAGCATTCCTAGCATGATGATGATAAAGACCAGTGCCGTACCCAGGTCTGGTTGCGTCATCACAGCAAAAAAGGGAATCAGCGACAGACCAACAACCTTGCCAAAGGTACGCCAGTTATCGATACTGCCACCGTAGCGTGCAATAATGGCACCTAAAAGCAGTATCATCGCAATTTTTGCTGGCTCTGAGGGCTGCAGGCTGATACCGGTACCCGCTATACCAATCGAGCGATACACGCCAGCTGCTGTTGGCTGCCCAATCAGGGGAAGGCGCGGTGAAATCAGCAGGATGATGTTAATCAAAAAGAGGGGCATCAGCCAATCCTGCAGCTTGCGATAGTCAAACATCCAGGCAATTGCCATCAGGATAAGACCCAGGACAATGCCCTGGATTTGGCGCATCCAGCTGGCATCACCACGTACCGCCGTCTGCAAAAAGACAGCACCATAGGTGATAAGCAAGACCAGCACAACCAGAAGCCCTGGATGCACCCATCTGTTAAAAGCACCTATGAAGTCAAATCTGCTCACTGCACCTTTCCTCGTCTGTTTTCTCGTTTGTCTAGCGTGTGCCTAGCGCGAATCGTCTGTTGCAAGAACCAATTCTACTTCTTGCCCAAACAGATGGGCAAAAATCTGGCGTACTGCCGGTCCTGCCACGGCTCCGCCGCCGCCAGCATGCTCGATAATGACCGCTGCAACGTACTGCGGATTGTCAGCAGGCGCGTAGCCAACAAACAGCGCGTGAGAGTCCTGGTCGCGCTCTCCTGTTACGGGGTCTCGGCGTCCGACCTCTGCTGTTCCCGTTTTGCCGGCTACCTGAATGGGAAAGCCACGAAAGGCGCTGCGCCCCGTACCGTCGGTGATAACACGCCGCAGGGCACGCTGCACAATCAAGAACGCTTGGTCGCTGAACTCTGGCTGGTTTTCACTAAGAGTTGGTTCCATTTCACGGACAATCTCGCCACGATTGTCACGAATCGAGTGCAAAATCTGTGGCTGCCACGCCGTGCCGCCGTTTGCAATGGGCACGTGCGAGTACGCAAGCTGCAAAGGTGTTGCCAGCATGTCGCCCTGCCCAATGGACAGGTTCACCGTGTCGCCTGGAACCCACTGCCGGTATTCGGGGAAGTCTCGGTTCCAGTATGCCTTCCATTCGGCGTCGGGAACACGCCCACGCGTCTCGCCGGGCAGTGCTATGCCCGTACGCTCACCGTAACCAAAGGCACGCGCGGCAGCCTGGATTTCTTCGTCCTCGCGCAGATAAAAGGCACGTCCAGCCTCGTAAAAATAGACGTCACAGGAATGGATGGTGCTGGCGTACATGTCCATCCAGCCGTGTCCCGTGCGCAGCCAGCAACGCCAGGGCCACTGTTCGCCAAATCCCGTCCAGGTACCCTCGCAGCGGAAGGACTTGCTGGGTTCCCAGTGTAGTTTGTCAACAATCGCAAAGGTCATAAACGACTTGAAAGTCGACGCTGGTGGGTACATTGACGAAATCGCGCGATTGGTCAGGGGGAAGTTTGAGTCTTCGTCGGTCAGCTCTGCCCAGCGTTCTTGCGGAATGCCGTCGATGAACTCTTCGGGGTAGTAGGTGGGCAAGTTCACCATGGCAAGAACTTCGCCGGTTCTGACGTCCATGACCACCGCGGAGCCTGCTTGGGCGTCGGTAAAACCGTTAGACTGTGCCGTGCGCAAGGCATCAGCTAGTGCCTGCTGTGCCACACGACTGACATCGATGCAGATAGTCAGATAGATGTCTTGACCAGCGGTTGGTTCGGTTTCTTCGATGACGCGCTGCAGGTGACCCTGCGCATTGACCTCGAGCACACGGGTGCCACGCACACCCTGCAAAATGTGTTCAAAAGCACGCTCTGCGCCCGTCTTTCCTACGACGTCACTGGGAATATAGTCAGCAAATGCCGCCATATTTAGTTCTTTGTCCGAGATATTGCCCGCATAACCCAAAACATGCGCTGCCAGATTTCCCTCGGGGTACTGGCGCACGGCACGCGCCTCGATTTCGACACCGGCAAACTCGTTGCTGTGTTCGACCAAATACGACACCGTTGGCATAGGAACGTCAATCGCCAACAGACGCAAGTCAAGCGGTCCTTCTCGGGTGGTTGTCAGACGCGCAACCACCTCTTCGGGGCTCAGATCAAGCGTTTCTGCCAGGCGATGAACCCACTGCTGCTGACTGTCTGAGAGCTGGTCAAACTCCTCAAAATTTTTAATACGCAAAGCAGGAGCCATTACTGCCATCGTTGGGCGATTGGTGACCAGAGGATTGCCATTGCGGTCAAAAATGCGCCCGCGAATTGACGCCGTTGTCGAAAGGCGGCGCAGATTGTTGTCCGCGCGATTCTGAAAGTAGTCGTGCTGGATAATCTGCAGCGTCCACAGGCGAAAGGCCAGCACAACAACAATCACAATCACCATCACCAGCAGAACAAAGAGTCGGCGATTTATGCGCGATTCTATGGTCACGCGATTCTCTTAACCGTATTGGGCTCGGTTTTCATCGCGCGCCGTAAAAATTTAGTCACGAGAGGAAAGACCAGTACCGCAATACATACCGCATAGAGGGCTGCGGGGATAACTTTTGTGAAAAAGGCAGGGAAGAATTCGATGGGCAAGCCGAGGGCGACCAGTAAAATCAGGTATACAGTCTCTGCGATAAGGCTTGCGATGCCTAA
>Ga0123353_10001950_pt1 | contig 25419 bp, 10 predicted proteins | sample TergutLab28metaG_3_FD_92763 | JGI IMG/M metagenome (GOLD analysis project Ga0123353, IMG submission 92763) | Labiotermes labralis P3 segment gut microbial communities from Petit-Saut dam, French Guiana - Lab288 P3 | ecosystem: Host-associated > Arthropoda: Insects > Digestive system > Gut ...
GAAGGCCCGGAAGGGAAATAGATGTAGAGCTTTACTCTTTCTTTAACCTCGGCGCTATATGGGTGTGGGTGGTCAGCGCCACGCCCCGGCCGCTTTACCGCCAGGAAAGACCCAGTACCCATTGTATAGGAGGTTTGGTGGGCTCCAGGGCCAGTCCAGCCGGTACGGAAAATCTCACCTGCACCGGGATCGATCGCCGGACCGTCTAGTCCGTAGTCAGTCGCTGCACCAACTACGCTATCCCGGCCCACGAATCTATCACAATGAAAAAAAATGCTAAGTAAATTACAGATATCAATCACCACGCAGTCTTTTTTATCACAGACATCAAAACATTCAATTTTCCAACAATGATTTCGTTGGCCCCTTAAAACACACTGTTAGAGGCTTATGGATCGTTTTACCATAACATCTGCATTTCATTCACACAGTGTATACACCTATGTGTTCCACAGGAATCTCACAACAAAAAAGGTTCTTTGCCCATAGTGTATTAGCCAGTTGATCCATGTAATAGACAGTGTGTTTACTGTGCGGTAAATACCGATTTATTATATAACACCTACACGAATTTCAGGCTTCTTTACATGCTATTGCTATTAGACGAACAAATTGGCAACGTCTGAGAACAAACTAACCAGGTGATCTTTCCACCCCCCTCCCACCACCATGACTCTAAGGTTCATCTAGGCTTCTACTGTTTCTTAAGAATGTCTTCAGATTGCTTTCTAAGAACAAAAAGCACAAAATACAGTACAAAAATCGATATAGCGCTACCCTCACTTAGCGTCCATGACGGACAGTGAATAGAAATTCCCCGTTAAATACTATTTCGATTAACCACCACAAACTGCAGTTAACAAACAGTGGCGCTATACCGGGGTTGGACTGTATACAGAACTATAACGTTGCTGGCAGTTTTACATGGGTAAGAAACTTGGTCTCTCATAACAAAGGAAGAACAAAGGTTGAGTGTTTTCGAGAAGGGTGCCAAGGAAAACATTTGAGCATAACGAAAAGTAACGAACATGATACTAGAGAAAACTGATTAATGAGAAGCTTCACGATTAGTATTATTACCAGACATTAGGGTGGTTAAATCAAAGAGGATGAGATCGGCGGGGTATATGATACGGAATGGAGAGAAGAGAAATGCACACAGAGTTTTGGTTGGGAAAGTAGAAGGCAGGAGACCGATTGGAATACCTAGGCATAGATGGGAGAATAATATCAAAGTTAATATTAAAGGAAGAGCATGGGATGACGTAAACTGGATTAACCGCGGTCAGAACAGAGCCTAATGGCATGCTGTTGTGAATACGGTATGAACCATCGTGTTCCATAAAATACGGGAAATTCTCGACCAGGTGAAAACTTATCAGCATTTAAAGAAAGGCTCTGCTCCAACCAGTTATTTAGTTAGTTCATTTGTCAATCAGTCAGTCAGCCATTCAATCAGTCGTTTGTTAGTTAGTTAGTCAGGCAATCAGCTACATATTTAGGTAGTTAGATTGAAAGGTAGGTAGTCAGTCAGTCAGTAGTTGGTTGGTTAGCTGTTAGTCAGTTGCTTAGTAGTTCGGTCGGTCGGTCGGTCAGACACTCAGAGAGTCAAGTGTGTTTTAAATATTTACCGACTTGGAAACCTCAAATCTCACCCTAATTATTTGTTCATCTGAAACTTCAGATGGAGCTCCTAATGCATAATAAAAACGGGAAGACAAAGATTGACGGTGGGTAGTCTGCTCGGTGATTTATATATCGTGTACATCTGGCCGAGAGTCGTTACCTATGCTGCAATTTGTGTTGGTCCTTGTAAGGGGACCGAACCCACTTCCGTCTTCAGACGACTGTTATTACGACACAGCCACCAAAACGTATGGAAGGTCCGCATCCCAACAATCGGTCCAAACCTGTCACCAACCCACTATACAGTTTTAAATGCGTTTTCACCACCCCACACCTTGAACACCGTCAGTGACACATACGTACAAACATACTGAGAGATCTGTCCATCTCTTATCCTACTGTCCACATGCCGACGACAGCCGTCACCTGAAATCAACAATAAATTGTTTCTCTCGCTCCTCGTCAAGATGACAGATTAAAACTTTGAACATTAATAGAAATCATGTTATATACAGTCAAATCGTACCTCACAGAGGATAGATTGTGCTTGCATTAGAAAGACCAATATGTAAACGCTGTAAAGAGCAGTAATCATTGTTTACTCTAAGAATCATACGGCACATATAGTATAAGTCTGCACTTCGTGGAACAAATTCGAAGTCTTTAGTGTTAAACCTGGCGGTAAGTAGTCCTTAAAGGGTTAGGAGAAATCGACGGGCCTTTAGTACGATAAACGAACAAATGATGATAGCTTTATGCCAACAAAAGGTATGGATGTGCTGCTACCGGTCGTCACTGCCCCAGGGTCCCTATATCGACACCACATGTTTGTTTATTGTACACTTTCACCGAGCAAACACTTGCCAATTACAGAACACAGACTTTCGCTGCTGCGTTTTAACATAAGAAGCTCCATTTCCAATGCTGTACATCAGCTGCTGTAAGTGGAACATGGAAGTGGGAACAACAAAGCTGTACAGGCCTCTCCTTTAAGATTCCAAATGAGGAAAATGTAACATCACTGAAAATGCAATTAGCATGGGATTAGACGGCACGAACTTCCGCAGCTTTAATCACGGAACCGTACACTAACATACAACTTTCTTTTATGACAGTCAGGATCAAATCAGCCGAGATAATCAGAAGGAAACGATGACTTCGGTTGAAGCTCATCTGCTCACAAGACGGACAGTGAATCGCTTCTATTGTGAAGTTAATTACAGCACAAATACAGATGCTGGTGTTTCTAATCCAGAATTCATTTTTCGTTTTTCATAGTTCGACAACTCTAGTGGGTCTAGGCCTCATTATTGTTGAGGTTTCGAGATCAAACTCAGACAATACACGTCCGAAAGTACTCCTCCGAATCAGTGATCGGCCCTCTACCTGACAGCATACATCATTCAGAAAACACAGATATCGACGCCGCCGGTGGGATTCGAACCCGAAATCCCAGCAGGCGAACGGTCGCAGAGCCACGCCTTAGACCGCGGAGCCACCGGGATCGGAAGCCTTTATTAATCGCAGGTAAAATCTTTATAGCGAAAAACTGGTTTTTCCAACATTTTAAACTAGCAAATTAAAGCAATCACGCATTTCCACGTCCCATGGTCGAACAGCCTGTGTCTTCGCGACTGCAGGCACAGCAACGAGAGGACATTTGTCCTAAAACTTTGACAGTCCCTCAGCTGGTCAACAAACCCCCGCTCTCATGATACACGAAAGTCGAATGACTAATGGTGAGTTAATTTCGGTCAGAAAATACAACTATAATTGTATGCTAGATTATGGTATTTATTAGCAAAGTAAATAACTACATGTTTCGGCCGCTTTAGGCCGAAACATGTAGTTATTTACGTTGCTAATAAATACAATCATCTAGCATACAATTATAGTTGTGTTTTCTGACTGAAATTAACTCACCATTAGTCTTTCAACACACAACGGGGATGACACACTTTAGAATTACGAAAGTCGAATATTCAGATCTCCTGGGGTGCTTCACTGTGTTGTCTGGCAAATAATTCTAGACGTTTCGAAGGAGCGTGGTACCTCCATCCGCAGGGTCAAGCAATTCTCTGGAACTATTTACCGAAAGACACAGAGTCACGTCCCACAAGACTTGCATATCCAGGTTGTGAGAACCTCAGACCTCGAGACACTATCCTCCACTGTCGAGTCCCCGAGTAACGGTAATGTACCGTGCGTTTCCACAGGCTGGGAATTTCTTCATTAGCTAAGGAACTGTTTAGATCCTGAAGAGGAACTCCGCTACATTTATTTAATTATTTATGATATTCAATTGCTTGTTTGGTTATTTTGTTACTTCGTTGGTTGTTTATTTGGTTACTGCGCTTGTATTTGTCGATTAGAAGGACCATTACTTTGTACATGAAAGCCCACCACTAGTTTTCCTCCTGAGGTTACGAGCGTATGGCAAGCATGTCGCTTGGAAGTTATCGAGGAAGCTCGTGCATGGTGGGAAAGCGATTTTAACCAATAACAAGAAACGTATCTAGGCGACCGCTTGGGGGGGGGGGCGTAAATTTCTTGCTGTTGGGTGAAATAGCTACCGGTTACCCAGCTAATCTCCAAACCACACGCTTGCAGTGCCTCCGTACCCTGAGTTTGTTCAAGCGGGTAAACTACACGCCCTCTTTTCAATGTTACCTTACCAGCTCCGTCTGTCTCCAAATTGTTTTATTCCCTTCACGTTTTCCGATTAAAATTCCAAACGCATTTCTTATTTTTCTATTGAATCCTCTTCCTACTTCATCATTCTTGATTCAATCATCCCAGCCATATTAAAGAAAACAAATTATTGACCTCCTCCCTATGCCTTTGTGTCCAACCGACCGCAATATCCATTTCAACTCGACGGAACAGATTAGTTCTTGCAAAGTTCATAGGTTACGGGCAAATCTAGATACTTTGTCCTTTTTAGAGGATGATTACCGCGTCTTCAGCAGCTCTCTAATGATCCCTACCCTGAGCCTATTCCCTTAAAATTCGTTTTAATATTATTCCCCCAGATGAGATTAGGCATTCTAAAAAGTTTATTTCCTTCGGGTTTTCCGATCAGAAATTTGTGTGCATTATACATCTGCCTATACATGCTCAATCCTCCGCCCAGCCCATACTCCACGATTTCATCATTTTAATAGTTAGACTAAAACTTATGGAACTATTACTTCCTCTCTACGTCAAGACGTCCTCCTAAATACCTGGGTCTTAATCGTCCTCAACTTGCGATTCTTCCTTAAAATGAAAACCATCCATCGAGTCGTGTTAGGCGCCAATTCACTTACATTTGTCTTGTTTGTAGGCAATTTGAACAAGGTCACGCTGGCTGCCTAACACAGATTAAGTGCGCTTCAGTTGTCAATTTTATTACTGCAGTTTTCTCTACAAGTTAGGTCCCACGGTGCATAAAGCATGAATACAACGGTTTCCAAAAAACTCCTACTACATAAACAAAAAAAAATGGGACATTTGAAAGTATGAGCTCTGTTTACCAGGTCTGAAATTAAAATCATCTTTATCTCTAATTAGCAGTAACAGCTCCTAACAAGAATTTGACTTTGTTAACTCGTTACTTTGTTTACAAGGTGTTACCAGCACTATCGACACACTGTCTAAGAAATAACTCGAAATTAGTGAACGTAAACTTGTTACCGACCCTTACCATTCTACGCCCGACTTACCTCTTTGAAAACACATCTGGATTGGATTTACTTAGTGAACGAAATACAATAAGAACAGTGCTGTATCTCCCACCACCTCTCAATACTAAATGCGAAATAATCCTGACATTCATTAATAGAAATTTTACATTAACAAGAACCAATGATGAAAGTATTAAAGACTACAGATGCGTCTCTTTCTTATGAGTAGTTACCAGCTTCCTTCGAAGCAGTTCTTTTGCCCATATTAATAAAATAAAACTAACACTTTACTCCTTGTTACTTTCACTAACCAACCGATGTGTGACTCAGGATAGTAAAATACTCCTTTACGTGATTTCAGACCTCCATAAAAGCGTATATGAGACTTGCGCTCATTTGGGATTTTGCACAGCGTAGAAAGGTGTTTTCGTACCGCCTTTTCGGGACAACTTATCGTTCCCGTCTTCAAATGCCACAGAAGTTCCTTCCTGGATGATACAGTGACCGGAATAATAAAGCTGAGCACTCTCCCAATCTAAAACAGAGGTTAGGAATGCGCAGAGCTATACCGCTATACCTACACTCCTCATTACCTCTTACGACATAATGTTTAATTAAGCATAGCGACAATTATTTGTGTACTACCTTAGGACGGAGAAGGAACCAGTCCCTCCCACAACACAGTGACTTTCAGAACGTAATATTTAAAATCAGACAGCTGGTGAAGTCCAAGTGAAGTGCCTTAATAAACAATTTCTCAGTCGCCGTAAATCCGAGTACTAAACTATGATGGCATGGGGATGACTGGGAGACAGTTCTTCACATACACTAAGGTTACGTAACTACAGGGAAGCGGTCTATTTCACATTTCCTCTGTGGATCCCAAGGGACCCACGACAACTTTACTGGGGATCCGTGGATACATTTCTGTAATGGCTACGCTAGTTTGTTTATTTTGTTAATTAAATGAGTAATGTTTTGTTTAAAAAATGGAGGAAACTTCTTTAATTGGCGATATGTTTATTTCGTATGACTGTTAGAACATCTAATTAAGAAACTTCCTGTACCCATGAAGCTTAATTAACGTATAATCATGCAATGCACCGTTACGTATGATACTGCTATGTTTCTTAGCTATCTAAAATAAATTCTGAGATATAAATGTATAATTTTGGATACTTATCATCTGGACACTACATTTACACGACCAAGTATATGAGGATCAGAGGTTATTTTCGGAGCCAAAAGGGCTTGGAAAACACTGATCTAAAGAATGCGAAGGTAAAACACTAACATCTTTGAAATGCTTAATATAACGAAGATAATTATTATAAATTAAAATCTCAAACACTTTGCAAAATAATATTTCTGAATTCAATTACAAATATAGCAAGTTTCGAAATTCAACATCTTGGGGTTTGGTATTTTATACGATGCCGACTGTGATATAAGCGATAAAATACACCAGTATGAAGTAATATGAAGAAAATAAACAAAGGAAATGGAGAAAAAACAAAACGAGACGGCGAGTTAACATTTTATACAGCAGTAATAACAGACCCCACACTTCTGTGTAGCAGGGTGGAGCGGAGCCACTTCGAAACGATTCAGATGAGTACGTAAAAATTCAAAACAGCAGATACCCCGGTAAGTGAGGCCGACTTGACGAGCGCTCAGGGTGACGACTCACGTACAAAACGAAATTATGCCTTCCAGTTACATTCTGGAAAGCTATACAAATCGACAATTTAAAAATGAACATATGAACCAGTAGTGACCGGTACAAGTCTGACAGCGTACTGCTGGTCAAGAAAAAGAAACATAATTAACACTTCAAACGATGAAATCATATTTTTGAGAAGTGTCAAATGCTGCTGTGAACACAGTAAAGAAAGTTTGGGTTCCACGGAAAAAGAAGAATTACTTCCTAGCGCAGTGATGATTAGCCTCTCACGGACTCTGCTCCGTGGAGTTTGTTCGTCACAGATAACTGGCCTACCAGATTAGACCACAGAACACAGTACTTCTTGAGCAGATGATAGTCTCAGCCAGTAAAAAGTATCACGAATTCTGTTGAACCTGAAGGTTCATTACCATATTCACAACATCCTACACCTGGTCCTCATTCTCAACGAGATTAACCGTTCCACACATTCCCATCCATTCTTTCAACATTTATTTTATCATTATCCTTCCATCAACGCCTAGGTCTTCACAACGATCTTCTTTCCTCAGTTTTTTCCAAATGAAACCCCTGCATCCAATTTCCCTTTCTCCCAGTCGTTGTAGGTGCCCCACTTAACTCTCCTTGATTTTATCACCCTTACTAGAAAGTTACAAAACAAATTGTGCAGTAGGGACGAAATGTTTATCCAGAAAAATAAATAGATGAATATACAGAAAACTGGGTTACCCATCTGAACATACATTTGGTCATCAGTAAAGACAAAATGAATACAGTCACTAAAAAAACGACTACGACGTCGAAGCAGGAGTGTGCACTGACGCAACACAGAACGATGCACTAATTAGTGCACTCTTCTTTGTTCATTGTTGTCCGAAATTTTAGTGGCTGCCATCAATCCCTCGCGCCTATTGCCGGGATAGTACCTGAGAATGGGCCACGACCGCTTCCTTCCACATTCATTCCAATTCGTTATTCACCCATGTTCCCAACATTAGACGGTAGGCCTATACAGTTCAGCCCCTGACAGCCCAAACTATAAACCAGCGAAAAATGTTTCAAACTTTATGGCGCTGCCATCCGAACAACGATCAAAATGACTGCCGAAACGTCGAAATGCAACTGGTGCCGCCCTCACTGAACAGAACGGGCATCCACAAATTTTTATGGCAAAGTGCCACACCAGTACTGTGGGCTGGATCGCGGGTGGCACGGGCGAAAATAACAACAAACATAATACCTAACAGCCTAAATCATTGTTTAATTGTATAGTACATACATACTTTAACTGAACGGGGAAGCACTACATCGTACTCTGTGGAGAACTCGATTTGGAAGAGGCTATGGCTATGTCGTAAGAAGGGCAGCAGAATGAGTTAAGTACATAATTTACAAATGAGGCGGCGCTCCGCATAACACAATCTGGCAGGCTGCAGGTTGGAGAGCAATGCTGTGCAGCATTATGCTCCAAATGCGCACGAACTTGTTTTTCGCCCTTTCGTGACGCTGTCACTGGCAGTTCAGGCACGCGGTTATAAGGAAGTGCCTCCTTATGGCGTGATTGAGTCAAGCGGTGACCATGGACCGCAAGTGGAAAACGAATTGCCAGGCGCGGCAAGAAGCACGAATGACTGGCGCATTATTGCTTAACTTTACGTTCAGGATCGTAAAAACAAAATAGGACCACTGGTAAGTCTGAAAATGCATTCTCACACAGCATATTCTTATTTTATTTATGTAAGCATTTATTTATTTATGATTCCTTCCACAAAGCACGTCACGTCCTTTTATCATCAGTCAACTTCCACTTATTTCCTTGGCCATCATAATGGCACAAATTCAAAGTTAACTAATATGAATTTTTTATTCTTAATGTTTAATTTGTAGTATTTTTACGTTATTTATGATACATTCAATGGCGCTGTCTGTAGCTCAACACTACACCAAGTCCAATGACAGGGTAACAAGCAAAACGTAATGGATGTGGCTGGAAGCAATCCTGTCCAAATTCTAGGCACTACTCTGACGTTTGGCTGGAAGAACTTAGGAAAACCCGCGAAAACGCTCAGTTAGAACTGTCGGTGTGCAAACCGATAGTTTAACCCGGGACGTCCATAACGCAAAACAGGAGTGTTTCCCATTCTACCGTGACGTTCTGTTCGCCTGTCGCATATCGCGTTCAGTATTACTGTTAATATGCCGACATAACATCAGTACGACTATCACAATTAACTGGGCGGTTATCAGTTAAAAAGCCTACTAAGGCCTAAGAGATATCCCGTAACAAACGTGAGGAATAAAACAGAAAAACAAACTTCACAAATTGTACGTCTCACTTTAATAACGATGGGCTGATCATTATGAGAGTGAAATAAACAGGCAGGACATGTAGCAAGCATGACGACGAGAAAAGTATAATCTGCGAAATTTAGATCGAAACCACTCAAACGAAAATAGCATAAGACATAGGAGTTGATGGCAGGATAATATTAAAAATTGTGTTAAATGTGGCATGAAAGTGTCACGGGTTACAGGGACAAATTGAGGATCTACCGCATCAACGTTTTTGAGGTAAAAAAAAAAAACAAAAAAGCCTCCCTTAGTCCAGTTAGTCTTACGCACGCCAAGCGGATGTGACGTAGATTCAACTGGCTAGAGTTCGCGTTCTTTATCACGCTCTGGTGATGGTGATGTTCACCGTCGACCGATGCAGACCAGAGCTCCAGAAGCACGCCCTGAGGTATGACAAATGCAGAGTTACGTCATTACTGCAAGGAATCACGCCGCCTGGACATGCAGGTCTGCAAATGACGCTCACGATACCGACAGGGGAAAGTGCCCGGTTCGATAGCGGGTGTCCCCCGTTCATGACACTTCCGGACCCAGCGAGATGGAAAGAGGCTGTCACTTCGACACAGCTGGAATGTGTCAGACAATGCACACAATGGCCCTCAGCTTCAGATCTAATGCAGTTCACACAACGCCGATCACCCCTTTCGGATGGGTAGTCTAACACTCCTGAAACAGATCGATTATCCTCAATGATATCTGTCGTGGTTTTTCTCAGTCCCACCACAAAAGCGCCGAGAAAGGGCTTAGACTGGGCCACGACCGCTTCTGTCCACATCCTTTGCAGCTCATTATTCTCTGATTATTCAAACATTCGAAGCTAAACATTCTGAGCTAATGGAAGTGCCATCACACAAGGTAAATCTCGAGCCTTCCCTTCACACGCCACGAAGGAATATATGGGGAACAGGGGTATAGCTCCACTCATTCTTAACCTCGGCATTATATGGAGGTGAGTGGCCAAATTCCCGCCAAGACCGCTTTAACCCCGAGGGAAGAACACTGAAGAGGAGATTGGTTAGGGCTCAGAGCCGATCAGGACCATTTCGAGAAGAAAAAATCTTTTCCCTTTACTGGAATTCGAACCCCGGACCGTCAAGCCCGTAGTCTAGTCACTATATTAACTAGGATATTCCAGCTCATGTGTCATTACATAAACCGTAAATACATAAATAAATAAAATATAAGCCTACACAGAACTTGGAGGGAAAAACAAGGTAGAATTAAACATACTTGTCATGTAGCAGAGTCACCCAAAGTTTTAGTCGGAATTTTTAAGGCATGCAACCACGTGAGATACGGACTCTAAGCCACTGGATGTGGCAGTGTAGGCTGCAACAAAGGCCAGTGACGGGTCTTTGTGCATACACTAAGGAACCTTCGGGTCGCAAAACATGTGAGGAGGCGTCCCTAGAATGGCTAACTTTTACTACTATCTTCTCATGATCAGCTCTGTTCCCTGGAGCTTGCTAAGTAGTTAGCAAGACCGGCAATGAGCGTATAAACGTAACATTGAAGCGCGTTCGCGTGACCATTGTGGCGGCAGAGAGAGTGTGTGTCTGTAACCTTAGTTATCCAACATGCAAAGCGTGTGCGCCGTATTATGTTGCCATCTGTGGTCTGTCTGACTCTACCATCTCCTTCCACTTTACCTCAAAAACGGCAACATTTTCGGAGAAGAGTTATTGAACATACAACGCGTGTTTTTTTCTCTAAAACTGTGTCTGAAATTTTTTTCATTACAGAAAGAATTCAGAGAGATATTGTCACAAATTTGCCCGTTATTCTTGTCAGGTTTTAATGAAACTTCAGTTTTCTCGACATATTTTCGAAAAATGCTTCAATATCAAATTTCATGAAAATCCGTCCAGTGGAAGCCGATGTGTTCCATGCGGGCGGCAGGGACGACGGACGGACATGACGAAGCTAATATTTGCTTTTCGCAATTTTGCGAACACGCCTAAAAGGACGCTGTCTTAAACCGACACAATATGGGCCAGTATCTAACATCTTCTGTCGTCTCATTATGGTCAAAAACACATGCGGGTAACTGAACCTGCTTCCATCACAAGGAAAATGGATGAATCCTACTCTGATTCGTCGATTGTATGTAGCTGACTGAGGACAGAGACTAAATAATTGGCACATATAAATCGATTTCCTGCTTTTATATAAAAGTGGAAGCACAGCCAGGTTCCAAGACTGTATTTTAACCGACAGGAGCCAGCGGAATCTGTTACACAACCGCACATTTAGTAACATATCTTCGCCAGAATCCCTTACGTGCAACAAGACTTCAGTTAAAATACTGAATGTGGGCGAACCCCGAGCATAAGAATGAGATTTTGGTGCAACGTGGGAGCGGGGGGGGGGGGGGTAGTTACAGCGAACCGTGGGAAGAAATCAAGTTGCGTGCAGACGGTGTTAGCCCTGCCGAACCCTGCGGCCCTAAACAGTGTCTTAGTCATTCCCGGCCTACCTTCGGTACAAAGGGGAACTACACTGTCAATGTCGGGATAATGCAGCACAGTAACGTTTCCCGATCTGGATGAAAATATCTAATCCGAAACACGCCACATGACACCGCAACAAGTGTTTGGCACACCTCCAGTGCCTTGCAGAGTACGCGTCGCACACGTGGGGTTCACATCCAAAAATATCCCACACCATGCGGATATAGCATATTAGCAGCAACCAAACAATCAGGCGTACCGGTGTCCAGAACTTCCATCTATAGTCGTGTGTACGTTGGTAGCATTTTGGATGTACCAAGGAAACCCTCTGATGACTGGGTATATAAATAACATGCAACGTTTCATTCCTTACATTATAAAACACACGGCGTCTTGGTAAGATGAAACCGATTACTGGTATGTAGATTATAATCTCAGTTTCTTCTGAGAATCACACAAACACATAAATGCTGTGAGGACAAAATTCATATTTTATTGATGTTGAAGTAGGTGGCACAGGGTGGCCCACGGGAACCTGACATCTTTAAAATAAACAGTACTCAGTTGTTTTTCAAGTAAATTCATATTCATTTACACAAAATGAAAGCTTAAAACATGCCATACTAGATGGTTAAGTTTTAAAAATGATATCGGTAAGATGACGATTGTCTTCTTGGATTCAGTTTTCAAGCCTTTTTTTAAAATCGTCCATGACACGGGCCAACAACTGACTATCGATCGGACGAATTTCCTGACAGATGGCTTCCTTCAAATCATTCAACGTACGGGGTTTGTGATCGTAAACACGCCATTTCAAATACCCCCAAAGAAAAAAATCACACGTTTAAAGATCGGGAGAGCAAGGGGGGCCACGGCACGTCTCCGAAACGTGAAATGAGGTGCCCGGGAAACATGTTTCGAACAATGGTCATTGACTCGTTTGTTGTGTGCGCTGTGGCACCATCTTGTTGAAACCACACATTGGCACAGCCCCCCCCCCCCGGCCTACCCACCGAATACTACCCATTTAAAAGATGTCAGGTTCCCGTGGGTCACCCTGCACATATAGATCACCATTGTGGTTTTAAATAATTGTTTTTCATCGATGGGACAAGTCCCAGTTGGTGATACTTGACGGTCGGCTAGGTGGAATGTAAGATCTCGAAAATATTTCGTGTTTTTAAAGACTAATACTCGCATAATACAAATAACTATAAAAACTAACTTGTGGTGGGACGCATTACTGGTACAGAACTACCGGTGACAAGCAAGATGCTCCGAGCTGCAGTACTGCTTCCTGTGCTCATCAGGTGCACAGTATGTGGCCTTCGACGGTGCTGCCACTCTGTTTACATTTATTCTACCACATATCGCAGTCACCACCTGAATTACGTCTTAAAAAGAGTGCAATCTGGCAACTCGTACATGACAAACAAGAAAACTTAGGCAATTTGCATACTTATTCACATGATCACGAGCAGTATACGTCACTTTCCGTGTTATCAGTGGCGTAGGCCTCGACGTCAAAGAGTACAAATCCTACCGGAATAAGTTTCAAATAGGAACATCTGACCTGTGACGTTTGTCGTATGCTGTGAAGCAGATGAATGAATGCAATTTGAAACTTTACGTCGAACAACAGTGATCAGATCTTCAAAGGCGGCCAGCCGGATCATTCCTTAAAGTTAGAGACAGTACAGGTCGCCAAAACATTGGAATTTGATTTGAAATTGACCTGTAGCACAGAAATGCATAAGTCTGGAGTAGAAAGCAGGCTCCTCGGCTAGGAAGCTGGTCGGTACCACCAGATTATGGTAGATCATCTATGGTCTGTCTGGATGGACCGCATTTCTTATTATTGTCTCGTAAACGACAAGATTTTTGAAAAACAAAAATGTATTTGATATTATATGTGTTTTGATTTACGGCACTATAAATTTTATCTGAAACATTTCTCAACCGAAGAATAATTAGCGAAATAATATCACAAAAGTACCTAGTTGTTGATGTTCATTATTTTAAACTGACATTAATTTTCTCGACAAATTTTAGTAAAAGCCCCAGTACAAAATTTCACGGGAATCCGTTTGGCAGGAGCCGAGATGTTCCATGCGGTCAGACCGACAGAAGGACACACACACCGTCAGATATAACGAAGCCAATAGTCGCTTTTCGCAACCGTGCGAACGTGTATAAAATAGTCCGTTGTTCCTTCCAAATTAAAGCGGGTTTATCCCCCTAAACTGTATCAGGCAGGCCCGCTGTCCCGCTTTTATATGACGTTTCCTGAATTTACCTTTCAAGACTGCCAACTGTCCCCGATATTAAACTCTGTTTAATGCAATAAGTACAATTACCGTATTATGGTGACTTCGACATTAACCTTTTAAAGCCTAACGGTTTCTTTACGTACCACCAGGCTTAACATTAAAAAATTCTACATTGTGCTCGCAATGCGTTGAGTGTTCTATAGGTATCTCAGAACAGACAGCGGTCGTTGCTTTATACAACATTAACTGACTGGTTTTCATAATAGTAGTGGAAAGTATTTACAGCGCGGTACGGACTTTTCCTTATACAAAGCAGCGTACATTTCGTCTTTAAAAGGTTAAATTTCACTCCGTTACAACTAACACAATATGTAATACTCACAGGCCTACTCGTATATCCAAATATTCGCCGGCTGTTTGAGAATCTCCAAGGCTGGGAATCATACACTCAGAGTCAGTAATTCCGCTCGTGTTACAGAACCAGAATGCGTACCAAACGTAAAGCACGACACACGCATCTCCCAAGTGGAAGTAATTCTTGTTTGTATTCGGCTGTTCTGATATGCCCCCTGACCAAGTCACATCAGGTATGCTACAGTTTATTTGACGCTCCTCGTTGTCACAGTGGATCGCGGGTCTTAATCCCGTTCAAGGCAAAGATGTGGACCGTTTCAGAGTTCTTCTGTGTTGTCGTCCTGTGCAGGCAGAGTTGTGATATGAACCGATTCCCTGACAAATTAGATCCTCGACGAATAATACTTCAAAACGAATCTACATACAAATTAACGTTACACAGTATACGTCAGCACAATCTTTTTTATTCTTAAGCAAGGCTACATACTTTATAAACTTTATAAACAAAACCTTTTTTTAGAAAGTTTTAACTAGATGTATTCCACAACTGTAAACACTATGGGATCCCAAAGTGGGCAAAGCATCTGGTAACGAAAATATTGTAAGGGTCTGAAGATGACTAACTTTTATTCGAAACATGTAGCCTTACTTAAGAACAAAAAAGATTGTGCTGATGTATACTGTGTAGCGTTAATTGAATTGCAAGCACATCGTGATGCCTTCATTCAGAATCTACATACGTTCAGGCCAGCAAGCCTTAAAATGGCTAACTTGAATAAGAATTAAGAGCCTAATTTTTGTACTTTGTTCTTTCAGATCTCACGGAAACCTTACTTCAAATATTTATATATTATTTTTTATCAATCTGTTACATGTGAGAAACAATTCTATCTTGGGGTAACCTGGCAAACTGGCAAAGACATCGAACAGTGCATTCATATCATAACTGGAAGTAAGAACAAAGTAAGATTCGGATGGTGGCATACCACATAAGGAATCATTTACTGCATGGAATTTGTCCACAGTCTCGTGTTAATAAATAAATAAAATCAAGCAGTACGTTGCGGGGACGCGATCGGTCCCCGACCTCAGGCTAAAAATACGACCAGAACCTACTCAGCTGAGCCCGATATGCAAAGCTACTCCAACGTCTGGGCCTCTGGAATCATTCCCTTCGTGCACTTCGTCAGTTGCCCCGTGTTACAGCAGAGTAACAGGAAATTAATGACTCCACATGTTGAGAGCAGCTACGCGAATAAGGCCTAAATGAGCAGGTTTTGACCGTGCTTTTAGCCTGAAGACGGAGATCGATTCTGTCGCCGAAACACTTGTTTTGAGGTTTATTATTATTATTATTAGTTATAGCTTTTATGCACGATATGTACAATTATACACCTGTAACAAACCATGTTTACAGCTATACTGTGGTTACACTATATGGCACACGTAATGCTATTTCCCATGCTCAACGTTCTGTACTTTTACATGAATAGTTTCATAAGCACGCAGTGCCCAATGTGGCTGTTTCCTCTAGTCGCTTGATGTGCTTTCCGGGTAAGTTGCTCAGGTATTTTCTGAATGATTCCGAGATGGTTCCACTTGTCCCTGTTATTACGGGTATCATATTGGTTTTTGTTTTTCTCCCGCGCTGTATTTTTATTGTACGACCTTCATATTTTAGAATCCTCCCATCCCCAAAATTTCAATATCTTCTATTATTATTATTAATATTGACTCGAGGCGACGTACAAAGTCCATGAAGCACACGATTCCAAATGTGATTTAAGGCCCAAAGTTTGAAAGTATCTTACCTATCGGGTCCAACTGTATCTCCAAAATCTAGTGTTCTACTAAATTTTAGGACTTTTTAACACGACACAGAGAACAAACGGTACGAAATAACGATTCCAAACGACGCTCCAGTCTTTTTTAACACTTTGAAGCCTGAAACTCAACTAAACGATATTTAAAGACTCACTTCTTTACATAAACATTACGCCTTCGTCAGAAGAACTAATCGAGTAATGCTGTGAAATAATCGATGTTTATTTAGAGACGTATAAAATACTTATGGCCACTATTTAGGCAATATTGGTAGTTTTTAATGTTAAGGCAGCTGTCATACAAATTAATCACTGTGCTTTGAATGGTTAACAATGAGAGAGAGATGCGGCATTTCGAAGCAGCCTACGTCCACCCCTTTTAGAACATCTTTCTCCGTCAAGCCGTCCGTAAGAATATAATAAATCCGTTCTGTATATTTTTTTTCAGTTCAGCGTTTACAATATTATAGAGACGCTTTATATTTTGTTCCAATTATTGGTTTCAATTTTCCGGAAATTATGACGTGCTGAATAAGTTTTTGACTCTCTGAACACTTCGCTGAAAAGTTCTACAAAACATCAGACAGTTTCTAATATTTCCATTGTTTAACCAGCATGATGGTTTAATTGTACATTTAAAAAAGACATGCACCCTTCCTACCTATTATATGCCAGTTTCAAGACACTTTTATAAGAAATAAAGAACTGCAAGTGAAGTATTTACCTCGGGGAAGTGCCTACTGCGCCGAAGTCCTGCCCGCGAAGTTGGCCTGCTGTTACGGCCTTCACGTCTCCTCAGCACTACGATCTTCGTGTCCTCTTCTTCAGCCCGATGAGTACCATCTCCCTGCCTCACAGCTTGTGCCTGGGCATGTCTCTGAATCACGTCCGCTATCCATACCCTTTCCTCACCCAACCACCCTCGCACTGCCCTCCACGCTCGCCGGATACGGGTGCGCATGGTGCCTATTCCTCGACGGCGGTCCCGCAAAAGGGTGGCGCGGCGTCCCTTTTGTCCCTGCTGCACGTCCTCATAATCGCTGTTTGCCTGTTGCCGCTTTGAGCCCAATGCACTCGTGTCGTAATAGTCGCTGTAGTCTGTGATCGTCTCCCAGTCATGGCAAACCGCCCCAGGTTGATCTGTCAGCTGATGAGGAACTGAAATCGTGGGCGTTGAAGAGCTGGCTACGGTGGAGGCAGCGGGAGTATCTTGACACGATGAAATGGCAAAGTCAGGAGAAAGTTCGTCCGAAGAAGGCACTGCCGCCGATGATATCTCGAAAGACGGTATGTTACAGTCAGGGGAAGAGAGACTAGGGTGTGGTGAGGAAACATCCTGGAAAGAAGAAACGGTACCTTCAGGAGTGGAAGGATCGTGTGATGTGGTGGACAGATCCTTAAAAGAAGAAACAGTACAGTCAGCAGAAGAAGTAATGGGAGGTGGGGTGGAAACGTTCTGAAAAGGCGGAACAGTAGCATCAGGAGAAGCAGTATCAGGAGTGGTGGGCATGTCCAGGAAGGTAGGAAGAGTGCTGCCAGGAGAGGAAATGTTTGGTGATGGAGTAGACAAGTCCTGCGAAATATCTGAAACCTCCGTGACGAAGGACGAGTTCCTGGGAGACGCGTAAGGATTCTCCTGGTGAGCGGTCGTGTTGATAGACACTACGTTGATGCATGAAATGTTGGGCGACTTCTTGCTGGGTTCTTGGCTTAACATGGCGAACATGACGGAGCGCTGTACGGTGTCCACTGGCGTCGAATTGACGGGAATCACTGTTCTAAGGACCTCGTAATCTCCTTCTGCACTGGGCGGTTTTACACTCTTCCCAACAATTATGGTGGTGGTGTCAGTCTGCTTCACAGCGGCGTCCGTAATCGGAGCATTAGCCTGGCAGGAAGTATGACCTGAGACATGCTCTACGACCTGCAGACAAGCCTCGCTCCCTGATGTGACGGGGATTGTTTGATCGTTGAAAAATGAAAAACTTATATCTGGAATTCCTTCCATGACGAATTCTTTTCTTCTCCGAGGTGGAGTTGACAAAGCCCGCGGTACCGAACTCAAACTGCTTCCAGAGACGCCAGCCGACGCGTCCAGGCTTTGTCTGTCGTTTTCCGACCCCGGAGCATCGTCGCAACTCCTAGGTTTTGTGTCACTCTTATCAGAGTACAATACGTCGTCTGGCGTCACGCCCTCATGAGGCTCCGGCGACGCATCCGCCTTGCATTCTTCGGCAGCGGATTCCTCTAGGCTTTTCGGACTTTCCTGAAGTTGGTCAGCCTGATCTTCAGAATCCAGGCGAGGAATAACAGACGACGCACGCCACCACATAGAAGGAACGCGAGAGACGCTATTCCACCACTTACGTTCCTTCATTTTTACAAGTTTTCTAATTTTCTAGCGTGTCAGATACGTCCGAAATATGCGGTATAAACTTCACAGCCTGAACTTTCCGTTGTGTGTGAGCAACGTTGTTAACTGTCTCCTTTCGTCGTCCGGGTTCAAGTGTAAACTGCAGTATGACAGGCATAACGACATTAGGAAACCGCGATTTCTAGTCACACAAGCAAACAGAAATATTTTGTGGCTGTCACGTCCCTCCAACTGTGAAAATAACGCGCGCAACGTTACAAGAATCCAATTCACACCTCCGCTCTCAACAAAAACGTCTTGAGGAAAACCCCACAGCACAAACAGATGTTCCAATACTGACCACTCAAATTGTTTCACAGTGCTCAAGCTTTTGCGTGTTAGGTCTTCTAACAGTAAATGTATTATTTACAAAGACAGCATAAGTGAAATATCGTACAGCGAGAAACAACATCAAAGTATTCCATTCTTACATAAAACTAGAACACGAGATGGGCGGAGAAACTCATCGTTGCGGTAAACCAAGAGAGAAATCCGACACGCGTCGAGCAACATCCACATTAGTGTCGCTAACGAACACTACATTGATAACACAACATCCACATTAGTGTCGCTAACGAACACTACATTGATAGCACAGCAGAGGAGACCATGCAGCCGAGGTGTTGGCTGTCCGAGGGCACGCACAGAACTCGCTCGCGAAGCTATGAGGGGCCGGAAATAGCGTCTCCAAATATAGCGGCCGCAAGGCAACCCGTAGTAAACGGTGGCAGTGCGGTTGTGCTCTCTGTGATGTATACCAACCAAAAGACCGACCTTATGACCTGTGGACAGTACCTTAATGCGGGGTTAATAACACGATCCAATAGCACCGGATCCCTACAGGCTGCAGTTGCAAGATGTGTAATTTTGCACCTTGGCACTCGGAATGCTCCTTGCTGTTCCCATTAGCTTCGATTAACACGTTAACAGTTACTATGGCTGCCACTGCTTATGAGGTTACCATGGCTAATATGAACGCTCTTAGATTCCGTGGATATCACTGATTACTAATTAGTATGCTTACTTTGAATGCAGAAGTTGCTATTGCTTTCCACGGTGTTGCTGGTTCTTTGGCCACCGGATATCAGAAGTGTCGATCTCATCCAAAAGTTTGTGAGTCCGCTCGCTTGGGTAATGACTGAAGGAGAGTGACATTAGAGCTTGTTACTGCCTTGTTAACCTCCCTGGCTGCCAGGGTCAAAGGGGATGTGATCTCGCAACTTTGCAGTGGGTATCACATGCTAATAGCAGTCACGGCGAACTGGCCGTCATCCCTTCTATTATTATTATTATTATTATTATTACTATTTAACGCGGTATTCAATTAAAATTTCGAATACAACAGTAACTGAATTGATTCAACGACTTTTGGAAGCACATACCGACGAAAAATAAGTAAGTCTGGAGTAACGTACAGGAATGAATGACACGTCTCATAAAAATACAAGTCTGTTACAGCAGTTTAAACCCACGGTCCGCCGTCATTGCCACCGTGGCCTATTCGTTATTTTTAAGGAAAACAAAATTATTTCACTCACCAAAAAGTAATAGGATTACAGATACAGTATCTTATTCTGCGTCTACTACATTCTTCTATGGTCAGTTCATCTTTATAGAGGCCTAGGCACTTCAACATTTCTTTCTCATGGCTCACCACAGTTCAGTAAACTCTAACGCATACAATATGCTTCCAGCCATATGTCAGACCAGCTGTATTCCTGCAGCCTGCAGTTCGGTCAGTAACATTCCTTTTCACACAGATAATGCCTAAAAAATTAAAAAGTGAGAAAATTTATTGTCGTTATATTGTTTTAGCGTTTATATGATATAACATAAGCTTGCGTTATATTTATATAGACCAACTGCGGCTCTGATAAGATGCTAAGCTTCCTAAATAGATCTCCTGCTCACCACTGGTCTGTTATCTTCGCTGTCACTCCGCGTGTTATAACGTCGCTTAAAACAATTAGCGAATTTCATATTCGCGAGTTCCTACTAAATTGACCGACAAATCCGACTTTTAGTCTCCTGCAGACACAGTTGGGTGCTGTTTTGCAAGAGCAGTCTAACAAGACTCCAGACATGTGGGATAAACGTACTTAAGTTGTTCGCGTGAACGCGACAAAGATGTGTTGGGAGAGTAGAGGTACAGCTCCACTACTTCTTAACCTCAGCACTAGATAGAGCTGAGTGGTCAGCTTCACGCCCCGGTACCCATTCAGCATGAGGCTGTTTGGACTCCACAGCCGGTCAGGGCGTTTCAGGAAAGTGAAGAATCTATTGCTCCAGCGAGAAATCGACCAACGATTCCTCGGCCGTCTATCCCGTAGCCTGTACAATACAATCACCATGCTATCCTAGCTTCCTCATTTCGTAGCTCACTACTCCAGATTCGCCATGAAATTGGATATGTTTTCCGTCATGACGCGACCTATGGAGAAATGTTACCACTAAATGTTGTCGTGAACATGGGCTGTTGTACCATGACAAATTTTCACGAAGATCGGTAGGTTTACTACATACACTCAGAGATTCGAAAAATGTTTTACACAAAACATGCCGTCTTCGTAGCACTGCATGTGTAGATAACACGCCATATTTGTTTTTAATATTATTACGTAAGTAATATTCAAAGTTATGTCATTCGGCTTATGACACCGTGTATTCTGGTAGGTGGGTACCAGCGTCCCGGAGGAGCATACTGTCTCCTTCTTATAACCCGAAGATAGGGGTGTCATTTTGCAGAAGACCAGAGTATTAACAAGGAACACGCCATATTGTCTTACAAACAATAGCTCAAACGTGCAGACCCACTCCAAAACAGTTCTTTGTCACTTTTCACACTCCTTTGACCTTGTATTTGTTTATCGCAAATACTAAGTTATTATAGCTGCCAGGCTAATTGTACCGAAAATATCACACTGAACAGATATTAAGTACCTTTTCCCTGTAGAACTAATTTGACCAAGATTCACCACATCGCAAACTGTTTTACGTCAAGGATCATATCTTTCTGACTTCGTAGTTTAAGGTCATGCAGAAGTGTGCTGGAATGAAAACAAACCTAGACTGCAATTATAAACAAAACAGACCTGAAAGCCAGCACATCTGATAGCTAGATAGCAAAGAAAAATCTGCTCCCTAGAAACATATAAATCTATCATCAACATTTTACAACAGGTTGTCTTAAGAAATGTACCTTTTCACAGGTGAGATTTTATGTAAGAAATTACTCTGAGTGTATAAAATGTATAAAAACTTTGTAACTACCACAGATACCTCGAATTATGGTGGAGGGGGCCTACTGAAATTTCGTCCCACCCACTAAATATTCCGCCTCACTAAAAGGGTGAATATTTCCAACAAAGCCGCCCTGCAGCTAGTGTAACCAACATTAATTTCAACGTATAATATTTACTGTTTACCCCAAATAACCAAATTGCACGTAAGCTTGTTCAAACTTTTCCAGGGCGAATTACGTGAACAGATGTGCATTTTCGCTGTACTGTTGTTATTCGATAACTTATGCAAAGACAGAAGAGAAAGTACTGGGTAGGTCTACACAAACCTGTCCCTTACGGTCTTAACAACTTCCTTTAAATAAACACTTGGTACAAGAAACTTCACTCGGTTTTACAATGTCTCTCTAAAAACGCATGCAGTTCACTCTTCTGTAACTGAAAACAATGTTTATGTGGCACCACCTCGAAATGATGTTCACATGGACACAATCAAGAGAACCAGAGGTGAGCTTAGAAAAGTCAACAGAAAGTGAACGGTTCACAGATTAAAGACGCACTAGCACATTTTCAAAAGCGAAAAGCACTAAAACCACACGGCAGCACGTACACACAACGGAATGAAGCTCTTGAGAGCAGGAGACACGGTTTACTGGGAGTACAAAAAAAGCAACACACTTGAAGAATACGACAGTAAGTGAAACAAGAGAAGTACCTCTCTTTGCTCTTAAAGCACAGCTGCCGATAAAGCTAATGTGGCGCAAAAGCGGAGTAAATCACGACATGACCGACTCCGATACTGTGTTCCAGATACGTTACGGCTAAGAGCATTTGTATGTTTCGTGAATATGGGCCACTGAAGGCATATGGCAAATACGACACTCATCTTCATGACTTGCGATAATACGATATCCCGTTCACCAAGCGACAACTACCGTTTAACACTCCACATTAGCGTATGCCCACTGTGCTAACACTGATTGTTGTCTCTGAGGTCCGAGTTCGATTTACTTAACAAATTACCACCTCTATGAACGTTTAAAAAATTCTTCGTCAGTATATTTGTGTGCTTCGTATGAGTCTCACCACAAACAGCGATTATTTTCTTCAACATTTAATTACTAACAAACCGCCACGAAGCACAACTATATTCATTGTGTAACATCGTACAATTCCCAATGAGCTACGTGTTTCGGCCCAAAAGAACCATCATCATGTTTTGTAAAAAATATAAAAAGGAAGGGAAAATGTAAACGTCACGTGTATAGTTTTACGGTGAGATCTCACTTATGAAGCCTTAGCTTTTCCTAATTTTCTTTAAAAGTTGCTTAAGTGATAGCTTAAATGTTGTGTTTTTCTACATTAGTCTGTTTCCTTTTCCGAATATTGTAGATTTTATAACGTTATCTTTTAAATTTAAGCTAAATATTTAACAATAAAATAAGGTTAAAATAGTTCAATTGCTGTGTTCAATATTCTTTAGACGCGTGTGGAATGTTGATCTTCTTGCGATTCATTATGCTTTCCACTTGTGAATGAAGGGCCTGTGTACATTTCTAATTACGCAAGGACTACATATCTGTAACAATAAAGTTATATAAAGTTAGGGTTTAAACAGTTTTGAAAATATTTTAATGTTAAATATTAGTTTTAAAGTGAGAATATGAAAATATTCATTTGAACTTACTACGTGTTATTAATAACTGCACTAACACTTTTATTTTGATTTCACTCCCGAACTTCGTCATGTTCTGTTTCTTTTTGATAAGTGGAATTTTCTGTTAGCTAAAACCATTATATAATTAATATTATAAAAATTATTCTTCAATTTTGTATCAGTTGTTGATAATTGTATCGCATGGGTAACTTACATGTGTTCCAGATTTCTTGTGCCTATTTCTTACTCGCACGCACCTCGACTTAGAACTCACACAGTGTCCAAGGATACAGTACGGTTACGTCACACAGCTGTGCCTTCGTCTATGTAAACCGTTGTTAATTAATACGTCAGAAAGAGAGTTTGCAATGACGTTTTATCTATCAATTATCGGAGTGTTTTTCTAATAGTTTTGAAGTTTATACGGCATTAACCGGAAGAAGCCAAGTCGCAATATCGGCCGTGACTTCGACTTTGCTAACGGTTCTCATGGCCGAACAGCCCCCATCAAATGCTGGGACAGACCACTTTCTTCCCAAAGCATCATTCGCCAGGCGTCCTATTGTCGATGCTGTACAGCATGAGATATTGGTAGCATTCTACAATGAACCATAAACACTATTGGCATGATGCTGAGCGACTCTAGACCCGGTCACAGTATGGCGGCGAAGAAGAAATTGATGACCATGACGGAAATCGACGGCCGGTTTTACAGCACGTACGTAGTCAGTCACCTTATCGACTGAGCTGTCCGTGATACTGACCAAATCAGACCTGATTTCAGAGACACCGGTCCCAAACCGGAGAAGCAGCAGTACTATGCTTATGTCATTCACCCAGTGAGATTCAGACAGCCCATGAAATCTCTCACAACTACCTGTAGGCGGACCGGGTCTCAAACGATCACTCGAATCTGCAACCTGTCCAGGCTGGCAACACGATCCCAGCAAACAACAATCACTGCTGGAGCTCTTACACTTACACCAATATTGCATAAAGAAACAAACGTGCCGTAGAATAACGTAATGGAGCAGTCAGTTGCTACAATTGTCTGAACTTCCGTGGGCGTCACTTGTTTCACATGTGTGTGTGTGTGTGTGATGTCACAAGTATTCGGGGTTGTAAAAAGTATGAGGACATTGATACGGGCAAACAGGATGTTGGGGGGAATTAAATGCTGTCGGCTTGTAGTGGGATCCCAAGGGAATTGGAATTGTTTTTGCCTCTCAGACAAGTAAGCAATGTATGTGTAATACAGTGCGTACCTCGTGCACATACGACCTAAATCTGAAGTCGAAAAGACAGGCAAGGTACGTAGAAACGGGAACATTGAAGCGCGTTCGCGTATCCATTGTTGCCGTGAAAAGCAACAGGTATCAAATATTCTAAGTATGTGTCTGTAGCCTTAATTATCCAGCATACAAAGCGCATAAGCCATACTGTCATATTGCCTGTCTGGCGCTACAACGTTTTCCACAATATCTGGTAAACGGCACTATTTCTGAAAAATATTATTACACATAAAATGTTTATTTTGATTGTTTCTACAAATTGTGTATGAAACATTCTCATTCTATGAAGAATTGAGCGATATATGATAAAAAATGTACATTGGTCTTCATGTAAACTACCCCTTATTCCTATGTTTATTGGACCGTGCATCATTGTAACAGTTGAAGAATAAAAGACCAACTTTATGTCACTAGCTGTTTTATTTCACTACTTATGTACTCAACATGTTTCGGACATTAATATATCCATCACCAGGAGCTTGCGACTTTGCTGTTGAATTACCACATCGGTCGTTTTGTTCTCGGTTCGTTGTGTGTTGGAGATTTGGTGCGGCTGGGTTTGAGTGGTGTCCGTGTTGCAGGCTGAAGCACAAC
>Ga0123353_10001953_pt1 | contig 25410 bp, 13 predicted proteins | sample TergutLab28metaG_3_FD_92763 | JGI IMG/M metagenome (GOLD analysis project Ga0123353, IMG submission 92763) | Labiotermes labralis P3 segment gut microbial communities from Petit-Saut dam, French Guiana - Lab288 P3 | ecosystem: Host-associated > Arthropoda: Insects > Digestive system > Gut ...
CAGTAGAGAGACAAGTGCAAGCGGAATTTTTTCTTAGGTAGCAGAGTTGTTTTTCGGTCCTACACCTGCAGCTTCACTGTCTTGCTTATGATTTCGCCGAAGCCAGTACTGGCCTGAACACTTCAACAGGGCATTTATTTGTCTCATGTAGTTTCACTTAAACGTGTACCTTGTGTGAACACCTGTGGAACAAATGCAGTTAATAAAGGTAAGAAATTATCTCTCCAAGAGTTTTAGCAGTGGAAAAGTGCAAAGCGCGTTTTTCTTTTCAGAAATTCTGCTGCATTCTAAGTTCATATTGACAATGCAGGTCGGCGCTGCGACATTTAGAAAAGATGGAAAGAATGTCACGGCTGCATGTTCGGTCACTGTTTGAATATTATACGCAGCTAATGCTTATTTGCCTTTGGAAGCCAATGTTTCCACAACCATAAAAGAACGGTACAAACTTAGCCCCTTATTCTTGTCCCAAAATAGGAGCCCTTTCCTTCGCAAAGTTCGTTCATTCCAACAATTTGCCAGAATTTCTGCGATAACATTGTGTTATTAGTATTGGAGAATCATGCAATAATCGGGAGCATAATAGAATAGTTATTACACAATTATGACGGAAGGGCGTGGACTTCAATCATCTGGCTCAGGATATGGACAGGTTGTGGGCCCTTTTGAAAAAATAATAAAGATTAGGGTGCCGTAACATGCGGGAGACTTGTTGGATAGTTGACTAACCGCCAGCTGCCCAAGAAGGACTGCTTCTTCGATGCAGTGTAACATACGTAAAGTTATAAACGCCCAAGAGATATGCAACTCGCAGTGAACATATTTGCAGAAATCGTTGGAGACTTTCTGCTATTTGGAGTACTGTCTTTCTTCTGGGTGATTCGAATATTAAGACACTAAGGCAGAGCTTGAAGCCCGCTATAAATAACCAACCCACCAACTGGCCAAACAATAAGGTAGTTCGAAAAACTAAGAAGAGAAAGTGGTTTTATTTTAGAGCCTTGTATTCTGGTATCTTAGCAACGCATATAAATTCCATGACAAAAGAACTGGCTGAGTGATCCCAGTTTCGATGCTTCGATTTTAGTGGAGGCGTATCTCGTTTTGTATGAATATCTAAGAAACTGGTTTGGGGTGATTGTAAATAAGAAGAAACCCGTCCAATTTTTTTTATTATAATTAATTTTTTGTACGCTGTGCGTTCTTCTGCATTTAGCACGTCGAACTATTGTGGATCCCTCCGATCCCCCCTCATGGAGCGCTTTCGCATACAAATCGCACACAAACAAACTTAATGCAATGGCTTTTTGTCTGTAGTCATGGGAACGGAAAAACAATTGAATGCAGATGAAAGCATTAATTACAAAACTGCACACATAATTGCTTCATACAGGCAATTGGTTGACAGCCTCTCATCAGGGCGCCTCGGATCGAGGCCCCGCAGCACTAATTAAAAGCGAACAGATGTCAGTCTGATAAAGCATCTAGAAAAAGAGCTCAAAATGCCTCTTGTGCATGAAAAAATAAAATAGACTTTAGGAAAAAAAAAGTGTATGATTCAATTTTCGAACAGTTTATTGCGTGAATGGGCTACACATTCCCACAAACATCCCAGGATTTCCCGTTTCCCCTCCCATTTCCCATACGACCTTCACTCAGAGATAACATACGGTTGAACCTAAACATGCCACTAGCTGATAACACTGTCGTTATTTCCTCGCACAACAGTGTGCCATTTTACAGGACCACGCTGTTCACAGGAACAAAACACTTATTGGCTGGATGATCAGGTTTTGATTCCATGCACGACAGGAAGTTCTTATCCTCGCCACCGAAGAACACAAGTCCTGGAAACCATCTGCCCTTCTGCTCAGTGCATGTCGGAGTAAAGCTCAATTTGCCCCACCACATACTCATACGCAGAGTAAAGGTAAAGACATCCTTGTAAAATGCCATGAAGGTAAACAGGCGGCGTGGAGGCACAGCGGTACCCAGCGTGGACCTCAGCAATAGGTGAATGTTGGTAGTCAATGCCAGGTCCCGGCCGCTTCACCCTCGAGGAAGGATCCCCGGTACCCATTGTACAGGAGGCGGGGTGGGTCCCACGGCCTGTCTGACCGATTATGGAGGACAGAAATCCTCCTGACTCCAACGGATGTCGAACCCCGAGCCGTCTATAGATTCGCTGTTACGTCTACGCTCTCCTGCCCCCGTCTATATACAGTTCCAAGGTCTGTTATGTGGGTAGCCTTACATTAATACCTCCCATACGCGTGGTACTTGTCGAACGGTCGGCTGGACACTCAGTCTGTACTGTTTCCGTCAATGAATTACGTTTTGTTACGGAATTCGCAAGTTAGCAATCTTCGGAAACGAAACATGTCATTGGAGTCGGTTCACATTTTCCCCTTAAATTTCTGCGTCATTCTCGGTGAATCTCACGAAATCTCCGGCCCGAATGTATGCAGATGTGTTATTTATAAACAGCCACTCCACCAGTACATGACAGAGGGTAGGACATTAAAGCTCCAAGTGCACCAGGTTTAAAAAAGGAGATAACTGTTTTTTGCACTCCTTGCGTTGGGAGTCGCGGATTATTTTCCGGCAGCGATGATACTGCTGCCGCGAATATTACCACACTAGTTGTTGTACACAGGTTTTATCGACGTTACTGTCTCCATGGAGATGCTTCAGAGGTATTTAAACAACAGCGAGGTGGAGGATGTGGGTTAGATTTATGCGCGCACGATTTTTCTCTCCCTTCGTCAAGGGCCCACTGCGACCTCGAAAGCCGGAGCCTGAATACTAAGGGGGATAATACTGGGTAGGAAATCTGGCTCCCCTACACAACACGTCCCTCAGAATAACGAGTCACATGGCGATCTCCATTACTTGAATGTCGACGTAAGCTTCTGTTAACGTATGGTCGGGTTTGAGAGACTTAGTCATACCTACAATTTATATTGCCAAAACTGCGAATTATCATACCATAATATTATCGACAGCTACTCTAGTTCTATGACGATAAACTACCGTCACATAATTATCGATACGTAATCTGTTTCTATGGCGATTGATTCCCATTACATAATTATCATATGTTTCCGTGGCGTTAGGAACAATCACGAATTTCTTGACAAATATCCGTTTCCATGGCAATGAACTCTCATTTAATTATTAGCTACAGGTACTGTGTTTCCACAGCTATATATCCCATGTCCAGGTAACATAAAAATTTGGAATTCATGTATTTCCAAGGATAAAAATTCTCATTATGTAATTATATCCCTGCATGCTTCAGAAGCTGAGATGAGCACAGTCTTTAAGCCGATCCATCACTGCACATAACGGAATTAATTCCATCACTCTTTTGTGCGGTTATCGGCAGCGGCCACCTGGCAGCGCGATTAGCATATAGAGCGATTCGCATCCTACTGACCACGGGACCCTTCTTTAAGGGACACCTCCGTACAACCGATACGACTCATCGAGCACAGAAACTCATCGAGGTAATTGGCATAGCATACAGGTACGAACTGGGAACTGCGCTATCAGTACGTCTGCCCTGACTGACATATCTTCTGGCTTGCCTTAGTCTTTGCAAATAAGTGCCGCGTGAATGCCTCGCATCACGGGTGGCGAAATATATAAGGCAACGTACCAGACAGTAGGTGATAAAACACCGTATTCGGTCGTGTCGCACGCAACATTAAGTCTACTTTTAAACATGGCTGTTTCTGTGGCATCACTGACTGTTCAAGAATTTTAATTACAGTGTGAGTGATAAACTAGTCGTGGGATCTTAGCTAATTATGCTATTTTATGATTCATAAGTGGTCCAGTCAGATCAGCAGCATTGCTTTCGCCGGTATGTCTGTGTACAAAATCGGGTTTATTGTGAATAATTGTAGGAAACCAACTTTTCAAATGCGTGTAGTTGAGCAAAATTGCAAATATTTTCAAAATACGGAGAGTTTCAAACTTTCATTAGCCCCTTTATTTTCAGGGACGATGTTTTTATTTCAGGTATAGACACTTCTAAAATCTTTTCACCATTTTTTCTCAGTACAGGAAAATTCTGGTTAAATTCCATTTAAAAGTTGACTAAAGCAGCGGTGCAGAAATCCCTGGCAACTAAATTTTGTACATTGGCTCCTAACATTTGCGAGTCTTCAGTACAGCTTTTATTTCGTGTCTCGCTTCTGAAGCCTAGAATTTTGAGGCGTATCTTAGATTTTTGGAAAATTTGTACACCACTGGGCTAAATCTACACTTTAGTACATTTAGAAGTTAAAGTACTCCAATTGTAAGAAACTGGGATACTCCAAGAAGTCCTTTGTTTTCTCGAGACACCTCATTTCCGAAAGAAATGTTCATTGTGGTGATGACATAAGATAAATCACTCGAATGTGTAATCTCTGTGCCATTGTTCAGTTCACAGGGAGATGCTTATTCAGTCAAGGAAAATGCTTCTAGCATGTGACATTTCGTGTCACATTGATCTTTCGCATCCACACTTTACACGTTCGTAATGCCACTGCAGCACGGGACAGGAAGAAGATAGCCCAATAAAATTCTTTAATACTTAGCAGTAACAAAGGGTAAAGAGAAATGTTTTCAGATAGACGCTGCTGCCCCAGACACACTTAATGGGCACCCCAGTGCGTTTCTTCTGCTACTTCAGTTCATGTTGCTAAGCAACGATGGGCCTATAGCAGGTCGTCTCCATTGTCTTGTGTGTAAGACGTAACATTTGAATGCGTCGCCAAAGGAGATAACGACGCTATGTCTGCTACGTTAGGATGGCGGAGGTGAAGGATGAAAACAGCTGGTTTCCTTTACAGACCCTTCCTTTTACAAACAAGATACTGACACTTCCTTCCTCACCTAGAGCGCAGGATTCAAAATTACATTGGTTAGGAATCCCCTTGTAGGTCGTGCTGTCACTAACTTGGTAGTAGTGGCTTTTTAGTGGTGCTTAAGTTTATGAATAAAAGTGTTTTTAAATATGGGATAAGCAGATGAGAACAGGGTTCTTGCATCAGGCAGGGTGTTCTGCCAACTGCCACAGTGACAGCACGACAGCTTGCACGTTCTTGGTCCCAGGATGCTGCTTGTCAGTAACCAAGTTTTTAAGAGGTCGGACTGTCCGGGGTTCGAATCGATTTTTCTCTTCTCCAAAACGTCCAGCCCGACCATGGAACTCACCCAGCCTTCTAGCGGTCTGGGGGTGAGGTTAAACACTCACCTCCACCTAGGGCCGAAGTTAAGAATGAGTGGAGCTGTACTTCTATTAGCCCTACATTCCTTCATTACGTGGACAGAAAAAATTTTACCTCTATGGGAAATTTGTTAAGCAACTTTAATAAGAAGTACTTGTTCAGTTATTTGCCCGTTCCAGGTCGCTTTCCCATTTGAGTATCATTTCAGAACGACGCAAAAAAATGTTGGGATCAAAATAAATAAAACCATAAAACTGTTTATCTCTCTTTATTATATAAGGCGCGTCCGATCTACAAGAAAACACATCGTTTCTCTTTCCAATATAAATGATTTCTGAATTAAAGTTTAAGAAAAAATGCATGGGTGACCTGCGTGCACCATATCTTAAAGACCATCACTGATTTTGTACCTGCACAAGGGTTGTTTATTGCATGGAATACTCTACTGTTGATAGAGACACTTAAGTAGTGTAGGCTGGTTGAGCCTGCACTCGGATACCACATCACCAACAGACAATCCCGCTACATAACACCAGCACGCCTCAAGTCAGCCTACACAACGCAACAAGTAGTCGCAAGCTCCTGAAGATGGACGTTTTAACGTCTGAAACATGTTGAGCAGTAGACAATAAAGCAAGTGTCATCTAATTGGTCAACCTTTATTCAAACACTTGGCAGTTATTCAAATGGACTATCTAACACCAAATGTGACAATTCTGAGGGGTCGTTTGGGAAATGAAAGTGGACGGACAGTTCCTGGTTATTCATTTATTTCCTGCACAGGGCACAAATCCTTGTGCTATGCGGGCTCTGTTCTGTGCCGAAGTGCAGAAAGTCAAAGTACACAGCACATAGGCCTAAGCACTACAAGGCTAGTATGTCCCACAAAGAATCACATTAATTTGCTGTGTCGTCTAATATCCCACTGTTGCTCGCCAGACTGCGCTGACTGTAGATGGGCTTAATATAGATGTATTGTGTAATAACATGCCACCACTCTGTGCCCTCGCCGGGACTCGACTCAGGTCATATCAGTAGTGCACAGCTGGTGTAACAAGCATCAAGTATAGTTATCACACGAAAGAGGCATTCAGCACTCAACAGTTGGTAGGTTTAATTCCATTCTCGTGAATGATGACATTCAAATGCTTCAGTATATGTTTTGTGCGGATCGCACAGTGAACACCGCCGTAGTTGGTAGTGATGTCTTCGGCTGATTGCCGGGACATTCACAATCCAGCCAGAAGCCATTGTTTTTCGTAATTGTGAAATCTATTAATCATCTGCAGGATGTTGGTAGCAGTAGCTGATGGGCGAAAAAAAATTTCAAGGCGTGAATCGTGAAATGTCAGGACGTGTTCATAACGTGATGTGGAGCAATTTTCTATAAGCAACCTTGTGCATGTGGCTCTGATGAGTTTGCTCTAACTGCTGCTTAATTTATGGGTTTATGAACGCAAATGTTATGCATGCATTGTGCGACTTCCTTTCACTAATTCCTAACTGATCCATCCCAATCGACTCACTGTTGGAGGTCGCTCGAACGTCATGCTTAATCCATAGTGGATGGACGTGTGAACTTTCCAATTCTGGAACTCATTTCATGTCCAAACCTACGCGTTATAAATATGCATAAAACATTCATTAAAGTATCCTTATCTGTGCTCTGTGGTCTTTTATTCAGGGGTGCACAAATGTTCCAAAAATCTAGCAGCCACCCCAAAATTCTAAGCGCCGGTGTAAGTCGGCATAAAGAAAGTTCCATACTGGGGATCCATAAATTTTAAACACCACCTTACAAAATTCAGTCGTCTAGGCGACCTAGGGTGCAGGTTTTATGTACCCCTGCTTGTAAGTAATACAAGGTGGCATTCGTAATATCGGATTTGGGAATGAATTGTTAGGCAAACATAATTAACATATTGTCATGCGCCATATTGTGTCGACGTACTCTAAAATTAAAAATAAAAAGAGGGGCGATAAGGCGAAGTCTTAAAGGGATGGAGGATCGTCTGAGGTTAATACTTCAGCCCTTTTCCCAACAAACATTCGCAACTACCCTCTGTTATTCCTTATCATTTAATTATTCTGTTTCAACTGAAGAAGCCACATGGCATGTAGTAATATACTTGCTTGCTCCATGGGGCAGAGTCCTTTTTGAGAAGCTAACCAGTTCTCGGCGGCTATTCAAGAAATTTCCCGCATTTCATGGAAACCGAAGGTTCGTTACCGCTCTTACAAGTGCCCACCACCTGTCCCTATCCTGAGCCAGATCAATCCAGTCCATTCTCCCCCTCCCACTTCCGGAAGATCCATCTTAATATTATCCTACCATCTACGCCTGGGTCTGTCAAGTGGTCTCTTTCCCTAAGGTTTCCCCACCAAAACCATATTTGTACTTTCCTCTCCTCATACGTGCTATATGCCATGCCTACCTCATTCTTTTCTATTTTATGAACCGTATAATATTTGGTGAGGAGCCCAGATCATTAAGCTCTTCATTATGTAGTTTTTCTCCACTTCCCTGTTACCTCGTCCCTCTTGGGCCCAAATAATCTCTTCAGCGCCCTATTCTGAAGCACTCCCAGCCTACATTCCTCCCTCATTATGAGCGACCACGTTTTACACCCATACAAAACATCAGGCAGAATTATCATGTAGCAATGTACCGAGCGATAATTGGTAACTGTGTGCTGTAAGATGATGGAAGGTGCCGTTTGGACATACAGGTGGTCAGTAACCTCTGGCTGTTCGATGTACTCTGGTACATTGTTATTGCAGTTACGTAATAGATCAATGAAGAGATATAAGATTCGCCTTCCGTCAATACGGGCGCCGCTGAGCAATTCATCATGCATTAGCAAATCAGTGTGGCTCGGAAAGTGACTGAGGAGAACCACTAAAGCCCTTGGTCACGATGACCGCTGTCCAGGGCGATATTCGAACCAAGTACTTCCAGAATTTAACGCCAGAAAGTTTCCGACACGCCAAACAGCTCCGTGGTTCGTATGCTGAGTTTTATGACTCGTGAATTACGTTACATCACATCACATTACGTATATATGTGTGGCCGTCTGACACGGGTTTTGTTTTTATATAAGTGAAATTTATTGGGCAGGTTGTTGGTAATAAAACGTATTTTTGAACACTTATTGCACGGAAGATGTGTGATATCAAGATTGATGACTGTGCACGGAAACTCGCCACAGGCCCTTTCCTGAGCCAGTTATGTACTTACAGTGATGATTTTTGCGTCATGCTTATTAGAATTTTTAAGGTCTGAGCATCTACCTCAATTTAAACATGTCAGTTTTCATTAATTTCTATACTTTTTGCTCGCAATGAAATGTTTTTAATTTATATTAAAAAAAAAACAAATTAAACCACTCAGCCTGGTTTAACACTCCTCATCAGCAGCAAACATTTGTGATTTGTTCAGCCGTGGATATTAAACTAGCCGTCATATGGAGCAAATGGACACTCCCACGCTTCCGGTAGGAAACTTGCCAGGCCAAAGCTGCAGTACATCTTTCTTGCACGTTGCCGTTTACAGGCCTGCCACTGTGCATGTTTATTCTAACTTCAAGTGCCTTAAGGATTAGCGTCTATCGTTAGAACCAGCGGTATTCGGGAGGTACCTCTTTCTCACCTCGGACATGTTTTTTGGTTATCCTGTCTGCCGTATTCTTCGTACCTCAGGTGAGTGCATTCATGAAAACTACGATCTGAGCAGAACCTTAAAATTCGACACCATTAATACTATCCGGCTCTAGGGCCCACCCAGCGTCCTATTCTACTCCTATGTGGTGTGCACTTGTTCCGTGGATAAAGCGGTCCAGATCGTGCAGCTGATCACTCACCTCCATCTCATGCTGAAGTTATGACACCTCCACTCCGACATACACATTCATGTGTATGCATGGGACTTTCCTTCACCTTTAGGAATACTTCAACATGCAATAGGGCACCTGCTGGACAAATTCTACTCATTTTCATTTTCCTTTAATATCAATTTTACTGACATTCTCACACTCCATTATTTCTTTTCCAAGAAGAATTTCTGTAAAAGATCTGTACGAATTACTTCATTTCCTCGTCCAAACTACAAGCACAGGGAAAGGAAACTTCATTTATTATTTCAACGATACTATAATTGTTGTTCTTCGATATTCAGTGTTTCAGTTCATGTCCAGCCGATTTCTTTGTTGACAGTACATCTGCATTACGTGGGACTTCGGCTTTCGTATTGATGCTGTTGAGCTCTTCTTCTTCTCGCACATTGCTGCCCTCCGTTTCGGGGCCACCACACACTTCCGTTACGGTAGATACCACCACACACTTCCGTTACGGTAGATACCAAACAACCTTTGACGCAGGGCAATATATCATAGAAGAACGGCTAACTAATCTGAATTGTGTGTGGAAAGTAACCCCACGTGGTTTGAGTGAGAACCTGCCAACATAACCTCTGTTGTGACCTTCTCCTTTCTCTACTGACAATTTTGCCGGTGGTGTATCAATGTACTAACACCATAACATATCAGAGAGAGGCTCGAGAAAGAAAAGAAAAGTTAATAAAACGTGCACTCGCAGCGGATCGTGTAGAAAACATCATGGAATTGGAATTTAATGCAGAATGTTTATACTAGAGGGTAATGGACAGTTCAGCTTCAATTTATTGAACGTACGGAGAGAGTAAGGCATAAGGATAAAATGAATCAAAACTGAAATAACGGTAATATATATGCATTGAAAGAATTGCGTTTCAATTAAGTGAACTAGATAATGGAGTGATTAAATAAAACAAGATCGCATTGTGCAGGTACCACTCATTGTCGGCATGGTAACGCCTTTGAGCAGAGGCGTTCATTCAGAGAGCACTACCGGGATATGGTGCTGCAGTATGACGTGTGTCTCGTTACTATTTTTTTTTTTACAAATTCAACCGATTTTTAGGCGCATCCGCAAACAGCTGCGGGAAGCCACTGTTAGCTTTATAATGCCTGTTGTTAATCCTACAAGAATCGCGCGGATTATCGTCAAATTTTGTGTAGGACATTTATACTGTTTATACCGTTCTGATTTTGGTTAAAACCTGGCAAAATAGCATACACCTTACATGTAGGCTTAGGCACATTTATAATACCTCGCCGTTATTTGTCTTATAATTAAGATATAATTAATAATTGTAATTCAGACAGTCTGTGTTCTCTGCGAGGTACAAATGACGCCAGAGAAAAGTCTATCTAAACATAGCGATCGAAGATGATCGACTGTCAACCGTGGAGGTTACGGAATTTCGATTATGAACGATTTTACGTCTGGTGTCAAAATCGAGAGGAATCTTATAGGCTGTGTTGTGCAGGTCGTGGAAACGTTTGCTTTAAAATACATTTTTAGCGCCTTTCTTGCAATTATTCGCGCCTTTAAAATCGACAGTAATAACAGAGCGAACGCGTCAGGAATGTTAGCTCCTGCTGCACATTTCAAGCAGTAACTTTAATTAATAGGGCGGACATTTGAAATTTACCAGTAAACCGTTCTGTGTGTGACCATCTCGGAGGTTGGCGTATTATTTGGAAATAAACATCTTTTCGTTTGCGTCAAGGCGAAAGCGCGAAGAAGATATAACATTTTTAAATTGATGACGTAACTGAAAACCGCTTCCAGCAGGGCGGGTTGATGTGAATGAAGAGCGTTTTATTTTGTGATTCATTCAACAACAGTGCCAATAAATCTCGAATGATAGCACCGAATGGTAGGACGTAATGAGTAAAGTGCGTAATGAATCAGGAGGTGTGAGGAAGGAAGCGGTGGTGGCCTGGTTTGAGGTACTGTGACGGGAACCACAAAAAACCACAGTCAGGACAGTTGGTCTGCCGGTCCAGATCAGGATCCACACAGTCCAGAGAATAAAGTAGAAATGCAAGCCACTAGAGCGAGACGTTCGATGACCGGAGACAAGAAACAAACTACAGAGACTGTAAAACTGAAAAGTGCCACATGACTGGCGTCACATTCTGATTTACCTCAGGCCTTCTAAAACAACCACGCCCGTTGTGGCAGTACAGTCCGGAACTCAGCTCTGCGACCGTAGGAACTGGGGGAATGTAGGGAAGGGTCAGATAATGATCGCAGGCGTGAAGAAGGTCCCTGCCAGAAATGTTATGGTTGCGCATGCGCAATCATTCGTTCCAAGACTACTAAACCCACAAGCAACTGAATATGTTTACTCTGTCACAAATCGAAACACCTGACTTATCGATCTGTGTGTAACAAACAGCCTGTCGCTAGTGCCCATAGCTTGTTCAGTAGTGCCTCCTGTAGCCAATCGTCCTCTACGCCCCTCTCCCCCACGGGCTCCTTTCCCTGAGCTGCCGTCAGTACGTTAGTGTAGAACGCATTCTTTAACGAGTTGCAAAGCTGGATCGCGAACTGTAGGTGCTGTACCAATGTCAGTGCTTCGAAAACTGGTGAGAATTGATGACTGGCTGGGTAGGGAGGGAAGACAGAAACATAACTTTCATTAATGATATAGTACTAAGACATATATGGCGTAATCGTAAAAGTACACTTCTTGGAAGAGGAGAAAATTTGATTTTACCTGCTGGGACTACAAAATGACGCAAGATACGAAGAATATCAATAATTTCTGGCTTGTGTTCCATAGTTGAGAACTTGTTGGCAGCAATACATGACAGCGCGACGGCGATCAAACCCGTCACTAACTTCACCACACTGCTGATAATGAAGTGACCATCCTTGGTACAAAGATAGTAAGATGCGTAACAAAAGACACTCCTAACGTGACGCAAAGTTCAGCGTCACATGCCCTGTAATATTCACTGACAAGTCTCTCAAGACCGAGGCATGCTGGCAGACTGTAACCACGATGGCTTTTATGGAAGATGTGTTCCTACCAGCTATTTATTTTCGATTAGATATGAATCCGGAATCAAGTGTACTGTTATCTGTTGCTCCCTTTGAAGGCTGAAATTCATCTACATCATAGTATATATAAATATACAGTTCGTACCCCACAGAGAGCACAGTTTTCTACTACTAGAAAGAGCAATAATTGACTTTTGTTTGAGGTCAAAATAGTTGTGTTGTAAAACTCGTACGGAGCACACAAGTGCACCAAGTGTGGAGAATGCGGGGCTTCTAGTTTTAGACCTGGCGGTATATATAGTTATCTATAGGCTTGACAGGATGAACAGTCGCTAGTAATCACTGTAGGTTAGTCATCTTCGAAACTACTAGCACACTGATACTGCATCTTTCTAGAGTTGGCACATTATCCACGTGGTCAGATTCACTCCGTATGTACAGCCAGAAAATTCTTCGCTTTGTTCACAGAAAACCACCACTGGCCTTACCTTGAGGAAGTCTGGCAGTAGTTCAGTGGATCGCAGTTTGTTTTTCTGAGTTGAATTTTAAATAAGCACCAGAGCAGTGTGCAGTGGCATAACGTCCATACAGATTTTATAAAAATGCTGTCATTTGTTCATGACTTCTTGAAGGGCCTGACACACACGCACACACACACACTAACATTAGGCCATAAAGAACAGTGGAGCCATGGACAAGTGAGTTCTTAAGGCACAAGGGCTGTCCCTGTCTCGGGTCCGAGAGGTGGCGACAAGTCATAAATTAGGAGCGTGCGTCTGACGGAGAAAAATCTCCAACAGTCGTCATGACAAGAATCAGGAACTTCTCCTGGGAAACTGATATTCCTGTGCGTTTCTTACCTACAGGTATGTTATTTGAACTGCTCTTGTAGTGCAGCTCGCTCTTTACCTCTGATATAACAGTAAGTAATTTGTACAGTACATGAAGCAGAGTAGCTTACTGCTTGAGAGTAAATAGTCCCTCGGCTATTTATGAAATTCTCTGCATTCTGTAGAACACATCAATTCATTGCCACATTAACCAAGGACTGCCACTGATCCCTATCCCAGCCAGCTGAATCCAGTCCACATCCATTGTGCTTCTTTAAGATCTTTTATTACGATCCTGCACAAAGGGCACTTCTTCCAAGGTGTCTGTTTTCATATTTTCACATTAAAACTCTTTATGTGATTTGTGAACCCTTCTCAGAAACAGCAAAGCACTTGGCGACGAATTGCTGAACTGCGTGTAACTCCATCTGATAATGCCCTTTTCGAATTAACACAGGCACTTATCTAATCTTATATAGTACCTGTACCTAAATTAACTGTGTATGTAGCGTAACAGAGCAGAAGTTCGGTATTCTGGCTGGTCATATTACGACTCTATCGACTCCATAGTTTAGGCAATTTCAGACAGGGCTGATAAGAGACTGAACCATAAACTGGGGCCAATGTGGAATGAGGCGGAGGAATCCAGTCTTAACAAAAGTGAAGTGTAATTTCTGCTTCCATTAGGGGGCCCCATAATTTTCGCAGTTGACACAGTACAACTGGTAAAGTTACGTCTATACCAATATTCTATATGCTGAATTGCGTGCGATGTTATCTTTTGTTCTTCATCAGTGGTCACAGTGTGCATAATTCTTACGTCATGTCTGAATATTTTCGACTGTTATTATTTAACGACACCGTTTCAACAGTAGAAGGTAAATTGTAGGGCACGAAGGAATATGAGAGAATGGAGGTAAACTTCCATGTATTCCTAGCCTCGGAACTTAAGTGGAGGTGAGTGACATCTTCATGCAGCGACTGCTCTACGCATGGTGAAAACTTTCCCAGTACCCATTTCACAGGAGTGTGGGCGGTTCGTACAGTCAGTGTTTGATGATTTACAGAGAAAAATCTCTTTGTCGCTGTCGAGTATCGCATGATTGTCTGGTCGCCCACCTCATTGCCTAGTCACTATACCAGCTGAGCTATCCCGGCATCTCCACTTTAGCCGTAGACCGTTATTTTACCTGACAAGTGTCTTGTTACGTCTACTTCTTACGCGTGGGCAGTCCGTTGACTGGGCTACCTTGATAAAAGCGGGCCGACAAGACGTGACAACCGACATTTGCCAAATCATACAAGGACCTTTATTATAACGGACAAGTTGGAAAAATGATCACGAATGGTGAAATTTTTAAACCCGTTGAGCAGGTGGTACGGTGTAGTTGAAACTGCTGATCGACATATCCTTGGAGGGGTCTAGAAAAACATGTACAGCTCAAGGAAGCTGAGATTCGAAGCGGGTTCTTCCAAAAGGTGAGTCTAAAGCGCTGGGTCTATTCTATTCTATCCTGATCGGTCGGCAGGAATTTCAGAAATTGTTACTGGATACTCAGTCTCAACCGAAGTGTGCTGTCAGTGCACGGTGCATGCTGCTACTAACATGGGTAGCGCTGAGGTGTTTTGTAACTGTAATTGTGTATCGGAAGAACTCGGGGTATTATTGACAGAATGTGTAAAATCAACACACGATATGAAACCAGTAGAGGAGATAGGCCAGAGGAAGGGAGCATTGTCGGACGAGGGATGAGCAAACTCAGCAATATGTGTTTGAAGAACTGGATCTTACACGGTTTACTCCTTCGTGCAGGACAGGAATAGGTGACTCGATAGCAGGATGGACAGGACAGCAGTCTGTTCCTCTTTGTTCATATTCTATCCAACCAGATGTGCAGGGTGGGCTGTGACAGCGCAGTCGGTATAGCGACACGCTACGAGCTGGACACTTCGGTGATGGAATCCCGGTATTGGCGAGGTTTTCCGCACCCGTCCAGACGGTTCCTACGGCCCACTCGAACCATTCTCTGGGCTAAAGCGGCCGGGGCGTGGCGTTGTCTATACACCCCCACATAGCGCCGAGGTTAAAGAAGGAGTATAGCGATACCTCTACTTCCTCTTTGGACTTTCGAGGCCTGTTGTTGGCGAATTTTACCTTTGCAATTTTTTAGACTGCACGTGTTACGAGAACTACCTTCAGTTTCTACACTCGCGTTGTCTGAGAGGACTGGACAAATTATAAATACAACTTAGTTAATCTAGCTGATGCAGTGTTGAGTACCGAATCTGGGACATTCTGAATACGAAACGAAACATCCCCTTGCAGCGTGTCACTTATTTATTGCACCTAATTTGTTGTACGCTTTTTTGCACTTGTGCGCAATGTCAGTCTTAGGAGAGACGATCGGGCGGTCATAATTAATGTTATGAATTATTTGCTTAATAAACAGGCTGATTATTGTCCAGTGTGTTGACTGTAGTTAATAAAGAAGAGATACAACCCAGCGCTGCAGGTAAGTGCATCTCTTCTGCGACTGCTTGATTCCGAAGATAAATACACCATGATCCTTTGGAACGCCGGTAACTGTTTACCATTCCACCGGCTATAACATTAACATCCTAGAAGAATTGAGTCCTCATCACCACCGCTGAGAGAATCTTAACTGTCACAGAACTTATAGTTTGCTGCTGCTGCTGCTACTACTACTACTACTAATCCTACTACTACTACTACTACTACTACTCCTAATACTGCTACTATTACATTACTTCTACTACTAATCCTACTACTACTACTACTACTACTACTACTACTACTACTCCTACTACTACTCCTAATACTGCTACTACTATTACATTACTTCTACTACTAATCCTACTACTACTACTACTACTACTACTACTCCTAATACTGCTACTACTGCTACTACTATTACATTACTTCTACTACTAATCCTACTACTACTACTACTACTACTATTACATTACTTCTACTACTACTACTACTACTACTACACACTATGATTAAGCTTATCTGAAAAAATGAAAGTTAAATATTGCTATAAAGCCTTTTATAGTTTATGGGAGTTTATGACACATTTCATTATTTGAAATATGACCAAAATTGCATATACAAATATGCAAACTTATTGTATTATAAACAGCGTAGCATCCTACATGTTTCGGCTACCTGTTGTGGTCATCTTCGGGGAGATGTTCATTGAAGGATATGTTACATAGAACGTCAAAGTAATTCAGTATACAGATATAAAATGTTAAGTTTTAAATAAAAGTTAAAAATCTATGCCAAATATTAAAATACTGATAAAACTGTTTGTGCTGAGTTGCATGTGGATATGCTGTGTGTGGTGATACCATCCGAGCGGAGGTGGTGGTGTGTCTTCTGTTTGCTCCGTACACCTCTCTGTAGATGGCCACAGTAAATGGCCGAAACATGTAAGAGGCTACGCTGTATATAATACAATAAATTTACATATCTGTATATGCACTTGTTCGTCGTATTTCTCATAATGAGTCATCAATACATGGTCATGGATCATTTAAAAATATGAGGTATTTAATTCTTAGTTTAATTAAAGATACATTATCGTAGATTACAACGTCGAATGGGAAGACGGTTGTAGGTGATGAACTGGGTACCGTGCAGAAGGGAGCGACCGTGATATATTTTGGGTATTATCCTAGCATTTTATTGGACGTAGTGACGAGAAACACAAAAAACCCGTCGAGTTGACCGACCTCAAGAAAAATTATTTTATTCTAGACTCACTCCCCTACACCATTAAAGCGACGGACGGTGTATCGTGTCAGTTTTGCATCTGGATGTACCTCGCAGTGCGCTGGGAAAAATTTCGTTCACGTTGTCCCTTTTTTTCCAAAAGAAAGTCAAGAATTGCTTTATACAGCTTAGAGCCGTTCAGTTACAAGTATCTCCATTTAAACGAGAAAGGAAATGGGTGTCATTCATACAGGCGCAGGCACTGACATTGATTTACCGACCCTGCAAAACAAGGTATGATTTGAATCGTTTTACTGTTCTTAGAATTGTCAGTTATTCCGTTTCACAGTAGCAGCAGGAAACGTGATTTATTGAGACAGTTTTACCCGATAATTGCGGCATTCCTCTGTTTTCATGGAGTGCAGTAAATGTTGAAATGTTTAGAATTTAGTTGTTACTATTCTTGCCACTAGTTTTAACTTGCCCACACATTGTATGTATATCTCCTGCATGATTCTTAAAACATATTAGGATTTTCACCTTTTACAACGTTAACCGTTTGGTCTTTCGAATGTAAACAGTCAGAACTCTGTGAGGCAGGAATTGAACATCGATTAATTCTAGTCTCCCTAAGTTTAAAGGTGCTGTGCCAACTACTAGATCTATTACGGTATCAGGAAAGACAAAACTATTTATCGGACAATAGTCGTATCGGCAGCATTATATGGTTCGGAAGTCAGGACACTGAGCAAAAGATATGAAAATAAGGGAAAGGAAAATACTGAGAAAAATATCTGGCCCTGTAAAAGAAAATGATGTATGGAGGATCCGCAGCAATCAAAAGTTGGTGGATCTGCATAAAGAATTAGATATTATCTCAGAATTCAGGAAGATTGCGAGGGTTAGGACGTGTGGAAAGAGTGCCAGAAGAAAGAAATGTGAAGGAAGTGTATAAGGATATCCCAGAAGGAGAAAAGGACGGTGGAAAGCCGAGAAAAAGATGAACGATGTTGAAATGATCCGAAGAAACTGGGTGTTTAGACGTTGGAGAAAAATATTTGGGCGTAGAGACGCCTAAAAATGATTCTGGAAGAGGTTAGTTTCTTGCGTGGACAATACAGCCTTTGGAGGAGGAGGAGGAGAATAAGAAGAAGAAGAACTAACCACTGGGGAGACAGTTTGGTTTGTGGTTCTTTTAATGGATGTCATCTGCGTAAGTTTCATAACCTAACTCAGAGTAATTAATTTTATAGCTGTGCACGGAAAAGGCCGTGGCCAATTAACACTGATTACCCCGTAATTTTCGAAGCGAATTTGAGGAATATTTCGAAAATATAAGTTGTACAGCCGGTCGTCTAGCTGATGTACTTACAGGGAGGAAGCAAAAAGAGCGTGAATGCCGATCGCTGTACAGGTCGTTTCGCTAGGTGAAAGGTTTAAAATTTGATATCGTGTTTAATTTAATGAGGTTCTTGTCAGTTTCTTAAGTTTTATAATCGATGGATAGGTTAATTTCATACGAATAATTGGGGAGCTTGCAAGGTAGCGGCAGTTGCCTGTTTAATGTTCAATGTTGGAATTTCTGGAACGGATGTGGAAAGTGAACAAAGATGGTCCAAGGTGGTTTTTGTGACGAGGTTCGAAACAGCGCCGTGCCCAGTAGCAAGCGAAGTACAAATCTCTGCCCCGGTGTGTCTAAAAGCAGGAAACCTCTCTAAGGAGCAGTTCGCTCCTCTGTGCGTCAGAATGCTTTGTAAGTTTGTCCTGTAGACAGCAGGAATTAGGGTAAACCCGATAAAATGCTTGTGAAGTGCTTGGCTGCTACATAGAGGAACGTGCACAAGATGCAGCAGCCCTTTGCTAGAGCAGTGCATTTCATCTTGTATGATGGGAAATCTCCTACACGGAAGAGGATTAAAGTGTTAACTTCCTTTTCAGTCTTTGGTTGCTGCGAAGGCATTAAATTTCATTAAAATCGAATAACTTAAAGTAATCTATGCCGAAGTTCCATCTCCATTTTCTGACAACACTGGTAAGCCAAAGGGTATTTTTTATATTTTGTTTTCAACTTTGGGTAACTATTTACTTTTATTAGAATAAGGGATGTTCTTCAGGAGCTGAAACAGACGGTGGGGGAATTTTTTCCTTGTCTGTCAGCAACAGCTGTAGGCTTCTAACTTTAATCTGAGATAATAGTTGCCTGTCATTAAAACGAGACAAATTTCTTGGGGTTGAAAGGGTCGACAGTGTAAATTTCACATTCAACTGTAGGCAGTAAATATTGGTGAGCTTAGGTTGACAGCAGCGAACTGATAAGTCATAAGTATTTTCAGCAAATCAGCTCACACCGAATCTTGAAATGTTTTTCTGTGCAGACAGTGGGAAACTGCTGTTGCTGGAAATATCGACTGTATTTGCAGCAGACGTTCATACCTAATGCATGAGAGAGTGAGAGAAGGAACTTTGTTAGGGTTTACTAGTTAAAGAAAATTGAAGAGGGATGGATATTAAGCTTCCACAGAAGAGCTAGAGCCGCAAACTGTGACCAAACGCGAACTTTTGTGACCGTGGGAATGGATCTAATCATGCTCCGTGGCAGCGAGGTGCTTCTTTAACAAGTGTGTTATGGGAACCTGCCCTATGTATCGCTCCTCTCTCTTTCTTTATGCGTAATTACCTCGGAATATGGAAAAAAGTAGGCGGCAGTCAGACACAGCCCTTGCAAGAGTGACCTTAGAGATATCGGACGGTTCCACAAATACCACTCACACGCAATCATAATAAGGACAGTGGTGGACGGAGAGAGCTTTGTGTTGATTTTAATTTATTGCTGGATGTTTAGAATGACTTAGCTGACCTGTTTTGAACAGTTCGCTCTTCCTGCCTGTATTTTTCTTTCATATCTATAAGGTTTGTTCTATAGGACAGGCCTAACATGCAGACACTACCACTGTGACCTTAAACCCAGGCATGTTATTTTGCAGACTTATCAGCTATGTAGATTCCTAAAGGATCTTTGCTTCGCCTCGACTTGAGCATATGTCTCAGTCACACATAGATTAAGTCGCGTTCAGTTTGCCTATTTCAGAAATCTCAAGCAGATAGAAACATACAATATTCCGTCTTCATGCTCGTATTCAGCGTTATTGTATAGTGAATGGCATCCTTCTTTCGGGTGGGGAGTACATGATTCGAACCCGGTCGAAGCACCGAGCTAGCCTACGCTGTGTCATTTTTTTCACTCAGTTCTCGACGCGACTCGAATTTCTGCATTGTACAATAGATTGATACGCTTCTATTGTACAACATATTTATACTCTCCTTAAGAAGAGATTGAGACAACTTTCCTAAGAATGTTGCTTTAACCTATTTGGACGTGTTTCCGCATGGCTGTTGTCACTCTGCAACGTTGCAGTAATGCCAGCAACAACTGAAGATCAAAGTAAATTGTGTGTGCCAGATCGCAAGAATTGTAGTTGCGTGTATGTACACGTGGTTATTGTGAATTAAATATGTGATTTTAAATGGCGACAAAGTGAGCATTATAGTGCATTCGCCGTAAAATGACTGTGCGTAGGCTTCAAAGCGGCGAATGAATCTTATCGATACAGAACTCCATTTAGGAGATAACAACCATTTGCCATTGTACATTTATTGTACAGTCATTCTGCAAGTATATAATTGCGTATATATAGGTATATATGCACCAGCGCTTATTTCATACAAAAGAGGACGTAACGCCTTCATTTCAGGGCGAATATTCTATTGCCGTGTTTATCAATTATTCACAGAAGAGCTGGCTGGATGTCCGGTCCACTGACTCAACTTGGAGACGTCCGGTTCACGCCTCCGTGATTTGAGGGTTCCTGGGATCGAACCCGGACTTCCTGCCGAATCACCACACCCTCTTCACAGCTGTGAGAGGTGCTGTGCCCCTTGGAAGAGGCTACCGTGTTCCAGGGTCGAAGGTTGATAATTGCGGCCACTGCCACATGCGGTAGCACCTGCGGCTTCTATGAAAGTGCTTTGTTCCGTTCATAACGTTACATCAAATGCAGAATATTGTTACCGTCCTAACGCATGAGCAGGTGATTACGAACATGACAATGAATGTGACAGAACAGGTAGCGACCGCTTGAATTTTCAAAATACTGCCTATTTACGAAACGGCCGACATTTTTCTATTTCAATGCACTTTACCGCCGTTTGCTCTTTTATTGTTATGTGTGCGTATTTTTTGTGGCAGAGAAAGTTGTGAAGATAGTATCCTACACTATAAATAGGAGCATTTAGTGTTTGAATGTTTTTAGTGTGACTTTTTTGCAAGAACAAATAAATTACCTACATCATTTTAGTGTCTGTGGTACTGCATCAAGAAACAAATAGCGTTATGAGTAAGTTACAACAAATTAACCTCCTTGGACTTCCTCAAACTGTTGCCTTCTCACGATGCACTGTTGCACCAGCTCTTACCTCTCGCTTACGTCTAGCGTCACTCTTAAGGATATCTAATGTGACATCTCGTTGTGATGTAAGAACAGTACAATGGAAGGAACAAACCTTCAACCAAAACTGCAATATATACCAGTTTTATTTCTCGCTACATATTTCCGTTTTAGTGAAAATTCATTACTAGGCAATTAAAAATAACTGAAGGAAGGTAACTAAATGTGCACCATTAAACTGATACTTTTTCAGATGACTGAGATCTCAACTTTACGGAAATTGGAGTTGCGAAAGACAAACGTAGATAAAAGCCTGGATCGTATACTAAAATATTATAATATGAGTGTACGTTTACTGAAATGTGAAAGTTGTTGTCCTGGTCGTAATGTACGATGTGCGTAATCTTGTGTCTTAATTTTGATTGGTGCTGGTCAGATACGATATATTTTTTATCTAGTCTCGGCTTACGAAATTCCAATTTTTGTGAAGTTTAGCTATCTGAAAATGTATAATTTTAATTGGTTTTATTTAATTGTGTTTCTTTATGTATTTTTAATTACCTAATGATGGTTTTTCGCTCAAGCCGAAACATGTAGCCAACAATAAATCTGGCGTATATTGCAGTTGTGGTTGACGGTTTGTTCTTCCCTTTTACTGTGTAGAGAGTTTCTTTTTTAATGCTCGTACCAGGGCTGATTACAAAACTTCTTGAAGGATCATTAAGTACAGTAAAATGCTGACGGTAATTACTATCAACTTACATTTACGCGACATTTATTTGAAGTTTTAGGTTTTCTCAATAAGCACCCTCCACTCAGTAGTGTAGGACGTCACATTGTCAACTCTTGCACTCAAACTTAAATCACAGGATCATTAGCCAAGCTTGCGAACATAAAAACAATGGCCCAAAAAATACTAAAATAAGGTGTGTATCGGCGCATGGAAGAACGTAGTTTTGTGAAAGGCGTAAATTAAATTACATTATATTACGTTACGCGTTTGCCGTGAAACCTTGTGATATTTCGAAACAAAGTAATAATCGTGCTGTTAATTATTGTTGGTCAGTCACTGTATTTTTAGAAATGTAATCACACTGTAGACAGGTTATAGCACACGGCGATGAAATGATCTTAGTATTTAGTTAAATATATATTGCGCCATAATGGAGAACATTTTAAACAAAAGTTGTGCAACTCCGTAGATTCCACATTTCCTTTTATGTTCCAATGTGTTGGCAATAACAAATATGTTACTGTATTTAAGGTGTATGTAAAGCAGAAGTTATGCTTGTACAGTACTAGACTTCCACGGACACAAATTAAATTCGCCCGATTACTTTTATTGCAGATACCTAAAATAAAATGTAATTAAAAGCCATTCATTATTTCCAGAGCTTAAATTTTGGACCGAACTAAATCCGCATCGTACCCATTAGTTCTACTGGCAAAGTTAATGTGGTCACTTCTTGTCGGAACATAGCTTGAGTTCACCAGATTGTCTTCAGGTGGCAGCACTGTCCGCCACTGAAATGCGGAGCGATGTCTACGCGCCTAGAGCCCGGAAACCACCGATCTGTCAGCTTCCTCAACCGACGTCACCCGTAATTTCTTCCCCTACAACTCTAGGCAAGATAGTGCAAGTATTTCTCTCTGAAAAACGACTATACCTCTATCGTGTCATTGCCTGGCTGCTGGTAGGTTTGTTTATGTTGCTCGCAGTTATCATAAGTGATTCACTTAAAAGGCGCATAGGATTGCCATATTCTGCGCCGCTACGGTAAGAGGGCTTATTTATACTTTACAGCTCTACGTTTACATGAAAATGAGACAGAGAATTGTGCGAGATAAGACGTGGCAAGTGAAGCAAGGCGGGGAATCGAGAGGGAAGAGGAAGAGTATAACAAGCAGAAAGGAATAATGGTTACAAGGAAGTTGGAGCAAGTAAAAGAGAAACGACATCAGAACAGAAAGAGATGAAGAAACAAATGGAAAACACGATTGCCAATAATGTATTCCGTGACTTAGCAGGCATAATTTACCGAGGCGTTCCTTCCAAAATGTAAGGCAGCACGGTACATTCGTATCGTTTTAAGTTATGCCCATAAAAAAGTACGGCCTTCCGAATACCGATTTTCAGGAAATTTACAAGTGCTGGACAGCAGGCAGGATGTACATATTGCTTGCACAAGTTCCAACCAAATCAAATGAACTGTGACTACAAGCACACGAAGCTTTTCACTGCACCAATTTTCATGAAACTCACAATCACTCAATTTGTTTTGGACATTTCTTACCAAGTTTTATCCAAATCCAAGCAATAATGTAGACAGCGGGCAAAATTTCATTTAACGCCTATGAGTAAAGAATGCCTTTCACTACGCCGAGTTTCATGAACCTCGTCCTTGCTCACCGTCATTGCAATTTTCACTAACTCACAAATACTCACCGAAGTTTCATGCATGTCTTCTACACATAATTTCACGGAAATATATCTTGCGAAACTCAGACAAGCTCGACAAATTTTTATAAGGAACTCCATCGAATTTAGCTGCTTTTACCGGGTAGATGCTAGAAGTTGTCTCCACATAAAGCGTTCCTTTGGCTTCGTAAAGAATGTCTATTATGAATGATTAAAAATGTAGCGAATTAATGATAGCTCTGAAGAAATTAATTTAACAGTCAGATAATGGACAAATAAACGTCGGCCTATAGACAAAAACTCAGTAAAAGCAAACACAGGATTTTGGAAGGTAAAGTCGAAGTACTTATGAAGATGAAACAACAAAATAAATTAAAAGTGAATGATATGCGGTGCGATGAAATATAAACCGAACGAACACTAAAGAGGGCTGAATAAGGGGAAAAGATTGGTGTTATCTTGATAAGATTGGTCATCGGACAGGTGTAGTCCGTTTCGAATTCCAGCGATGCGCATGCGTGCTGATGATGCACTTAATTGAATTCCATTATTTTGCGCAGTTTCGGCCTCCTGCGTGCGTGACTGCTTACTTGTACTCGAACGTGGCTATTTTATCACGCAAAGTCCGCTCCGGAGACATGCATCGTCGGGAAGAAGTGACGAATACGTCCTGAACCTTTCAGAGGTAGGGATGGGTAGGCATAGGGACTTAGGACTCTTCAAGAGGCTTGAACTGCTTATCTCTACAACACAGTTTAGGCGTTTTATCTTACTAATGGGAGCTTCATTCATTCTCAACCTTCTATCACCGTCTATTACAGGTTTCTGCTGTTTATCGTGGGATGTAGAAATCTAGAAATCAACAGAAAAGGTTCTTTTGGATCCAATTATAAGATATAGGAACTGTGTAGATACTACTTTGAATCGTAATACGTATGTAGTGAAGTGTGCAGTCATAGTTTAGTGGGCCTACAGGGGTGAACACAGCGCGTTTTGCGCATGTTGCCGCTCAAAATAATATTCTGATAGTTTAAATGCACACGAGGCCCTCTTCCAACGGAGTTTTAAAAGATTTTCTAAACAATGGAGGCCCCTAACTAAAATTAACCTATTGTTGGTGGCTCAGCGGAAATAAGAACTCGCTATATAAGTTAAAATAATTTATTGTATTAAAGCATAGCTCTTGTCTAAGTTGCCTTGTAAATAGCTGCTGGCGAAACTCTTCCAGCTGGCCACCCCTGCTCTGTTTCAGTGCTCATTATCCAGGCGTTTACATCGACAAATTAATAAAATGCGGTAAACAAGTACTGCGATGATCCGGTCTTCAGACCCACGATTCAGATCTGAATACGAAGCAGAAGTACTCACCGCTACAGCGTGTTGTCCTGCGTTGGTTGTTTGTAGGAAATAATTTGTGCGTGCTGAACGTCATTCGGAGTTAGTCGGATCTTTGATGCTCGGTTTCCAAAAGGCAACAAAAATTAATATAGGCCAGTTGGGGTGTCTCCCCATATCGATGTCTGTTGGTACCAGTGGCCCCTTTGACGTAACTCTCTATGTCCAACTTAAGAATAACTCAACGCAACACTGCAGCAGCTGTTGCGTGCCGACACAAGCAGCTGGACATGGGATGCGAGACAAGGAGCCCAGTGACAGCAATCTGTGCTCTATGGCCCACATGGGACCACGTCTGTCTTTGTGTACGGAATCTGTTTGTTCCGCGCCCCAAGTTGCAACGAGGTGCGAGACTTGCAAATTACGACGCTGCGAATATGATCAGGACTAGACTAGTTCAGCGGTAACGCAGCGCCATATGACGAAAAACCTTCGCAGTAGTACTGTTACAAAAGCCGGTCAGTGTTAC
>Ga0123353_10001954_pt1 | contig 25409 bp, 14 predicted proteins | sample TergutLab28metaG_3_FD_92763 | JGI IMG/M metagenome (GOLD analysis project Ga0123353, IMG submission 92763) | Labiotermes labralis P3 segment gut microbial communities from Petit-Saut dam, French Guiana - Lab288 P3 | ecosystem: Host-associated > Arthropoda: Insects > Digestive system > Gut ...
CCTTGCGGTGCTTCTCGATCTGCTCGTTCGTCGCGACCAGCACCTCCTTCTCCCGCTGAGCCACCACCTGCGCGTATCGCCTGGCGTCGGATTTGACGACAGTGCCACCGCCACCATTTTCGCCGTTATCACCACCGTTACCGCCGCCATCGCCATTGCCAGTGTTGGCACCGCCGCCCGCCTTCACCGGCGTAATGCGAATCCACGCAATGTACGCATTACGATCTTCCTTCCACACCGTCGAACCCGGCTCAACGGGAATGGCCAGATCGTTCAAAAACGTCACCACCAGCCGATGCATGCCCGACGTAAGTTCTACGACAAATTCGTAATCGTCAAACGTGTTGGGTTTAGCAGTCTGGGGCGTCACGGTTTTCGGCGTGACGGCTTTGGCCGGGCCAGTTTTCGACACCGCCACTTGACCGTCTGCACGAGTATCGCCATCACGCCCGTCGCGAGCATCCCGCCCATCCACACGAACCGTAATCATCGGCCCTTCCCCCGCCGCCGGCGTCCCGCCCGCCCGAACCGTCACCACATACGCGCCACCCTTGTCCACCTCGATGTACTCGCCCACATCGCCGTTGGTCCACAGATTCCAAACGCCAGCTTCCTTGACACTCGCATCCTCCAACGGCCCACCAGCCGTACGAATACTCGCCTCAACCCCGGAAACCACCAAGGGTTCTGCCGCAAAACACGCCCACGGAACCAATGCCAACACCAACGCCATGGCCGAAACCACGGCTAAACTGGTAACAATCCATTTACATTGAACCATTTTCATACCTCGCTACCGATAGATGAAATTTCTGGGAGCCCATGAATACCCACACAAAAATAGCACGAACGAGCCACCCATGCTACTTTTAGGTAATTCGAAATGCGATTACACAGTAACCGGCGCATATTGGTAATGGGCAGCCAGCGACGGCCAATCAACCTTATCGTTCGAAGAACCTCAGCGATCGTCGGTACGGCTACGATTGCGACAACGGCCCACCAGAACGTTTGATGATACGCCGACCAAACGCCTCAAGGGTTACAGAATGCACTGGGATAAAGGCAGTATTAAATCAATGATGATCCAGGCTAACGTTGCCAGAAAGGAAGGTTGCTCACTTTGTCGGTGTCGGTGGTGGCGAAAATACTTGCGGTTTACCCTCCATCGTGGCATCATCCCGTTTTTACTATTGCCCAGGAAGGGCTCGCGACATATCCACCCCAAGGAGGGTGCGTTCGGATGTCGGCATGGGCACAACGTATGGCGAGCGAACAGGTACGATTACGCGAAGGCCAGATTCTCATTGGACCGTTGTTCAACGAGCCGATGAGGGTGGAGACGGTTCGCGCCGGTGGTTCCGATGCCTGGACGGTTGGTTTGGTTGGTACCCGAACCGAGCAATTCAGGCGCGTTTCCCTCACTCAGGTAGAACTTCAGGAACTTTCCGTCGTTGAAGAGCGAATGACATACGATGGCGATGGTCAGCGGTTGCGGCTTGGCCTTCAGGCTTACGGTTTGGGCATTGCCTACGAATTCGACCCATACTTTGGTTTATCGATCTCTCGGGTCGATCCACTTCCGCATCAACTTGAGGCTGTCTACGACTATTTCATCAAACCGCATCAGCGCATTCGCTTTCTCCTTGCCGACGATGCTGGTGCGGGCAAGACAGTAATGGCCGGCCTTCTGATCCGTGAGTTGAAACTACGCGGGTTGGCCGAACGAATCCTTATCGTTGCACCGGCGAACCTTGCCTTCCAATGGCAACGTGAGTTGAAGGAAAAATTCGGTGAAAAATTTTTGATTGTCAAGGGCAATGATATTCGCACACAGTTCGGTGTTAACCAGTGGATGGAGCAGAAGCAGACCATCACCTCACTGGACCTCGCAAAGAGGACCGACATTCTGCCGGGCCTGCAACAAGTCCACTGGGATTTAGTAATTGTCGACGAAGCCCACCGGATGTCATGGACCCCACCAGCTCGCAAGACCGCCCGTTATGCCCTCGGCGAACTACTGCGGGATACAACCGATCACTTATTGATGCTGACAGCCACACCGCACAAAGGCGATCCAAGTAATTTCAGTCTCTTCCTGCAATTACTTGATGCGGATGCTTATGCCGACGTGAGGTCAATTCGCGAAGCGGTGGAGCGCCAACGTGCCCCTTTCTATCTCCGACGGACTAAAGAGGCTATGGTGTACTTCCCTGAGCGCCAAGCAGATGGGACATGGAGCGCGGAACGCATTTTCACCAAACGCATCCCTCGTACCGTCGATTTCCACATAGACGGCCCTGAGTTCGACTTGTACCGAGAGGTGACACGCTTTGTAAAGCGGCAGAGTGCCCGAGCCGCTGCCCAAGAAGATGATCCTCGCGCTAGAGCCGTTGGGTTTCTAATGGCCCTCTATCAGCGCCGACTCGCATCCAGTACCCGCGCCGCTCGATGTTCATTGGAAAACCGAGCAAAGCGACTTGAAGTCGGCCTCAAACGTGCCGAGGAATTAATCCGGCTGGCCCCGCCAGAAATTCCTGATGCCGATGAACTAGAAGAAATGGAGGATGGTGAACGAGAGCGTCTTGAGGAGTTGATCGAGGCTATCTCGCTGGCGGGTAATGCCGAAGATATCCGCAAGGAAATCGTGGAATTGCGAGAATTGACCGCACAAGCAATAAAGGTCGAGGACGCCGGCGCTGAAGCCAAGTTGTCGCGATTGAAATCGCTTCTCCACGAGCAGGGCTTCTTTGACCATCCCGATAAGCGGCTGCTGTTGTTTACCGAATTCAAGGACACTCTCGACTATCTTGTGGAACAACTGACGACCTGGGGTTTCCGTGTCGGGTTCATTCATGGCGGTATGAAGCCGGGGTCAAGGGAGGAGCCTGGCTCCCGGCTCTACGCCGAGCAACAATTCCGGGAAGGCAATATTCAGGTTCTCGTTGCGACTGAAGCGGCGGGCGAGGGTATCAACCTGCAATGCTGCCACATTTTATTCAATTATGACATTCCTTGGAACCCCAACCGACTAGAGCAACGTATGGGGCGCATTCATCGCTACGGTCAAAAGAAGAACTGCCTGATCTTCAATTTCGTGGCGACGAACACTATTGAAGGCCGTATCCTACAACGCCTTCTGGAAAAACTTAAGGAAATCCGCGACGCTCTGGACGATGATGCCGTATTCAATGTTGTCGGCGAGATGCTTCCTGTTGCCCAAATCGAACGAGTTCTACGTGATTACTATGCCGGACGGATGGGCGATGTCGATTTGGAAGACCGCCTTCTGCACAACGTTGACGAGGGCCGTTTCCGTGCTCTTTGTCAAAACGCCCTTGAAGGTTTGGCGTCCAAGAAACTCAACTTGGAAATGTTGATCGAGCGACGGGCGCTGGCACAGGAACGTCGAGTCGTCCCTGAAACGATAGCCCGATTCATGTCAGAGTCGGCGGACATCTCAGCCATGACGCTCAAGTCGGTCCCAAATCTGGCCCACACGTTCGATCCCGGCCAGACGCCGAGTGTGCTACGGCGATATGAACAGGAAGCTGACTGGCGGTTGCCGACTATAGCCACGCGATATCCGCGGTTATCTACGCATCGGGAGACCGCAGAGGAACACAACCTGGAGTGGGTCACGCCCGGCCATCCGCTTTTTGAGGCAATTCGCCGGAATACGTTGGCCTCGGCTCAGGACTCTTTTAAGAAAGGAGCCTGCTTCCATTCACTCGTGCACGACCGTCCGGCTCGCATTGACTTCTACCGTGCTCGCGTGGTGGATGGTCTTGGCCAGGTGATTCACGAGCGTATGTTTGTCGTGGAACTTTCCGATGGCAGTTTGCCAACATTGCGTGAACCGACCGTCCTAGGCAAGTTCATCCCGACCAATGCACCAGCCATATCCGTGCCAGAAGACATGCCAATGACAAGCGATTGGCTGCACGAACACGCTCTGCGGCCGTTCCTTGAGGAGGTACGCGGGGAACGACAAGCCGAGACGGATCGCATTGCCGAGCACATCGAACTCTCGCTCACAGGGCTGCTTCAGAAAATAGACGATGAAATCGGACGCGCAGTAGCGGCGGTGGAGCAAAAGGCCCAAGGTGCTGAAGGCCGGCTCGCTCAGGCAGAAGCTCGTCATGCCGAACTTTTTTCACGTCGCGACCGTCGCCGACGAGAGCTTCACCAGCAGCGGTCATTATCCCTACAGGCGGTCGAGCGAATTACGAGTATCTTGGTATTGCCGCATCCCGAACGAGAAATGCCTGAGGTTCGCCGACTGCGGCCCAATCCCGAAACCGAGGCAACCGCTATGCGGGTCGTTATCGAGCATGAGCGAGCCCAGGGGCGCCAAGTCTACGATGTGCATGAAAAGGACTTGGGCTATGATATCACTTCGCTTGATCTTAGTTCCGGCGAACTCCGTTTGATTGAGATCAAGGGAATCGGGGCCGATACAGGCGCTGTTATTATTACCCCTAACGAGCGTCGCGTCGCTGAAGATCGTCCAGACTGCTACTGGTTGTACGTCGTCGCAAGCTGTAATACCACCCCACGCCTTTTGGAACCGATCAAGAATCCGGCGAGATTTCAATGGCATGAAGTTCGTAAAGTTGATCATTATTGGATCGATACGGCGGCCTTGGCGCGGAACGGGGGAAAGGACACCGAAAGGTAATTGAGTGATTCCGAAGGAATGTAAACGTTTGGCCGAGGTTGACTTCCCGATTGCGGTAGTATCGAAGCATTCGGCCAGAGAGAAATCCGTGCGCAACGGCCATCCCTCCACGTTGCATCTGTGGTGGGCACGTCGACCGCTTGGCGCTTGCCGGGCGATGCTACTGGCATTGCTCCTACCTGATCCGTGCGACAAGCATTGTCCCGCAGAATTCAAGAAGCAAGCACGAGCGTTTCTGGCAAGGACACAGGGAGAGATTGATCCAAATGGCGTAGGCCTGCGCAAAGCCATGTTGAATTTTATCGGCGATTTCTCAGCATGGGAAAATTCTTCTCATCCGGTATATTTGGAAGTCAGCCGAAGCCTGATCAAGGCAGCCTACCCGGAAGAGATGCCGCTGGTGGCAGACCCTTTTGCTGGCGGTGGTTCGATCCCTTTGGAAGCTCTGCGTTTGGGCTGTGATGCCTTCGCCAGTGATCTGAATCCAATTGCCTGTCTGATCAATAAAGTCATGCTGGAGGCTATTCCTTGCCACGGCCACAAACTAGCCGAAGAGTTGCGATCTGTCGCGGCGAAGATCAAGGCAGTGACCGAGAGAGAACTGGCCAAGTTTTACCCGCCAGACCCCGATGGTGCTCGTCCAGTTGCCTATTTATGGGCACGGACCGCCCGCTGCGAACAGCCAAACTGTGGATGTGAGATACCGCTCGTCCGATCTTTTTGGTTGCGTAAGACTCTACCGAAACAAGCTCTTCGCATGAAGATCGCCCGTTACAACAAAAAACCGCCTGACATCTCGTTCGAGGTGTTTGCACCGAAGACAGACGCAGAGGTACCACCGAGTACCGTCTTTCAAGGAAAGGCGACATGTCCTGCCTGTAATAGCGTCTTACAGTCTTCCCGATTGCGTTCGCAGATGATCGAACAACAAGGTGGCGTCAATCATCTATGTTTGTTGGCAGTTGTACTACAAGCTCGCGATGGGGAACAGCGAACATATCGGCCTGCGCAGCGACATGATTTGCTTGCACTCGCGCGGGTTCGTCGGTCTTTAGCGGTGCTACCGAGCGAATTGCGAGACATGATTCCATCGGAGCCGATTCCGCTTACAGAACTGCGTCGCGTCGCAGCGCCACTATACGGCTGCACGTCATGGAGCAGCCTCTTTACGCCAAGGCAACAACTCGCTCTGGCCATAGTCGCCGAGGCGATTGCGTCTCATACAAAAGGGTTCATTAGAGATTTTTCAGTATTGGCATTTGGGAAGGTTCTTCGGCATTGGAACACCAATGCACGTTGGCATAATGGTAGCGAAACCGTTGCAGGGGCATTCGGCCGCCAAGCTATACCAATGTCCTGGACTTTCCCTGAGAGGTCGCCTTGGGCCGGCGGTGCTGGCTCATTAGACGACGCATTTCATGGCGTGGCGGCGGCTATTGATAGTATGGAACGATTTTTTGTGCGATCGGGACAAGCAGTTCAAGCAGATGCCTGTTCATTGCCCCTCCCTTCTGCCAGCACAAATGTTTGGTTCACCGATCCGCCATACTACGATGCTGTCGCCTATGCCCATCTTGCCGACTTTTTCTATGTGTGGTTTAAGCGACTCCTGCAATCTAACTCTGCTTTCGCAACTGCCCTAATTGACAAGAAGGAAGAGTGCGTTGTTGACCGACCACATAGTCGAAGCCCATCGCAGACGAAGACAGCCGTTTGGTTCGAGAACAAGATGACTGCAGCAATGAGCGACGGTTTCCGCGTGTTGAGCGACGATGGGATCGGCGCTGTAGTGTTTGCGCATAAATCTACTGAGGGTTGGGAGGCACTGATCGGAGGGATGCTTCGTGCCGGTTGGATTATTACTGCTTCTTGGCCAGTAACAACGGAACGTGGTGCTCGGCTCAATGCCCGCGACAATGCTTCATTGGCTGCCAGTGTCCATCTTGTCTGCCGCCCGCGGTCTGCTGATGCTCCCATTGGCGAATGGAGTACGGTTCGTCGAGAGATGCCCATCCGTGTTGCTGAATGGATGCAACGTATGGAGGAAGAGCATGTTAGGGGAGCCGATTTGGTATTTGCCTGTATAGGACCAGCGCTGGAAGTGTTCAGCAGGTATTCTCGGGTTGAGACGGCTAACGGCGAGGAAATTAGCCTGCCGGTCTTCCTTGAGAAGGTCTGGGAAGAGATTGGGCGTGCAGCGTTAAAACAAGTCCTCGGTACGGACTCGCCGGGGGACTACGGAGAGGATGCTCGCCTCACTGCATTGTTCCTCTGGACGCTACGGACTACCAATGGTTGGTCCGAGACGAATGGCAACAATCATCTGCTAACCGAAGATGAGGACGACGACGCAGATGATGATTCAGAGGAGCCTTCTGCAAAGGCTATTCGAGGTTTTGCATTGCCCTACGACATTGTTCGCCGTTTCTCCCAACCCCTTGGGATTCACTTGGAGAAATGGGAAGGCCGACTTATCAAGGTCGAAAAAGGAATTGTGCGGCTATTATCAATTGGCGAACGCGCCTCGCAGTTAGTTGGACCTGGCGTCGTTCAGGACTTAGCTTTAGCAGGCTTGGCGAAAAGGAAGAAGAACGCTATGCCTATGCTACCTTTTGCGGAGGCCCAACCGGATGCTGATGATGAGAAAGTCAAAGCCGCGCGTTCACGGGTAGAAAAGGCAACCTGGTCTCACCTGCATCTTGATACGATCCCAACACTTGACCATATTCACAAGGCGATGCTGTTTCAGAAACAGGGCCAAACTACCGCTTTACGCGAACTACTTTTTTATGAACAACACTACCGCCCGGAATTTATTCGAGTTTCGAACTCGCTATCGGCGCTGTATCCGAAGGACAGTGAAGAGAAACGATTGCTGGACGCGATGCTTCTAGCGATGCCCAAATAGAAGGAAGGCTAAATCGTGGAACCTTGGTATAAGATCGTAACGCCGCGTAAAGAGGTATGTCAGGGGCGGTCTTTCAACCCGAACGAATTCGCTATAGCTTTGGAGCAGGTGGTATCCGGGAAGGCCCCTGACGATTATAAGAAACCAGACCAATTTTTTGCCCGGACGTGCTTTACCCGTGCTCTCACGGAGCACGCCGGCATGGTCCTACGGCGATTGGCAGGGAAAACTCAAGGGACAGCCCCTGTATTGACTTTGATTACCCAATTTGGTGGAGGCAAAACGCATACCCTTACGGCTCTCTATCATTTAGCCAAGACAGGTGCGCCGGCGGCCAAACTGCCAGGCGTTCAGTCACTCCTGGATGCGGCCGACCTCCATCAGGTTCCGAAAGCCAGCGTTGCCGTTTTCGTCGGCAACGCATGGGATCCGAAGGAAGGTCGCGAAACGCCGTGGCTGGACATTGCCGATCAACTCGCTGGGGCAAAGGGCGTAGCGGCCCTTGGGCCGGCGGCTAAGACCAAACCGCCGGGAACGGAAGCGTTAGGGCAGGTCTTCGCCGCAGCTGGGGGGCCAGTGCTAATCCTATTCGACGAAGTACTGAACTTCGTCAATCGACATAGCGACTTGGGTAATTCTTTCCATGCCTTCATTCAGAATTTGACGGTGGCCATGACAGGTATGGATTGTGGAGCGGCCGTTATCAGCCTTCCGCGCAGCCAGGTCGAAATGACCGAATCTGACATGAGGTGGCAGGAAAAAATAACGAAGGTCGTTCGTCGCGTTTCCAAGGACCTGATCGTGGCCGATGAGGGTGAAGTCAGTGAGGTCATCCGGCGACGACTTTTCGAGGACTTAGGCGGAGAACGGGTCCGAAAGAACATTGCCAAAGCCTATGCCGATTGGTGCTTCGAGCGACGACATAGCCTGCCGCCAGAATGGACTGGCGTTGATACGGCCAAAACGGAGAAGAAGGGCAGAGAATTCTTGCAGGGTCGGTTTGAGGCGTGCTATCCATTTCACCCGGCCACGATTTCTGTATTTCAGCGAAAATGGCAATCGCTGCCGCAGTATCAGCAAACCCGCGGAACATTGGCGATGTTGGCCCAGTGGGTATCACGGGCTTATGACAAAGCCATGAAAAGGGAAGAGACGCGTAAAGAGGCACTAATTACGCTCGGGTCAGCTCCGATGGAATCGCCAGACTTTCGCAGTGCGTTTCTTGGGCAATTAGGCGAATCCCGGTTATTAGCAGCCATTGAGACTGATATCGCCGGTAACCAAGATCACTCGCGGGTCCTGGACGCGGATACTAAAGGTACGTTATCTGGCATACATCGGCGCGTAGGGACCAGTATCCTCTTCGAGTCTTCAGGCGGTCAAGAAGATAAGGTGGCACACTTACCGGAATTACGTTTTGCCCTCGGCGAGCCGGGCATTGATACTACATCAATAGATAATGCAGCCTTTGCCTTGGAAGCCAAATCATTCTACGTCCGCAAGGCCGGCACAGATGGCTTCAGGTTTTGGCATCAACCGAAACTGACAAAAGTTGTTAACGACAGGCGTGCGTCGCTTGACGAAGAATCCGAAGTTAAGCCAACACTTCGGGATTTGGTGAAACAAGAATTTAAACGCGGCGCGGTGGTTCCTATTGAGCCTTTCCCTGAGGATAGTTCCTCGATTCAGGATTCACCTCGCCTTATGCTGGTTATAGCGGACCCATCGACTGAGTGGACGGGCGAAAATGAGTGCCGGCAATTAATTGGCGAATGGGTCAGGCAGAGAGGCAAATCGCCGCGGTTATATCCAGGTTCGTTGGTGTGGTGTTTGAAGAAGCCCGGCCGGGAGTTGCGCGAAAAAGTGGAAATGTGGTTAGCGTGGCGAAGAGTACAACGAGAAGTCCAGGAAGGACTATTAAGCGAGGAGTTTGACCGAGCAGACAAGGCCGAATTGCAATCCAAAGTTACCGATGCAGAAGAAGCCACAAAAGACGAGGTGTGGGCGGGTTATCGTTTTGTTGTTCTGGCTGACAATCAGGAAAAAGACGGATTAAGGATTGTGGATTTGGGAGCAGGGCATTCCAGTGGGACGGAAACACTATCCGGTCGTGTTGTCGCGGCGCTGAAATCCGAGGCGATGCTAAATGAATCAATTGGCGCAGGATACATAGAACGGAACTGGCCACCTGCACTGAAAGAATCGGGAGTATGGCCGTTGGCTAGCATCCGACAGAGCTTTCTTAACGGTGCATTAACCCGACTTTTGGACCCAGATGAAATCCTTCGTGACAAGATCATCGAGTTTGTCAGCCGTGGTGATTTTGGTTTGGCATCTGGTATACGACCTGACGGAGGTTATGAACGGGTATGGTTTGAGGAGCTTGTGCCTCCTGAAGAAATCGCTTTTGACCCTGATGTTTTTCTACTCAAGAAAGCCAAAGCAAAAATATTAAGTAGTGGCTCTGCGCCAGAAGTAAAGCAGGAATTTGAAAGCACTAACAAGCAGCCATTTGGCGTTTCTGATGAAATCCAAGAAAACTCTGAATCGCATACGAATAAGGTAACAAAATCGGCAGCCAGTAGTCGAACTCTTCGTTTGGTTGGAACAGTGCCTCCCGAACTGTGGAATCGTCTGGGGACAAAAATTCTTCCCAAGCTTCGTTCAGGCGATGAGTTGGCCGTCAACGTTAATTTTTCCGTGAAAGTTAAAGGCGACGCCGGTACAGAATTGGAGTCTGATCTGCGCAGAATTCTTGACGACCTTGGACTTGCTGAGCAAGTTCGGATCGAATGAAAATTCACCCATCAACAGTATTTACCAATAACGTACGAATATCGACAAGGATGGGTTAGCGGAAATCTCCGGGCCGTCTGATGGCCTTGAACAAGTCCATTTTGTCGATCTCGTAGTTGGCATACGACACGGTCGCCTCCCGGGCTGCCTCCCGATACACCGGGTATTCCTTCGTCCACAGCGGATGGGCGGGAACAAGAACGCGCTTTCGGTCGTGAGACACATACCAGGGCAACGCATCCCGTGACGTCTGCTCGTACCCGAACTGCTCCAACGTGCGCGTGATCGGAGATTGCTTGCCGTCAAGCAGTGGCCGCCATGGATTCTCCACGGTTGGACTCCACCGGCTATGCATGTCAACCATCGCAGAAGGGTTGCTCCCGACACGGGCCATATCCATCGCAAGACGCCAGTCAAGCAGCCCGTGATATTGCATATTGTAAAAATCGCGCAGGCAATAGTTGCAGGAGGCATCGCACCGGCGAGCGTGCTCCTGCGACAGCCATTTCGCACCGATCTGGCCGGACGCGAAATCGTGTGCCACGGCGAGGAGTTCCTCGAAGTTCTCCTGGTCGGCGAACCATCGGCAATATCCGGCGCCATTCTCCAACGCGTCGCTCAGAAACGCTTGCCCTCGGGGCCTTCCGTCGACATGGAGCGTTCGAATACCTGCCTGCATTTCTTGTACGTCCACATCTAACAGCGTGCTGGTGCCGGTGCCTTTGGCGATGGCGGCGATGCCGGCCTTGACGGGATCGGGCAGATTGGCCCACGCCGACAGCACGGCGGCGAGGTCGGAATCCACGTTGGCGACGCTTTTGGCGAAAGCGCCAAGCGCATGGCCAAGACAAGCGGTGTCGGTTACGGGGGGAAGTGGCGAAAACCACGTTTTTATTGGGGTTTCTTCAAAGCCGACCTTGGGAGTCGAACCCAAAACCTCGGCTTTACGAAAGCCGTGCTCTGCCATTGAGCTAGGTCGGCAAGGGGCGGAGCGGTGCTGTAACATCTCGCAACGCCGCGCGGAGCTCTTCTATAGCGTATTGTATCGTCGTTTACAAGGGGTTTCTTGCGAAATTGTCGCGTCTCAATAGACGTGTCACGGGTTTGTGCCTCAAGTAAACTGTCACCCCCTCTCCTCGCGTCAAGGCGGCAGAGCGGAAGGCACGGCGAGCGCAGCGAGCCGGCCCGGAGCCAGGGCTATCGCATCGAAAATTTTGCGGTGTTCGTGCGATTTTTCGCGAGGGAATCGTGATAAATCCGAAGCACGAAATCTCTCGTGTCCTGCTTTGCATGACCGCTGCCATATGTGGTATTCGAACCCCATGGATACCACCGTATATGGTGTGCCATCCGCGTTTGTCTCGCAAAAGGGGACACGAGGGGGAATTTGGCGGGTTCCGGTTTCGCAAAGGACGACAACGTCCTACAGCGCAAAGGCAAGCCGTCGCGAAATAATTTTCGAACTCGACGGACGCGCCTGAGGACTGGGGACTGAAGGCCAGGGACTATTGAATCGCCCGGTCCTTCTCGATGACCTTGTCGGCCTGGTCTTTTTTGAATTGTTCCAGACGGGCGGCGAGGGTACGATCGGACGTCGCGAGAATCTGGGCGGCGAAGATGGCCGCGTTGACCGCGCCATTGACGGCCATGCAGGCCACGGGCACACCGGGGGGCATCTGCATCGTGCTCAAGGCCGCGTCCACGCCCGACAACGGACCCGACGCCATCGGTACGCCAATTACCGGCAAGGTCGTGTTGGCCGCCAGCACGCCCGACAAGGCCGCACTCATCCCGGCCGCGGCGATGATCACCTTGACGCCCCGACCGGCCGCCGACGTGGCGTACTCGTGCGCCACCACCGGCGTGCGATGCGCGGAAATAATCCGCATCTCGCACGTCACGCCAAACGCCTTGAGCTGCTCGGCGCACTTCTTCATCGTCTCCAGATCACTGTCGGAACCCATCACAATTCCCACGGCCGGTGCGGTCATCTCGGTGTTTTCCTTTCTCGTCATTCGTGAATCCTACAACACGGCCTTGAGCGAGTCGATACCCAGGCGCTCGATTGTTCGGCCGATTCGTTCGTGCGGTTTGGCGTTGGCGACGGCGTAGTCGACGATTTTCGCCACCATCGCCAGGGCCTGGTCGGTCGTCAGGTCCTCGGCAATCGGCTGGCCGATGCGGGGTTTGCCGCCGCCGTTTCCGCCAACCAGCACCTTCCACCCGTGGGCCGTGCCCACCAGGCCGATGTCGCGGAAATTCGTCTCGCCGCACTGGTTGGGGCATCCGCTGACGCCCAGTTTCATCTTCCCCGGCATCGGTCTGCCGTGGTAGAGGCGGTCCAACTCCAGGCCGACGCTCAGGCTGTCCTGAAGGCCGCGTTTGCAGAACGTCGTGCCGGGGCAGGCCTTCACGCTGCGGACGCACAGCCCGGTCAGTCCGCCGGGCGACATGCCCAGTTCGGCCCAGGCGGTGTCCACCTGGTCCTCGCGAAGCCCGATAATCGCGATCCGCTGGGCGCTGGTCACCTTCAGCACCGCCCCGAGCCGCTCGGCCACGTCCGCGATCTTCCGCAACTGCTCCGCCGTCACCACCCCGCACGGCAAATGAGGCCCAATCGCGTACGTCACCTTGTCCCGCTGAATCACCACACCGCGATCACCGTCGTTGAGCATAACTGTCCCTGGTTAACTGGTTAACTAGTTAACTGGTTGATGGGTTAACTAGTGAATTTGAACACGGTATAAGATATGCCGTGGGGCTCATCGAATCAACCAGTTAACCAGTTAACCAGTTAACCAATCCATGGTATCATCTCGCTATGCTGGACGAATCCCCCCAACAACTGGACACGCCGGCGATGCGGCAGTATCGGTCGTATAAGGAACAATACGCCGATTACCTCCTGCTGTTCCGCATGGGCGATTTTTACGAAACGTTTTATGAGGACGCCAAAACGGCCAGCCGCATCCTGGGTATCACGCTCACCAGCCGTTCCAAGGGCGCGTCGGCGGTTCCGTTGGCGGGAATTCCGTACCATGCGCTGGACAGTTACCTCGCCCGGCTGATCCGGGCCGGACAGCGGGTGGCGATCTGCGAGCAGGTCGAGGACCCCGCCACGGCCAAGGGGTTGGTGCGTCGCGAGGTGACTAGGCTGGTCACGCCGGGCACGCTCACCGACGAGACGCTGCTGGATCATCGCGAGGGCAACTATTTAGCCGCGGTGTTCGCTCCGGCCAGCGAGGGGGCGATGGCGGGCGTGGCGTGGGTGGAACTGTCCAGCGGGGCGTTTCAGGCGATGCTCAGCCCGCGCGAGCACGCGATGGACGAGCTGGTCCGCATCCGCCCGGCCGAGGTGATCGTGCCGGAAAACTCGCCGATGGACGCGACGGGCTGGCGGGAAAATCTGCGGCAGGCGGTCGGGGCGGCGTGCACGTCCAGGCCGGCCTGGGCGTTCGACGGAGACGGCGCGACCCGCCTGCTTTGCGAGCACTTCCGCACGGCCACGCTGGAGGGGTTCGGGTTCGACGGGTACGACGCGTCGCTGTCGGCCGCGGGGGCCATTCTGGAGTACCTTCGCGAGACGCAAAAGACGGCCTTGGCGCACGTGGCGGCGCTGCGGAAATTCGACCGCACCGACCACATGGTGATCGACGGAAACACGCTCCGCTGCCTGGAAGTGCTGCGGACGCTGCGAGGCAACAGCCGGTCCGGCAGCCTGCTGGCGTGCGTGGACCTCACGTGCACGGGCATGGGCAGCCGGTTGCTGGAGCGGTGGCTGACGTTTCCGCTGGTGAGTTACAGCGGAATTCTGGTCCGTCAGGACGCGGTGGACGAGTTGTTGGCCCGCCGGGCGGAATTGGCGGCGATTCGTCAGCAGTTGTCCGAGGCGGCGCAGATCGACCGGATCGCCGCGAACATCGCGATGGCCCGCGTCAGGCCTCGCGAGGTGGTGAACCTGGGCCAAACGCTCGAACGGCTGCCGGCGCTGCACGCGGGACTGGCGGAGTTCAACAGCGACCTGCTCGCCCGCATTCGGCCGGCGTTTATCGGCCTGGAGGGCCCGGCCGCGTTGATCGGACGCGCGCTCGACCCGGACTGTCCCAACGTGATTCGCGACGGCGGCGTGATCGCCAAGGGGTTCGACGCCGAACTGGACCGCCTCCGCCGCATCGACCAGGACGGGCAAAGCTGGCTGGCGGAATACCAGGCCGAGCAGGCCAAGCGGCTGGGCGTGCCGAGCCTGCGCGTGGGGTTCAACCAGGTGTTCGGCTACTTCATCGAGGTCACGAACGTCCACCAGGACAAGGTTCCGCCGGATTACGTCCGCAAACAGACGCTCAAAAACGCCGAGCGGTACATCACCGACGCCCTCAAGCGCTACGAAAGCGAGGTGCTCACGGCCGCCGAGCGGGCGAAGAAGCTCGAAGCGGCCATGTTCGAGCAGGTCCGGGCGGAGTTGGCTGCCCACGTTCCGGCATTTCAAGCCGCCGCGGAGGCGCTGGCGACGCTGGACGTGCTGGCCGCGATGGCGCAACTGGCGCTGGAGCGCGGATACGTCAGGCCGACGATCACGCAGGAGCACGTGCTGGACATCAAGGGCGGGCAGCATCCGGTGCTGGCGCAGCAGTTGCGCGAGCGGTTCGTGCCCAACGACGTGCTCATGGACGCCCAGCGGAAACTGCTGATGATCACCGGCCCGAACATGGCCGGCAAGAGCACGTACATCCGGCAGGTGGCGTTGCTGACGCTGCTGGCGCAGACGGGCAGTTTCGTCCCCGCCGCCGAGGCGACGATCGGTCTGGCGGACCGGATTTTCACGCGCGTCGGGGCCGCGGACGAACTGACGCGCGGGCTGTCGACGTTCATGCTCGAGATGGTCGAAACGGCCAACATTTTGAACAACGCCACCGCCCGCAGCCTGGTGATTCTCGACGAGGTCGGCCGCGGAACGAGCACCTGCGACGGCCTGGCGCTGGCGTGGGCGATCTGCGAATTCATCAGCCTGCGAATCCGCTGCCGCACGCTGTTCGCGACGCACTACCACGAACTGACCGAACTGGAAACGCTGCTGGACGGCGCGGTGAATCTGAACGTCGCCGTCCGCGAATGGGCCGACGAGGTGGTGTTCCTGCACAAAATCGTCGAGGGCGGCACGGACCAGTCCTACGGCGTCCACGTCGCGAGACTGGCCGGCGTGCCGAAAGACGTCACTACCCGCGCCCGCGAACTGCTGCCGCAACTCCAGGCCCACCTCGCCAAGGGGCTGAACATGCCCCAACTCTCCGCCCGCGCCAAGGCCGCCGCCGCCCAGATGAAACTCTTCGCCACCGGCGCCGAACGCGTCGCCGCCGAGTTAAAGGCCGCCGATCTGGACAACATGACCCCACGACAGGCGGTGGATTTCCTGCTGAAACTCAAAGCGGAATTGTGAGGATGATACGGCAATCCGTTACTCCGCGTAATCCCGCTCGGTCTTCACGAAGCCGCCGTATGCAACACTCGTCGACAGGAACGCCCTGCCGCGCAAAACGGCGAACCGGTGAACACGGTTTGCTTTTCGCGGGTTGTTGGGTGACAATATGCGTAATGGCCAAGCGTAAGGGTAAATCGCAGCATCGGATGAATTGGCAGCAGCAGTATGAGCATGGTGAAGAAGACCGTCCGCAGTTTTCCGCGCGCTCGAAGCTGACGCAGCGGCAAGTCAAATTGCCGTCGGGGCGGGACCCGACGGAGTTGGAGAACGTCGAGTCGCTGCCGCGGACCGAGGGCATGGTCGTGGGACTGTACCCCGGCGGCGTGGCCGTGCTGCCCCGCGGCGCGGGCGTCTCGCCCGCGTGTTTCGCGGACGTCTCGTCCGCGCCGAGCGGTGAAGCAGGCTTGACGTCTTCCAGTGACCAACCCAATGGAGCGCACAACGCGGGCGAGACGCCCGCGCCACGTCCCGCACCACGGGTGCTGTTCTGCGGGGTGGCCAAGGCGTTTCGCGTGCCGGGGGGGGCCGAGCACGCGTCGGCGGTCGCGGTGGGCGATTTCGTCACCGTGGCGCTGACCCGTCGCGAGCACGCGCAGGGGCAGCAGGCCGACAAAAGCCGCACCGACGGGCTGATTCTGCTGCGGCAGAAGCGTCGCAGCGTGCTGTCGCGGCCCCAGCCCCGCAGCGGCAAGCGGCGGGATGAGCACAACACCGAGTTCATCGAGAAGGTGATCGTCGCGAACATGGACGTGTTGTTGATTGTGGCGTCGTCGGCTCAGCCACCGTTGCGGCAGGGGTTGATCGACCGGTTTCTCATCATCGCCGAGCGCGGCGGACTGACGCCGGTGCTGGCGATCAACAAAATCGACCTCGGCGCGCCCGACGAAGCCGTGGTGGCCGGCCTGTCGGGCCTGGGCGTGACGATGCGGCTGGTCTCGGCGGCGACGGGCGAGGGGCTGGCGTCACTGCGAGAAGAATTGGCCGGCAAGAACACCGTGCTGGCCGGGCAGAGCGGCGTGGGCAAGAGCACGCTGGTGAACGCGATGGTGCCCGGAGCACAGGCCGCCACGCGGGAAATCCGCATGAAGGACCAGCGAGGCCGCCATCGAACGACCTCCGCGAGCGTGTACGACCTGCCGGGCGGCGGACTGCTGGTGGACACCCCCGGCGTGCGTGAACTGGGCGTGTTCCTGAACGCCGCCGAACTGCCGTGGTACTTCCCGGAGTTCGAACTGCTGGCCGCCTCGTGCAAATTCCGCGACTGCACCCACACCCACGAACCGAGTTGCGCTGTACAACAGGCCGTTGAAGACGGCGCGATCCCGTCGCGGCGATACGAAAGCTATTTGCGGATTTTGGAGACGCTGGAGCAGTAAACGCCGATAGTCCCCGGTTCTCCGTGTCCATTTCAGGCGCGTCTTATTGGGTTTTATTTCGATGGGGAAAAAGGTGACGAGCGACAATCACGAATAGCCCGATGACGTTCGCCGTGGTGCCTCCAATGAGCGCCACGAGCACCGTATCAGATAACACAAAGAAAGAGTCCTGAACACCCGTTACAACAAGAATCGCCAACACAACAGACATCCATACGACCATCAGCCAAAATAACCGATCAGTATACTTCTCGCGATCCTTCACCTCTCGGGAATGGTCATCATGATCAAGCTCGCGGTGTCCCAAATCAAGTTCACGGCGCCGCTGGTCGTAGTACGCCTTCCCCTTTGCCGTTTTGGAGTCGGCTTCCCTAGACGCCGCAGACTCCTCAGCCGCCGCCGTTATGAAACCAGAATCGGGTATCTGTGTCACAAACGTTTCACTTTTTCATCATGGTTTTGAAGTACGATTTGATAACATCGTCGGAGATGTCGACGCTTCGTTTTCCATCATTCAGATCCCACGTCGTTTGCCATGGGCTTCCGGGCTGATGACTCATATTTGACAGTTGTATGGCGGTAAAGCCTTTATAGACCGACCAGACTTTATCCAATACGGAACGCTCCACATCCGCCAAAAGCGCAGGCCGAGTCCATGTCAATTTTGTTCCTGGCCCTGGGACAACGTTCAGACAACGCTCGTCGTAGATCGGATCGGAACCAAATCGTTTGAACTCGTGGTAAATCGACGGGATCACGGGGCCCCATGGCCATGCTTCGACGGATTCATCCAAAAGAGGCTTGTCCATCAACGCCAGATACCAGCCATGGGCATAATAGAGAAGTTTCTGGAGTTTCATAGGCGAAAGAGGAACCCCGTCCTGATCGCCAAGATCAAGAAAATAGTTCGCCACCGCTTTCGTTATGTCACCCAATTCCATGACAAGCCCTTTCGTCTGCCTATAACATAGTACGTTACGATGTCGGTGGTGTCCATCCATAAAAGTACGGGGTTTGTTAAAAATTTTACATTTTTGCCAGTTCCTCCTGGGCGAGTTGGATGGCCTGTTGTGTCTCGTTCGGTATGGGCAGGCCGGTCTGAACCATCGACTGTCCGAGTTCGATGGCCTGCTCAAGGTGCCAGTGGGCGAGGGCGGGTTGGCCGGCCTGTCGCCAGGCCAGGCCGAGGTGGACGTGGACGTCGGGGCTTTGGGGGAGGACTTTGACGGCGCGGTGGAGTTCGCGGCAGGCGCGGTCGAGGTCGCCTTGTAAAAACGCCAGCCAGCCGGCGGTGTCGTAGAGGGCGTGCTCGGCGGGGTGTTGTTCGATGGCGTGGTCGATCCACGTTCTCGCCTCGGCCAATCGCGCGGGCCTCGGCCGACGACGACGCGTCCGCGCCCGTCGCCGTCGTGGCGACTGACACGAGTTCCACCGCCGGTTCGTATACGACCGGTCCGGCGAGGCGAAGGAGCACCAACTCTTCCTTCGCCCGTTCGCGTTCGCCCGAGGCCAGGTGCAGCAGCACGCGAAGCGAGACGCGCTGATGCTCCGAAAGCGTCGCCGCCTCGCCCGCGGCCGACAACGCGCGGTCCGCATACGCCCGACGCCGATCGTCCGCCGCGGCGATCAATCCCAGCACGGCCTCGGTGAGCGTCGCGGCCTCGGGTGGCGGCAGCCACGCACGGGCCTTGTCGAACCGGCCCCGGTCCGCCCACAACGTGGCCGCCACCTGACGCCACCAGGGCGCGCCGGTGGCCGCCATCGTGTCAGCGAATTCGCACACCGCGGAAGCGTCCCCGCCTTTTACCATGGCGTGGAGCACCAACGCGGGCACCGGGCTGCCCGCCAGCGCCTCCGCCGACAGCCCGCCGCGACGATAACGCTCCACCGCCTCCCGCCAGAGGCCCATCGCCAACTCCTGACGCAACATCGCCTCCAGCAACGCCGGTGTGAGCGGCTGCGTGTGGGCCAACTTTTCCAATTCCGCCAGCCGCCGCTGGGGCGAGTCCTGCGCCAACGCCAGCAGCCACTGCGCCTGTCGATACGCCGAACTCTGCTCGGGCACGGTCGCGAGCACGCGACGGGCGTCGTCGGCCGCCCCGAGCCGTTGGTACTGCTGCGCGATCGTCAACAACATCGGCGGGCTGGTTTTGTAAAACGGTTCGCACTCCCGATACGCCGCCACCGCCCGCGACGTCAGCCCCCATCGCGCCAGCAGCCCCGCCCGAGCCGTCGTCGTAGGCCTGTTGCGGCTGCGGGGGCGTTTGCGCGAGCAGAATGTCGATGATCGCCCGCCGGCTGGCCGTGTGCGAGCGGTCGGACCGCGTCGCCCGGCGGAGACTCTGCAACGCCAGCGTCGTCTCCCCGCGACGCAGCGCCGCCTGCGCGTACCAAAACTGCGCCTCGGCCCAATCGCCGTATTGACTGACCAGTTCGTACAACTGCTTGCGGGCGGCCTCGACGTCGCCCCGCTGCAACAACACCTGTCCGCGACACAGTTGCGACATCGGGTCGCGCGCGTCGGCCCGCAGCGCCAGATCGAACATCGCCAACGCCTGGTCGGGCAAATCCAGCCGCATGTACGCCTGCCCCATCCGCCGACGGATCCTGGCCACCTCCGCACCGGTCAAACGGTCCTCTCGCGGCTGATTCAGCAACGTGTCCACCTCGGCGAGCCGCTGGAGGGCCTGGCCGCGGAACGGTTCGCTGACGGGGTAGTGGTCCGTCGGCAGCGTTCGTAGCGTGATCAAACTCCACGCCAACGGCGGGCGTCGCTCGGGTGCGACGGCCAACAGCAGCGTGCCCGCCCGCTCCAGCAGGGCGGGGTCGTCCAGTTCGATCACCGCGTCGGCCATCGCGTTGGCGGAGGCGGTGTGCGAGGGGTCGTCCGCGAGCACGGCCAGCAGCACGTCGGCGGCGCGGCGGAGTTGCTCGCGCGAGCGGGTTTTGGCGTCCGCCGCCCGCGACAATTCCGCGTCGGCCTGCTCGGCCAGTCCCGCCGCCCGGTCGACGCCCGCCTGCCGCGTCAACGCCTCCGCCAGCGACAACTCCGCCTTGGCCAACGCGACGTAATTCAACCCGTTGCCCGACCGCAACGCGATGTCCGCCGCCGCGTCACCGTGGCCGTCCTCCGCGGCCGCCCGGGCGCGGTCCAGCAACGCCAACGCCTCACGAACCGCCGACACCCGGTCCCCGCCCTGACGCGACAGCAACGCCTGCGCCGGAATCGTGTAACTCTCCATCACGGCCAGGCAAATCTCCGCGCTGGCCGCACCCGTTGTGCTGGCTGCATGGGTGAAACGTTCCTCCGCCTGCGACAGCGCCGCGCGGGCGGCATCGTGCTCACCGAGTTTGTTGTACGCCCGGCCCATCAACAGCCACCCTCGCCAGTCGCGTGTTTTGTCCACGTACTGCCGCGACAGTTCCACCGCCTTGTCGTACTTGCGGGCCTCCATCGCCACCCCCGCCCGATCCAACAGCCGCGACGCGCCCGTGTGCCTGACGTACCACACACTCCCCGCCACCCCCGCACCGAGCACCGACGAGACCATCACGATCCACACCACTCGACGTTTCATGGACTGTTCCTTTCTTCAAATTCGAAATCCGAAACTCGAAATCCGAAACAAATTCCAAAAGAAGAAAATTCCAAACCCCAAACGGCAGAGCCATTCGAACGTCCAGGCCATTCGCCTGATCGAAGATATGGCTTGCCTCTTTGCGCTGTAGGGTGTTATGCAAAGCAAACGTTTCATGACGGCTCTGCCGTTCGGGTTTTGGAATTTTCTTCTTTGGGAATTTGTTTCGGATTTCGAGTTTTGGATTTCGGATTTACACTCTGCTACTCCGCCAACGCCTGATCCAACGAAGGAATGGTCTCCCGCAAAAACGCCTCCGCCCGCCGGCGGGCGTCGTCGAGGTCGCCGGCGGGACGCAGCGAGATGCGGATCATGCCGCCGCCAAGGTTACGCCGCAGCAGGCCGTCGAGGAAAATTTCGCCCTGCTGACGCCAGAAACTCCGTGTGTACGTTCGGCCGCATTTGTAGGTGTACAACATGTAAATCGGCCCCGAACCGTCCTGGGCCACCAGCTCGCGGCAGTCCACGCGACCATGGCCGGGCACGCCGGTGACCGCTCGCTCGCCCTTTTGCATAATGCCCTGGCCGAACCCCTCGACGCACAGGTCCGGCGGATGAATGCCTTTGCGGTTGTCGCGGCTGTACAAAAAACAATAATCCACCGCGCCGCCCTCGCCGTCGCGATAGCGTCGGTACACGTACGAAGGCCCTTCAAGGATGGTCAGTTCGCGCTCGGTGAGCTGGCAGGGTTCGCCGTTCCAGACCGTGCCCGCGACGGCGAGTTGTTCGGGAATGGCCGCCGCGAGCAGGTCATTGTCCGCCGCGGCGAAATCGGGCCTCCCCAACCACCACGCCCCCGCCGCCGTCAGCGTCATGACGGCCAGCACCCGCCACGCTGTGCGTGCCGAGGGCGTCCCGCCCGCGCGTGCCGAGGGCGTCTCGCCCTCGTGTCTCGCGGGCATCTTGCCCGCGCGGAGCGGCAAAGGCGGTTTGTTGTCTTCCAGCGGCTTGACACATGGAGCGCACAACGCGGGCGAGACGCCCGCGTCACGTGGCACACCACGCCGCACATTCGCGAACAGCGGTTCAACACGCGCCGGCCTTCCGACCCATCGACGCACGGCCAGCGTCAACCGCTCGACACCGAACATCAGCCAGAACGCCAGCGCGAAAATCAACAACCCGCTCGTGTCGTGCCACCAGCCCGTCGCGATCCGCACGCCCCACACCTGCGCCACGACAATCAAACTCGCGATCCGAACCGCGTTGCACACCACGGCCATCGGAACCGCCGCCAGAAACAACCCCACGCGCCACAACCCGCGAAGCCGGCAGATGTACGCGTACAACGCCCCGAATGCCAGCAGGCTGATCAGTGTCCGCAACCCGTTGCAGACGTTCGCGACCACCAAACGCTTCCCGCCCGCCAGAACGACCGTCGGCCCGTCACGCTCGGCTGCGATCCCCAACCACTCCGCCAGCGTCACGCCCCAGTCGGCCGCGATCATCTTCAACCGGAAATTCAAGTTGGCAATCGTCACCTCCGGCAGCGGCACCATGAACAGCAAAAAGGCAATCGCAAACCACAGCCGCCCCAGCACCCGCGGACCCCACAGCAGCAGCACCACCGCCGCCACCAGCCCCACAAAGGCCACCTCGCTGACGAAATTCACCCGCGACAGCACGCCCAACCAATGCAGCACCACCGCCGCCGCCACCGCAGGCCAACCCCATCGCGGACACGCCGCCGCCGCCAGCCGCGTGTGACGAACCAGCAGCCACGCGATCAACACGCTCACCAGCGGAACCAGCGGACCGTGCGTGTAATAACTCTCGCCCTCGACCAGCCGCTCGTACACCCCCAGCCGCGCGTCGCCCCACGCGGGAAACCACCGCAACCACAGATGCACAAACGAACCCCAAAACGCGGCCGCCACCGCCGTCGCCGCCGCCACCCACACCCCAACATTCACCCACGTGCGATTCACGCATCCACCCCAAAAATTTCATAAGAAGAGCAACCCACTCGTCGTGGGTATTGTAGGCGGGGTGTTGGGGTGCCTGAGTTTTTTTCAACCACAGAAGAGGCACACGGCATTTCCAACGTTTTTCCGCGTGGTCGAAGATGAATCACTCGCGATCACCTCGTCACAATAGAAAAATTCATATTGTGAACGAATTGAACAAATTTTAATGCTTTCTATGTTCGCTATTTTATTTATTTTATCAAGATTGAACATCTTCACTGCCGATATCGTAAACGTAGTGAGCATATCATGGAAATTGATACAAATTGACCGAACGTTAGACGGAAAGTAGAGAATATGGCGGAAATGGGAAACATGGAAGGCCGGACGGTAGAGGAAATTTTGTCGTCCATGCTATGGCGGCAACTGCCGCAGGGCGACGAAGCCCACTCGGTGCTGTTTTGCCGCGATCTGTCCACCGACGAATTGGCCGAACTGAACCATTGGACCCTTCTGGAACTGCTGATGGACTGCGACGCCCCGCTCTGGGCGTTGGAAACGCTTCGCGACTACGGCAAACACCTCGCTGACCAGTCGGCCGACGACAACCTCCGCGTGTGCGGGACCGTTCTGCACCAGGCCGCCATCGCGGCGGCACTGCTGTCGTACGGCGAAAAAATCACCCCGCACTCGTACCTGACCATCGCCGACCAATGCCGCCGCCTCCGCCTCCGCCGGGAACTGCCCTCCCAAATCGTCAACCTCTTCGAACAAGTCGCCTTCTACTGCCGACCCAGAATCCACACCAAAGTGGCGTAAACCGTTTGTGGGCCTGGTCCGGGCTATCGCGCGCCGTTTTCAATCATCCATTCTCGTGTCGGTTTATGGCCGGAACGGGACAGGGGCGTTTGACCGTTGTTGTCTTTGGCGTTGATGTCCGCGCCAAACGCTTTGAGCCATTTCATTATTTCGGGCTGGGCGCCGTCGGCGGCGTAGAACATGGGCGTCTGGCCGTCTTTATCCGTGTCGTGAACACGCATGCCTTGTTTGTTCAACCACTTGATCGCGTTAACCTGGCCGCTCCGGGCGGCGAAAAACATGGCCGTGCAGCCGCGCTGGTCTTTCGCGTTGACCGTCGCGCCTTGGGCCTTGAGCCACTCCAGGGCAGGCAGATGGTTTCCGAGGGCGGCGCTAAATACCGGCGTCCAGCCGTCTTCGCGCGCGACGTCAACTTCCGCGCCCTGCGCCCTCAGCCACCGCATGGCATCAAGATGACCATTCGAGGCCGCCCAAAATATGGGCGTCATGCTCCAGCCGGCCGAGCTTTTGGCGGTCACGTCCACGCCCTGATCCTTCAACCACGCCATGGCGGCGACATGACCTCCGCCGGCGGCGCAGAAAATGGGCGTCGTGCCCATGTAGCCCTTGGCATCGACCTTCGCGCCCTGTTCCATCAGCCATTTCATCACCTCAACATGGCCTCGCCCGGCGGCAAGGTGCATGGGGGCTTCATCGCCTTCGCGAAACCCGCCGTCGTTTTGGACATTGACGTCCGCACCTTGCGCCTTGAGCCACTTCATCACGTCGAGATGGCCTTGTTCCGCGGCCATCTGCATCGGCGTGCGGTAGCAATTACGGCTGGACGACCAGGTCGCGTCGCCTTTGGCGTTGACGTCCGCGCCCTGTTCCTTCAACCACTGCATGATGTCGAGCCGCCCCCGCGTGGCCGCGATGATCATCGGCGGCCAATGACCATGTGGCCGATCTTTCGCGTTGCCGTTCGCGCTCACGCCTTGTTCCTTCAGCCACGTCATGGCGTCGAGATGACCATTCGCGGCCGCCGTGGCCATAAGCTGCCGGCCGTAATCTTCAAACGCGTATTCGTCGTGGTCGTTGACATGCGCGCCCTGCTCCTTCAGCCACTGCATCGCCTCGACGCGACCTTCCCGGACCGCCCACATCATCGGCGTCCAACTGCTGTTGTACGTGGACGACTTGTCATAATCGACCTTCACGCCCAGTTCCTTCAGCCAGGCCATGATGTCGATTCGGCCCGCCTGGGCCGCCGCGAGCATCAGCGACTCGCCACCATGGTCCGCGGCCATGATCTGTCCGGTGTAATCGCCCAGGAACCTCACCGCGTCGCCTTCCTTTTTCAACCATTTCATCGTCTCAAGGTGACCACCCCGGGCGGCCATCAGCATCGGCGTCACGGTATCGCCGCTTTGGGCCAACACGTCCGCGTCCCGCTCCTTGAGCCACTTCATGGTCTCCAGATGGCCGCCCGCCGCCGCGACGTGCATGAGCACGTAACCGTTCTTGTCCTTGAGGTTGACGTCGGCGTTTTCGTTCTCCCGCCAGGTCATGGAGCGGCCCTGCGACCACAGCCACGTGAGGGTGTCGAGGTGGCCTTCCCGGGCGGCGGCGAACATCGGCGTCTGGCCGTCGTTGCTTTGGGCGTAGAGGTCCGCACCGCAGTTTTGCAACCATTTCATGGCCGCGACATGACCACGCCGGGCGGCGAAAAACATGGGTGTTCGGCCGTCGTTGTCGCGGGCGTTGACACTCGCCCCCTGCGACCGCAACCACGCCATGGCCGCGACCCGACCACCCCCCGCCGCCATGGC
>Ga0123353_10001957_pt1 | contig 25395 bp, 16 predicted proteins | sample TergutLab28metaG_3_FD_92763 | JGI IMG/M metagenome (GOLD analysis project Ga0123353, IMG submission 92763) | Labiotermes labralis P3 segment gut microbial communities from Petit-Saut dam, French Guiana - Lab288 P3 | ecosystem: Host-associated > Arthropoda: Insects > Digestive system > Gut ...
ACCCTATCGAATTTGTGCATAAGCATAAAAAGTGTATTATAAATCAGCGCGAAGTTAAGCAGGATACTACAAGTTTCGCCTCCGCGCTGCGCGTAGCGCTTCGTCAAGACCCTGATGTGGTGCTTATTGGTGAAATGCGGGATCTTGAAACGATATCCGCGGCGCTCAGTATCGCGGAGACCGGCCACCTTACGCTGGCTACACTTCACACGAACTCCGCGGCGCAGACTATAAACCGTATTATAGACGTATTCCCGGCAGATCAAAAAGAGACCGTAAGAGCGCAGCTCTCCATGGTGCTTGAGGGTATTATAAGTCAGGCGCTGCTGCCGCGCATTGGCGGAGGGCGTGTGATGGCGTGCGAAACAATGATCGCGACAATGGCCGTGAGGTCTATGATCCGCGAAGACAAGGTCCACCAGCTTCAGGGTATAATAGAAATAGGCCAGCAGCACGGAATGCAGACTATGAACAGCGAACTGGCGCGGCTTTTTAATCAGCGGCTCATATCAAAAAGAGACGCGTTCGCCAGAAGCCCTGAGCCGGATAACCTCAAAAAACTTATTGGCGATATTTAAAATAATGTATATTTTGTGATGATATGATTGACAGGTGCTGATGCAGACAGAGGGAATTAACTAAAATGGCAAAATTTGAATATGTCGGAGTGGCCGGCGGCAAACAGGTTAAAGGCGAGCTTGAAGCCGCTAATAAAGATGACGCGGCGCTGCTTTTGCGCAAGAAGAAGATAAGAGTTGTTTCGATCAGAAGCAAATCTATGGATATTGCTCTGCCGAAATTTCTTGAGCCGGGAATTAAGCTGAAAGATGTCTCACGCTTCACACGCCAGTTTGCGGCGATGGTGAGCGCGGGCCTGCCGCTTGTTCAATGTCTCGACATTTTGGGCGAACAGTGCGAAAACCCAACGCTGGCGCTTTCTATAAAGAAAGTCTCAACTGATATTCAGGGCGGAAACAATTTGGCGGAATCTCTTGCCAAGCACCCTAAAGCCTTTAACACTCTTTACTGTAACATGGTAGCCGCCGGCGAACAGTCTGGAAACCTTGACGGCGTGTTAAACCGTTTGGCGGAATATCAGGAAAAAGCCGAAGCGCTCAAACGCAAGATAAAGGGGGCTATGACTTACCCCATAATCGTTTTGTGTATCGCCTCCGGCGCTACTATTGTTATGCTTGCGTTTGTAGTTCCAACATTCGCCAACATGTTTACCGATATGGGCGGTGAGCTTCCCGCTCCAACGAGAATTGTGATGGATCTCTCTATCTTTTTGCAAACATGGTGGTGGGCAATGGCAATTATAGGCGGCGGATCACTCTTCTCCTTTGTGAAATATAACAAGACCGAAAAGGGGAGGTTAAAAGTTGACGCGTTCAAGTTAAGGCTGCCGATATTCGGAGATCTTGAGCGCAAAAGCGCGGTAAGCCGTTTCTCTCAAACTCTCTCTACCCTGCTCTCAAGCGGAGTCACTATTATTGATGCTTTGGCTATTACGGCAAGAACCGCGGGAAACAAAATCGTAGAAAACGGTATTATGCGTACCGTTGAAAAAATCTCCGGCGGTACCTCAATCGCCGAACCGCTCAAAGATACTAAAGTCTTCCCACCAATGGTTATTCACATGATTGCCGTAGGTGAAAAAACCGGCGACCTTTCAGGGATGCTCAAAAAAGTATCAATATTTTACGAAGAAGAGGTTAACGCCGCGGTAGACGCGATGACCGCGGCAATCGAACCCATAATGATTGTAGTAATCGGTATAATAGTAGGCGGCATCTTGATGGCGATGTATCTGCCTATGTTTGACATGGTGGGAATGATGTAAACAGACAGGAATTTGATCCTGCAATTATTGAAGTACCAATTAAATATTACGCCGTACCACTCCACGACTGCACGCAGAGCCGTGAGGTCGCTTAGCGGTACGGCGCACCGTGTTTATCGAGGCGTAAGCCAATATTTAATCGTGGGATGTATAAATACGATGACAGATATTATTTCACTGTTAAAAAACGCGCTTCACGAAGATTTGGGAGCAGACGGCGATATCACCTCTATCGCCGTATTTGACGCACAGGAACAGGGCGAAGCGCTCATAAACAGCAAGCAGAGCGGTGTTTTGTCAGGCGTTACTCTTATAAAACCGTTATTTGAGCTTGTTGATCCGGGTGTAGAGGCAGAGATTTTTTGTGTTGACGGCGAAGCGCTTGAAGCTGGAAAAACAATCTGCAAAATACGCGGCCCAGTGAGGGCGATTCTTGCCGGCGAACGTACAATCCTCAATCTATTGCAGCATCTATGCGGCATAGCAACGCTTACCGCAAAAATGGCTGACGCGCTAAAAGGCACAAAGTGCCGTCTTCTTGACACCCGCAAAACTACTGCCGGATTGCGTCAGCTTGAAAAGGCCGCGGTGCTTCACGGCGGCGGCTGCAATCACCGCTTTGGTCTGTATGATATGATTCTTATTAAAGACACGCACGTGAAACACTGCGGAGGCGTAGAAGAAGCGCTGAGAAAAGCGTTTTTATGGAGAGCGGGTAAAAAAGAGCCGCTCATAGAGATAGAAGTACAGTCTGTAGATGAGTTCACCCGCGCGCTCGCGCTCTCACCTGATAGAATCATGCTTGACAATATGACGCTTGAGGATATTGAAATATGTGTTGACAAACGCAATACAATCGCTTCAAAAACTGAGCTTGAGGCAAGCGGCAATATTACCCCCGTCACCATCTCCGCCATAGCTGCCGCAGGCGTAGATTTTGTTTCCTGCGGCGCGGTTACCCACAGCGCTCCGGCGCTTGATATCAATTTGGTCATGATTTGATGCCGCAAATTCTTTTAGATGATTTATCAAAATATCACGCAATTAAAAATCTTGATTTTGTAGAAGAGTATTTATGTTTTGAGGAGATTGAATCCACAAACAGTTTTGCTAAAGAGCAGAAATCTTCTCCATCATCCGGGTTGATCGTTATAAGAGCGTTAAAGCAGAGCGGCGGCAGAGGCAGAAGAGAGAAAACTTTTTTTTCCGATCACAGCGGCGGCTTGTGGGCGAGCATCATCACCCCTGTAAAAAACATATCGGATCACTTCATATACAACAGAGCGCTCTCGCTTGCGGTTTGCGAAGCTGTTAAGGCGGCAGTTAAATGTCGCAACCCCCGGCACATCGACTGCACGAACCATCGTGAGACCGCTGTACCGGAGGCTGCGGCATTTAACTGCCGGAGTAGTATTAAAGGCATTGATCCGCAAATCAGCAATAAGATAAAGATAAAATGGCCTAATGATATATACTTTGGAGACCGCAAAATCGCAGGTATGCTTTTAGAAAATGTTTCAACTGATCCTAATGTGATAATCGCGGGATTGGGCCTCAATATAAACATAATGCTTGATGATTTTCCCGCCAAGCTGCGTGATAGCGCAACGTCAACGCTTATAGAAACAGGACAAATATTACCTGTTGATCTGCTGCTTGAACGTATATTAACAGCATATTGGCGAATTATCCGGGATAATAATCAACAGATAATTCATGAACAGTATATCGAAAATCTATACAAAAGAGGCTGCGACGCTGTCATAGACAATTATGAGGGCGTATTTTTGACAGTTGAACAGAGCGGACAGCTGAAAATGCAAACTGATCAGGGTGATAAATTTTTTTCATCGGGAACTCTGCGTTTTTTAGAAAGCAATCAATAATGAATGAGAATAATAAAACAAAAGTACTTGCGGTAGACATAGGCAACAGCCGCACTCATATTGCCGCCGTTGACATTAAGAAGTTATTGTGTGTTGACAGAGTTGACTTTTATAATAAAAATTTCGATGACAGTTTTACAGATACGATAAAAAATCTCTGTTCAAATCATCAAATCAGCAAGATAAACATTGCATCATGCGTCAATCAACTGGCGATAAAAGCTAAAGAGCTTTGTAAAGACATTGGTATTGACAAAATAGATACAGTGAAAGCGCATGATTCGCTTGATATCACAATAAACTATGAGAATCCTGAAAAATTAGGGAGCGACAGAATCTGCAACGCGCTTGCGTGCAGCGCGCTTTTCAAAAATAAGAGCTGTGTAATTATAAGCTGCGGAACCGCGGTCACAATTGATTATCTGCACGTTGGAAAAATATTTGAGGGCGGAGTGATTTTTGCCGGAAATACCGCTCACGCCGCTGCGCTTAACAAAAAAACTGACGCTCTTCCCCATGTAACATTTGACGGCCGCTCTCCCCCGCCCCGTCTGCCGGCAAAATCAACCGAAAATTGTATCGCCGCGGGCATTCTGTACGCCACCGCGGGCGCTATTGACAGATGTACGGAAGAGTATAGAAATATCTACAAGGACAATATCCGCCTTATCGCGACAGGGGGCGGATGGGAACTTGTAAAACCGCTTGTGAAGCAAAATCATAAAATTGCGGCGCTGCCGGATTTGACGCTCATTGGGGTTGGGGTTTATTCATAATATTTTTTCTGCGGACGCTAATGAAAAATTGTATATTTCAATAGTATGAACAAATTGCTGACAAAAATAGGCTTGGGTGAATCGGAGCAAAAGTTACTGAAAAAGGTCTCCATTATCACTACGTTTATATTCGCCGCGATTGTCGGGCTTTTTTGGGTATATACGTATCTTGTCAACGAAAGCCACTCGGCAGACGAAAACAAAGAGAGGCTTCTCTCTTTAATCTCCAATCAACCTGTATCAAAAGGTTCTGACCGTAACCTTGATATAAACAGCTTTGACCTGGAAGCGCACGATCTCATCGCGGTCCGTTTCATAAACTCCGGCCAGCCGCATAAGGCGCTTCCTCATCTTCAAAGAATCATTAGCATAAGGCGGAACGACCGCGCCGCAATGGAGCGCATTATACAGGTGTATCTCGAAATAGAAGATTTTGAAAGAGCGCTCGCCGCTATTGATTTTCTGCTTTTGCAAACTAACGACACTCTGTCTGAAAACTTGCAAACACGAAAAGCGATCGCTCTTTACCATCTCAGCCGCGGGGATGAAAGCGCTGAAATTATTAGACGAGTTTTAAATAATAATCCAAAAAACGCGGAAGCGCTCTGTTTTATGGGGCAGATAGAGTCGCCCTCACAAACTGCTGAAAAATATTTCCTTGATGCGATAAAAGCCGCTCCCCGCTATAACGAAGCTAAATATCAATTAGCGCGATTCTACGAAATTAAGGATGATCTCCCAAAAGCGCGCGGACTCCTGCTTGAGGTTCTCAGGAGCGAACCGCTTAACGTGCGCGCACACGCAAGGTTAGGTATCATTTACTTTTATGAAAATCAGCCGGAACTCGCGCTCAGATCCTATGAGACCGCGCTTGCTCTAAATCCTCATGACTACAACACAAGCTACAACCTCGGCGAACTCTACCGCACCAAGCTCAATAACAACGTAAAAGCTCTTGAGCATTACATACTCGCGTTAAATGAGAAACCTTTTCACACCGAGGCAAACTTTCGGGCGGGCATGATCTGCATAGAAAACGATATGATAAAAGAGGCGATCCGCTACTTTGAAGCCTCTGTGCAGACAGACCGCAGAAATATAAGAAAATTAATTCAGTTAGCCGCGGCGTACGAGCGTCTTGACAATAGAAGAGCGGCTCTGCTGATATATCAGGAGATCGCCGATATAGACCCGCTGCATATTATCGCCGCAAATAAAATCAGGTTGCTTGGGATGGAGTAACTTAAAACTATACTTGATTTTTATCACAGAAAATAGTAGATTAAAAGATGTGCAGGAACACATCTGATTTATGAGGAAGAAATGAGCACCGTAACCAAAAAAGACCTCGTTGAAAAAGTCGCAAGCCGCACCGGGTTAACTCAGGTTGATACAAAGATCGTCGTAGAACGGTTTTTGGGAGCGGTAGCGAACGCTCTTGAGCAGGGAAACAACGTAGAGATCCGCGGCTTCGGCCGGTTCAAAATCAAAGAGAGAAAAGCGCGCATAGCCCGCAACCCCCGCACAAACGAACCCGTTGAAGTTAAAAGCGGCTCAAAACCGGTATTTGAGGCAGCCCGCGAACTTACAAAATCAGTCAACGACTCTTTACAGCGTGATATCACCCAATAATTATTGTGATTATACTTGTAATAATTTTGACGAAATGATACAATAATTAAATATCCGCGGATTATCTGACGGACTGTAATTTCATAACAGATTATATTAACAAAACATAATTATTTATTTTATCATGGAGGTATTGCCGCATGAGTCTGCGTTTAAAAATCCTTATTCCTTTGATCGGTATTGCCGTTGCGAGTGCGGTTATTGTCGGACTTTTTGGTATATACGAAGTAAACGTAATTTCAAATTACGCCGATGACAGCAAAAAAACTTCGGCGTATGAGATTGCTCTTAACCTGCTTGGCGAGAAAAACAGCAACGCCGACCGTATAGCCGGCTTAGCCGCTAAGGATGAAGGGTTCGTAGACGCAATGATTGCGTACCGCTCCGGGAAAACAGCGGAACAGCGCAGAGTTCTTTTTAGCGAAGCCAAATCCATTTCAGATCTCACCGGTGTTGATTTTATAACAATTGTTGACGAGACCGCAACCGTTATTTTACGCACGCATGAACCGAACAGTTTTGGTGACAAAATTAGTCAAACAAATATCCAAAAGGCTCTGCAGGGCAGACACTACACTACTATAGAAACCGGTACCGCGGTAAAACTCTCCGTACGGTCGGGAGCTCCGGTTTTTGACAATAGCGGTAAACTTATCGGCGCGATAAGTTTGGGCTACAGATTAGACCAAAACGAATTTGTTGACGATCTTAAAACTAAGAGCAAAGCGGACGTTACAATATTCTTAGGCGACGAGAGGCTTGTTACGACTATTAAAAACGAAAGAGGCGAACGCATTACAGGTACAAAAGCTCCCGATAAAATAAGTAAAATCGTTCTTGGCGGGCAAGATTTTACCGGCAAAGCCAAGATAATCGGCAGCAGCTTTCTAACCTACTACTCCCCTCTGAAAGACGCCGAAAATAAAGTTGTGGGAATGTTCTTTGCCGGGATCGACCAAACCGATAGCAACGCCCAGCTTAAAAAAATAGTCATACTTATGGTTTCAATTGTATTAGTCTTGTGCGTTATCGCAATTGTTATAGCGAATGTTATCGCCAAACGGATAGCCGGCCCGATACAGGAACTCTCCGGTATCAGTAAAAAAATAGCTGTCGGCGATCTTGACATTGAGATGAAAATTAAGGCAGACATTAAGTCCAAAGATGAAACCGAAGTGCTTGCAGGAGAATTCTTAGAACTCATAAAAACATCCAAGGAGCAGGCGGATCTAATAGAAGAGCTCGCTCACGGCGACATATCGCACGAGATTGTCCCCAAGTCTCCAAAAGATAAACTCAGCATCTCCATAAGCCACATGATCGACGCCACTAGAAAACAGGTAGAGGTTATGGAGAGATTGGCTGATAATGATTTAACGGCGCAGATCACTCCAAGATGCGAAAAAGATACTATGAACATAGCGATAAAAAAGATGCTTGAGAGCCTCAATTACGCGATGGAAGAGATAAATGCCTCTGTAGGCCACTTCAAAGAGGTCTCTACCCAAATATCTCAGGGCTCGCAATCATTAGCCGAAGGTTCAAACACACAGGCAAGCTCCATTGAAGAGATCTCCTCAAGTCTTGAAGAGACTTCGTCTATGACAAAGCAGAATGCCGACAACTCAACTCAGGCAAAAATCCTCACAAGTCAGGTTACAACAGCGCTGGGCGAAGCCGACTCAGCCATGAAGCACATGGCAGACGCTATAAATCAGATAAAGCAGTCATCCGACAATACCGCGAAAATCATCAAGACAATTGACGAAATCGCATTTCAGACAAACCTCCTCGCGCTCAACGCGGCAGTTGAAGCGGCGCGCGCGGGTGAAGCTGGCAAGGGTTTTGCCGTTGTGGCGGAAGAGGTTCGTAATCTTGCCATGCGCAGCGCCGAAGCGGCAAAAAACACCGCTGTACTTATTGAAGAGTCTGTTAAAAAATCAGACAGCGGCGTCGCGATCACAGAAGAGGTAGCAAAAGCTCTTAACGTAAGCGTTAATCAGGCGGGAAAAGTCGGCGGTTTAATCGCCGAGATCGCCGCCGCGTCTAATGAGCAGTCAACCGGTATCAGCGAAGTGAATAAGGCTGTAGCGCTCTTAAGCAATGTTACTCAGGAGAACGCGGCTAACTCAGAAGAGTCCGCAAGCGCCGCCGAAGAGCTCAGCGCCCAGTCTTCGGAGCTTGCAAACATAGTAGCCAAGTTTAAGTTAACTAATAGCAGCGGTTCACACAGATCTTCATCGGCAAGACCCGCGGCGCGTCCGGCACAGGTTGCTGATAAACGCAGGTCCGCGGCAAAACCAAAAGCGCTGCCCGCGCCGTCTAAATCAGTTAAATCCGATCATATTATCCCTTTGGATGATGACGATTTTGGTGATTTTTAACAGAGCATAAAGAAAGCCGGTACGGCGCCGGAGGCACACTCGCGGCGGATTTTTGCCGCGTCTGTATATCCCGGGGTTTTAACCCCGGGATAGGATGGAAATATATAGATTCCCCCCTCTCTGTTTTTTCCGCGTGCAAAAAGCACCCACCATCTCCGCCGCGCCGTACAATCACCGTCAAAAAGTTGACTAACATCTCTAAAAGGTATTATTTTTGAGTACAGCTTGAAATACCAGTTTATAAGTACAGAGAAAGTTTTAGTAATCACAATGAGTAAATCCCTGTATCCGGATCGTCTTAAACTTGAGCAGCAGTACAATGAACAGCTCCCCCACTATAATGCGGCTCTTCAGGCGTTTCATTATAAGCTCAGAGACATCTTGAACTCTCTTGAAGTGCAATATACCCTAAAACGCAGAGTAAAAACATTTGAATCCTACTACGGCAAACTTCTGCGGCGCATAAGGGATGAAAAAGTCACCGGGGAACGGCTCCCGATTCATGATATATTGGGCACAAGAGTAATCTGCCCCTTTTTAGAAGATGTGAGTTTGGTAGAGACACGTATTAAAGAGATGTTCAAAATAATTGACGTTGAGTACAAGGGGGCGCAGCACACCTTTAGAGAGTTTGGCTACAGCTCCACACACCTGCAGCTTGAAGTGCCTGAAGACATCCGTAAAATCTGCCCCGGCCTGGACATTAGACACGCCGAAGTGCAGGTAAGAACATTCTTGCAGGACGCGTGGGCGGAAGTTGAACACGAGCTGATTTACAAAAACAACAATAAAATCACCCCGCTTGACGAACCGCTGAGGCGCAAACTTGCCGCTCTCAACGCCAATCTCTCTCTTTCAGACATAATATTTCAGGAGATCCGCGAATATCAGCGCAATCTTCACAACGAACTTGCCAAACGCCGTCTCTCTTTTGTAAACATAGTTGAGGAACGCAAGCCGGGGCTTGCGGTTGTTACGGAAAAAAATAAAAAAGCGACCCGTCTGCCAAATCAGCGCGGCATGGGAACCAATACAGACAACATGGACGATATGCTGCTCGAAGCGCTGTCTGCCCATAATGAGAAAAACTTTCCCGATGCTATAGAGATATATACAAAAATCCTCGAACAGAATGTTCCGCCCAATATAAAAACTATTGTGCTCATTCACCGCGGCGTTGCCAACTTTTCGCAGTCAAACTACACCAAGGCGATGGAAGATTTTGAAGCCGCCACCGTTTGCGAACCGCAAAACAGCCGGGCGTTTTACCATCTCGGAATAGTAAACCGCGTTTTAGACAAAAGCGCAGCCGCGCTCAAGGCGCTTCAAACCTGCGTGGAGATAAACCCGTTTCACGTAGAAGCGCTCTTTGCTCTTGGAAGAATCTTTTTTGAAATCGGAGACTTTGAGGGAGCGCTTGAATACTGCGAAAAAACACTTCTTGTAGAACCCGGGTCAGCAAAAGCGGTAGATTTCCGCGAGCTTGTGATCTCGCGTATGAAATTGTAATTTAAGCTGAATGTCTTGTCTAAATTGCAGATTTTTAAGTTGAATAATAGACCGCGCTTCGCATTTCAGGCGCTATAACAGCGCTTGAGGAACAGTTGCGTGCGGCAAACCGGTTGAGCCCCGGCGATATTGGTCAATTACGCACCGACCAATAATACCCATTGCTCTCAAAAGTAAGCGTCCCGTCTATATACGTGTAAAAAATAGAGGCGCCGCTGTCTAAAAGCGCGTCAAGCATACGGCGTGACGGATGGCCGTAGCTGTTGGTTCTTGAGCATGATATGACGGCGTTTTGGGGTGATACATAGGAGAAAAAGAGCGTGTTTACAGAACCGGCGCTTGCGTGATGCGGGACAACAAAAATTTGCGCGCGCAGATCATAACCGCTGTGCGCGGCTATCGCGCTCATGGCGACAGAGTCTATATCTGAGGTAACAAGCGCGCGGTTATGTCCGTGAGCGACTGAAAATACAAGGCTGAGCCTGTTTCTCATCATCCCATTAAGAGGCCCGCCGCTAACAGAAAATTCCTCGGTGTCAGCTATCTCTTTGGGATGAGGCGGCCACAGGCAGATTATATCTACGAAATCAAACAGCTTTATGGAATCGCCTCTTGTAAAGAAACGAAAATTTATTCTTGATGACCAGTCCCCTGCCCGCTCTCTTATTTTAGCGGTATCCTCAAATGGTGAAACGGCAACTGTGCCGTTCCACTTTGTATCATTACCAAGACGAGAAAGTCCGCCAAAGTGATCTTCGTCAGAATGTGAAATTACTATCATCTCTATAACAGGTCTCCCAAGCCTCTCATAAGCGCCGCGCCACGCGCTGTATTGAGACGCAGACCCCATATCCCACACGATCGCTTTGTCATTACAGACACCAAACTGCGCAAGCCCCTGCCCTACGTCAGCAACCGTAAATGTAAAATTTTTATCACCGTAGAGATTGTCATCAGACAAATCAGAACAATAGATAAACAGGCTTAGGAACGATGCGCCGAATAATATCCTAAACGTAAACGGCTTAATCTGCTGGAAAAATCTAAAAAGTAAAACTTGACGATCCCCTGATATAAACGACATTGTCATCTCCTTTCACACCTTGCGGTATTTCTATTGCGATACTGCTCCAGTTTCTTTGATACAGGTGAAGTTCGTACTTTAATCCAAGCCAATATTGATGACGCGGTACAGAGTATCTGCCGCGTATAAACGGAGTTATTATCATATTGGGAAGCATGGATGACAGTAAGTCAAGCGAATATGAAGTCCGCCCGTGTTTATAAGAGCCGTAGAAATGTTCGCCCGCCGCCCGTATTCCAAGCGGATAAGGCGTCTCTAAATAAACAGACGCGCCGCTTGCGTGGAAGACAGAATCCGCCTCCAATGTAAACATTTTCGAACTGTGTTTAATAGAAAAATCCACCATGTCAATACGCGTTTTTAACCGAGTGCGCCCGTATATCCTTTTGACGGCTCCGCCGCTTTCGGTAAAATCAATCTCAGGGATAAGTTTTGTTTGACTTAAGAGCGGAACCGTCATTTTTAAGCTGTGTTTTTGTATTTGACAGTAATGCTGATACTGTTTTACGCCGATCTCGGAGTGTATCTGTCTTCTTAATCTGCTTAAGGGAGCGTTTAGTTCTGAGGGATACATTAACAGATGGTATTGTGCCGACGAGCCTTTTATCCGATAGTTCAGACGAAACGAAACCGGCACGGACGAGCTATTTTGTGATGATGAGAGTCCGGTCTCAAATACCGCTCTCCATATTTTATTTTTATACTCCGCGTAAAAGTGGGCGGTATTTACGGAATGAAAAGCGCTGTCTCCGGTTGATAAATTGACAGAATCGATTTGAAAAGCGGTGAACGCCGTGTGTATTCTGAGGCCGCGCAAGGCGTATATGTCAAGACCAGCGCCCGCTCCCTGTTCTTTTGGACGTTTGTGATAGAATATGGATGATCCGAACATCCCGTTTGCAAATTTTTCTGTCCGAACCGCCGCCCCGTTCCAGCCGCGTACAGCTCCATAGAGCCAGTTAGCTTCTACGGATTCATTTTCATTTGTCAACGCAGAAAAATTGCCGAAAAAAAGTTCACCGGGCAGGGGCTGTTTAAAGTTGCCGAGTTCCGCGTTTGCCAATGGCGTATGCAATACCGCGCGCCGATTGCGAAACATCGCGCCGGAATCATTAAGAACTATGCTTCCGTCTGTACTGATCAGCGCCGATTTTTGCCGAAATCTCACCCGCTGCCCTTTAAGCTCATCTATCTTTGATTTGTTGATACCAAATACGATCTCTCCGTTTGACGAGCGCGAAGAGAGCGAAACATTAAAACGAAGAATCGGCTGAAAGCTAACCAAAAAAGGATAATCACTGAAAAACTTCTGAATCTGCCTGTTGTCAAAAGGGTGATATGCCTCAAGCTCCTGCGCATCGGGAATATGATCTTTAAGAAAAGGAAAAAGCTCCGCAAGCAGCGCTAATTCTCCCTGCGGAACAGATACGGGCAGCGCATAATAGACAAGAAGCTGTTCATATTGTAAAGTATCAATAAGCTCTTCCTCAAGAAGCATCACAAGATCGCGTTCATCGGTTGGGAGTTCTAAATCAAGGGCGGAAACGGAGAAAATCAACAGTATAATGAAAAAAAAACGATGATAATTCCAACGATTTAATAATTTGAGACCGGCAGTATATGTTTTCAGAGAACGAAACATATATATTACCTATATCGTCTGATTGTCCAAGAGATTGTTTATTTAGTGAGATTTGATGAGAGGCACGGCGATAAGTCTTGTCAGCATTCTTAACTGATTAAAAAATATACTGTGCAAACAACGAAAGTTATAAAAAAGTAAACATAGATTGATATTTATGATAAAGCGTATCTGCGTAAGTTTATTATCCGTCATTATTCTGATTTCTCCTTTACGGGGCGAAGATGAGCGTATTGCAGAATCTGTTTCTTCAGAATCTATTGAAGAACATCTATCAGAACATACGGCAGAACCCGCGGCCCAATCCCCGCAAAACAAATATTCATTCGCGCTGATACTGAGCGGCGGCGGCGCGCGGGGTATTGCGCAGATAGGCGTAATAAAAGCCTTTGAAGAAGCTGGACTGCGCCCCGACTTAATCGTCTCTACAAGCATGGGCTCAATTATCGGCGGGCTTTACGCGGCAGGCTATAGCGCAGATGAGATCCTTGCGTTCACCAAATCCCTTGACTTAAGCCGTGTAATGAGCAACAGCAGTGACAGAAGTTCTCTTTTTGTCAATCAAAAATCTAACTCCAAACATATTTTTGATATCCGCCTCAATAATAATTTCAGGCCGGTGATTCCTACCTCAATCTCTAACGGGCAAATTTTCTATGAGTACCTGGGCGCTAAACTGCAGCCTGCGCTCTATCACGCCGATTTCAATTTTAACAAACTGCCCATAAGCCTGCGGGTAGTTGCCACAGACCTTTTAAGCGGTAAAAAAGTTGTGTTTAATGACGGGAGCCTTGTAACCGCGATACGCGCCTCCTCAAGCGCGCCGCTTGCATTCTCGCCGGTGGATTTTAACGGTATGCTTCTTATGGACGGCGGCCTCACCTCCAATATCCCAATAGAGGTTGCCGTAGATGAAAAAGCCGCCGTTATTGTAGCCGTCGATGTAACGTCACCGCTATGGCAGCGAAATGAGTTGGATAACCCTATACGCTTAATGGAGCAGATCGTATCGATAGGGGTAGAACAAAATAAAGAGCGGGAAAGAGAGCTGGCGGATATAATTATCAGACCGCAGCTTGGCGGAATCTCCAACACCGATTTTTCCGATATCGATCAGCTTGCAGAACGCGGCTACAGAGCCGCGCGCATTGCCGTCCCATCTATTAAGGCGAAAATTAACAGCGGCAAGAGTGCGGAACAGCAGTTAAAACAAGCTGATACACTAACGCAAAAACAAGTTGCTGTGTGGGATAACAGCGGCCAAAAAATAGCGCAGAGCGGCTCCCCAATCACCGTAAGTATAAATCAGATAAATAACACCCCGTCAAACATAACCGCTTTCACTTCTCAATTTAGAGAGCTGTTGAAGGAGCACAAACTCGAATTCTCGCGGATTGACTCTATGAAAGCTGAAGAGGGTGTTCTGCACGTTTTTTCAACTCCCGCCGTTGTAACTCAAGTAAACACTTTCGGCAATGAAAAGACAAGCGGCCGGATCCTATTGACAGCCGCCGGAATAAAACCGGGCTCTCATTTGGAAAGCGCGCAAATCGAACGCAGCATCATCTCGCTTTACTCAACGGAACTTTTTGAAAATGTAAACATTGAAACTACGCCCGATATGCAGGTAAATATTCATGTAGAGGAAAAAAGTTACTGGCGCGTAAGAGGAGGCTTGCGCTACGATAACTTCAACCACGGCGAAGGTTTTTTGCAGCCCGCTTACGAAAATCTACTTGGCCAGGGGTTTTCGGCAAATATGCACTTGCAATACGGTATGCGCAGAGAAAAATACGCCGTTGAAATCAAAAACAACCATCTGCTCTCCTCAAACTTTGCGCAAAACAGCCACCTGCAGGCTTTTACCGCAAGCGAGCGGATCTATGAACGTATTATCAGTCCTCGTGATTCTATTGATGGAGTGAGACAGCCGGACTCCATATCCATAAATGAGGTGGTATTAAGAAAGAGCGGCATCTCATTTACTATAGGCACTCAGCTATGGAAATCGATGTCTATTGAAAGCGGCGCAAAATTAGAGAGCTTTCAAATTCAGCGGTCAAGCGGCGGTATTTTTGATAATGATCTTGGATTCGGGTTTAGAAACTCCATGCCCTACTTTATGACCCGCCTTGAGATTGACACAAGAGACGTAATCCCATTCACCATGAACGGCTGGCGCAACACCATTACCGCGGGAGCCGCTACAGAGATCATAGGCGGAACAGAGGAGTTTATCAAATTAGACATTAATCTCAGCCGCTGCTTTACACTGTTCGGACGTCATACATTTAACCCTCAGCTAATCTTCGCATGGGCAAACGCCGAGCTGCCGGATGTTGAAAAATCGTATCTTGGCGGCGCTATCCCCGAACAGAGCTACCGCGACGCCGACATCTACAACATCATCCCGTTTATGGGGCTCAAGCCAAGAGCGATCTCCGGCGACATTATGGGGCTTATACACTTGGAATACAGATTGGCCCTTAGAAGAAACCTCTACTTCCTGACCGCGGTAGACTGGGGGCAGGTGTGGACGTACAGTGAGTTCAAAGAACGGAATATAAGAAAAGACATACTGCCTCAAAGCCCATTAGGATGCGGCGCCGGAATCGCATGGCATACCCCCATCGGCCCCATACGTCTCACTTACGGTCAGCTCATAAGAACTAACAGAGAAGACCCGATGCTTTACTCCGAACCCATAATTTATTTCTCAGCCGGCCATGATTTTTAGAGCGAATAAAAATACAAAAATACCCCTGAAGCTATTACATAATATGTATTTTTCTAAATATACTGGTGCACGGCATAAATCTACACTGTGCCGCTAAGCAGCCTCGCGGCCCTGCGTGCAGTTGCGTGCGGTGCAGTGTAGATTTATGCCGTACACCAGTATAACAATTCTATCCCCAATTAAAAAAGGTTAAAATGCAACAGCAATCACAAAAAAGCTCACCTGTGGCATATCTCTATTTCGGCCTCTTTTTTGTCTCCGGAATCACCGGACTCATCTACGAATCTATTTGGTCTCAATACCTCAAACAGTTTTTGGGACACGCGGCGTACTCCCAAACTCTTGTCCTTGTGATTTACATGGGCGGGATGGCGCTCGGCTCGTGGATCACGGCGTCACGCGTAACTAAATTTCGTAATCTGCTCATGGTCTACGCGGTTGTGGAGATCGGCCTTGGCGCCGCGGCGCTCATCTTTCATGATCTTTTCATCAGATATCTTGACGTCTCATTCTCAATAATAATCCCTTTTCTCAATGAACCGCTCCCTATCGCTCTTTTTAAGTGGGTCAGCTCATCCATGATAATTTTACCGCAGGCGATACTTTTGGGCGCTACTTTTCCCTTAATGGCGGGGGGGATTCTTAGAAATTTTCCGGGAGTGAGCGGATATAAAACATCTGTCATATACTTTGTAAATACTTTGGGCGCGGCTCTCGGCGTGCTTATCAGCGGATTTTATTTGGTGAAGATGTGGGGATTAAAGGGAGCGATAATATCGGCGGGAATTCTTGACCTTTTTGTGGGATTTTCTGTGATGGCGCTTTGTTTCTATGAGCGTTCAAAAGCGCTTACTCCTGTCAGCAATATTAATGGCACCTCCCCTCCCGGGACTGAGGCCCCGGACTGTACAGACGCGCTGAAAACAGAGCGCGGGCGTACTTTCAGTACGCGGAAAATGCCGGAGCTGTCATCCCCCAAGCTTATTTCGGTTGATGAGAAACGCGGGTTTTATTACCCGTTATTATGTATATCCGGCATAACCGCGGCCTCCTCTTTTATATATGAAATCGGGTGGATTCGGATGTTAAGCCTTGTGCTTGGAAGTTCGACCCACTCCTTTGAGCTTATGCTCAGCGCGTTTATTTTGGGTTTGGCGCTTGGGAGCTTTTTTGTAAGGAACAAACTTGACACTATTCAAAACGCGCCCCGATTTTTAGGGGTTGTTCAAATAATCATGGGCGCAACCGCTATCATGACTCTGTTTACATACAGCAACATGTTCGGTTTCATGGTTTTCACACTTGACGGACTCGCCAAAAGCTATGAGGGATACCTGCTTTTTAACGTGATGAGCCATTTTATCTGTATGATAATCATGCTGCCCACAACAATATGCGCGGGGATGATTATTCCGCTCATCATACATATGATTTATAAAAACGGATACGGCGAACAGTGCATCGGTAAAGTATACGCCGTTAATACATTCGGCGGGATAATCGGCGTAATTGCGGCCGTGTGGATTCTCATGCCGTACCTTGGACTCAAGTACCTTATCATAACCGGAGCGGCGATTGATCTCGCCCTTGGACTCTACGTTTTGTATAAATTCAGCGAAACCCGCGACACTCTGCTTCGAACCGCAATGCAGCCGGTGTGCGTTGTCATTTTACTTATCGCGTTCGCGTTTGCAAAGGTTGACCCCTCGCTTCTCTCTTCGGGAGTATTTCGCTACGCCTCAATATCAAGATCAAAAAGAGTTGTAGGCCACATAGATGGAAGAACCGCCTCAATCACTCTTTTTAGATCAGGCGGCGATAATCTTGTGCTCTCTACAAACGGCAAACCCGACGCAAGCGTGGGAACGGGCGATGAGTTCAGTTCCGATGAATACACTATGGCGCTCCTTGGCGTTTTGCCTCTATGCGTTCAAGAGAAAACAAGAACCGCGGCGGTTATTGGACTTGGGGCGGGAATGACCTCGCACTACATGCTCTACGATCCAAATATTGAGGTTCTTGACGTAGTAGAGATAGAGCCGGCAATGGTAAAACTCGCTCAAAAAATCGGTCCAAAGGTCGAAAAGACCTTTAATGATCCGCGCAGCAATATTTACATTGAAGACGCTAAAACTTTCTTTTCCGCAAAAAACCGCAAGTATGATCTCATCGTATCCGAACCGTCAAACCCGTGGGTAAGCGGCGTTTCGAGCCTCTTCTCAAAAGAGTTTTTCAGCCACATACGCCGCCACTTGAATGAGGGCGGGATTTTGGTTCAGTGGTTTCATAAATATGAAGCGGATATGAGCATCCTCGTGTCTATCTTGAAAGCGCTCGGCGAGTCTTTCCCGCTTTACGAGATGTATACGGTCGGTTCGGATCTTATAATTATAGCCGCGCATGAGGAGAGTACCGATCTCTCTTTAAAAAGAGACGTCTTTGCGCTGCCTGAGATGTCGGAAAATCTCGCGCAAATGGGATTTGGCGGTCTTGACGATTTTAGACTTATGAGATACGCAAATCAAGATTTTTTTGCTCCGCTTTTAGCAACTTACGATACCCCCGCAAACAGCGACTATCACTCTTTTGTTGACCTCTACGCCGCCCGCAAGCGCTTTATGGGCACAAGCGTAGAGGAGCTTGGCGACATGAGAGATTTTATAATCCCCATCAAAAAGATTGTCTTCAGTGATACAAGCTATCACAGCCTGAGCCCTTCACGGCTTCTGCCCGCGCTTGAAAATCTTTTGGAGATTCAAAACGCAAAGCTCATCTCCCAGCAGCTCATCGCAAGCGCTCATGGCGATGAAAGGGCGACAGAAAACGCAGGCGCGGCGGTTTTTATACTTGACTACACACGCACGCATCCGCAGAAAGTAACTTTCTCGCAGATACAGAGCGCGATAATTCAAATATTCAAGAAGACTCTCCCCTACCTGAGCTCCGACGAAATGCGGGAGATTTGGGAGGTAATCGAAAAGAAAATCTCCTCAAAAGAGTTTGAAGCGGGTGAGAAGATGTGGTTAGATTATTTCAAAGCGCTCTGTAATTACGATATGCCCCAAATAAGACAGCTGTCAATTGAACTTATGCCCGAATCTGATACCATCACCGATCACTATAGCAATCAGATGCTTCTTACTTCGCTTTTTGCGACCTCTTTTGTACTTGGCGATATGGGTGATCTTGAAAGGATATGGCGCAGATACGAAGAGAGAAAAGATCCGCCCGCGCCGGTGAGGGCAGCAAGGGCTTTGGTGTATGGCGGGAGGCATGAGGATTAGTAAGGTCGGCCGCCCCCGGCCGACCGTTGTTTGATCGTCCCTGCGTATATGCGTATAATCACACCTGACAAAAAATCTTAATCGCCTTCTCCGGACAGCACTGCGCGGCGATTTCGTACTCTACTTCAAGAGACGCGGGGATCGTTTTATGGCGGGGAACCGCTTTCTCATTATCCCCCATATCAAAGGCGTCGGGACAGATACTCGCGCACAGCCTGCAGCCGCTGCAGCACTCATCCACAACGACTCTCATATTATTATTTGCCACTTCCTGCACTCACACTTCTGTAATGGGAAATCCGGTATATCTTAATGTTAAGTCAAACGCAAATAGAATACCATTTACAGTAACAGTATGCAAACAAAGGGTATCTCAATCCGCGGGCATAATTATAGACCAATTATAGACCAATTTGTGAACGGTTTTTGCTCTTTTCTCATATTCATGTTTAAACCCAGAGCTATTAAGGATAATCTGTTTTGGTTTGGAACGGTGCATTGGGATAAAGAGATTCGCCGCTCCCTCTCGCCGCTTCAAAACGGTTCCAGCAACAACTGCTATTTTGTACGCGGAAGCGATGCAAACGCGCTTATTAACACCTTGCCCGCGTCTTGCGAAGAGGCGTTTTTAGAGCAGTTTCGCGGCATAGATTCTATTGAATACGTTATTATTGAAAACGCCTCTAATGAGAGTGCGGGTATGCTTCCCGATATTCTCGCTCTTTATGAAAAGAGCGTTGTTATATGTACAGAACAGTGCGCGGTGAACCTTGGTGAAAGTTTTCATATAGACAGCTCACGAATTAGAACTGTCTACAGCGGAGAGATGCTCTCTCTTGGGGGAAAGACCCTTGCATTTATTGAGCCCCCCGCCATCCCGTGGCCGGGGAGCATGTGCACATTTTTACAGGAGGAGCGCACTCTTTTTTCAGGCAGTTTATTCAGCGCGCATTTTGCCTCAAGTGAACTTTACGCTTACGACAGAGTGCGGCTTTATCCGGCGGCGAAACAATTTTTTGCCGAAAACTATCTGCCATTCTTGATGATTTTAAATAGTTTCATCCACAAGATAGAATCTCTTGAACCGGCTATTATCGCCCCGTCTCACGGCCCGCTGCATTATGATCCGCCGTTTATAATCAACGCATATAAAAACTGGGCGCAGGGATGTCCAAAAAACTTTGCTGTTCTCCCCTACGTCTCAATACACGGCAGCACAAAGCGGATGATCGAGTATCTCGCGGGAGAACTCGCCGGCTTTAACATCCCCGTAGAACCCATAAACATGGCGCAGCACAATGAATCTGCTCTCGCAACCGCGCTTCTTGACGCGGGAACGATTGTCTTTGGCTCCCCCACTATCCATGCAAACCCTCATCCGGCCATAGTAAAAACCGCGGCTTTTGTAAACGCTCTTAAGCCCAAAACTCTCTGCTGCGCAATTATAGGGTCTTACGGTTTTAACAGTATGATGCCTGAATTTTTGGCTGATCAGCTTAAACAATTTGAAGCGGTGCATTTAGAACCGTTTCTTTGCAGAGGTTTTCCTAAGGATAAAGATTATGCGGCGTTAGATCGGATTGCCGAAGAGATTGCGGAGGTTCATGTTGGGGAGAATTTAGATATAAGAAATTAATAAAATTAATATAAGAGGGGGGCAACCCCCCTGTCTCCAGCCAAAAAATTAAACAAAAAGACGTTTAATTTTTTGTCTTCCGCCACCCCCCGTGCGGGGAGGCCATGCTCCGGCGGAGCATTTGTCGGCCCCCGCAACGCCCCGCCACACAATCACCCCCCAACCCCCTCAAGGGGGCTAAACACCGGAATTACTAATGTTTTTCTTCGCCGCACACGTTACCATATTTTATATTATTGTTATTAATAGTCGTTGATTTCTATCCATGCGGTATACAAAAAGGAGCAGTACAAATTATGCAGCGCGTCCTATCTTTAAAAATCACCTTGCTTACATTCGTTTTTATCTGCCTCTTACCAATAAACGCTATGGCGCAATTGCCCTCAGCAATCACATTGACCGGTAAAGTTACGGATATTGCGGGCGCGCAAATCAGCGACGCCGTTGTGATGGTTAAGACAGGCGATAACCTGCTTGCTCATTTCCGTACATTGACAAACGCGCAAGGTGATTTTGGGCCGTCTTGGCGCGGCGCCGCTATTGAGGTTGCAGACGGCGGACAAGCGGTGATAGTTATCCGAAAAGCCGGATATTTGCCTTTCACGTTACAATTGGTTGATCATGAAAATTTTTCCATAGATTTGGGATCTTTCACTCTTGTGCGCGATCCGATAGAACGCCGTATTGATAGTGTTATGGCTATGATGAGCACAGCAGAAAAAATCGCTCAGATGACTCAGCCGGAACTGGGCAGCGGCACAGGAAATACCGTTAACTCTGCCAGCACCGGCGGAACTACCGGTAATCTTTGGGGCAGCGTTCTTAACGGCGGCAGCGGCTATACTTCCACTTTTCTCAGTTCTATGGTTACCACCCTCAACAGCTGGCCAGCAGGTCGCGCAAGAATTCCGACATACTACGGCAAAGACGCCGTGCATGGCAACGCCGGTATACCGGGCTATACGGTATTCCCTCACAACATCGGTCTTGGCGCCGCGCGGGACTCCGCTTTAGTACGGCGAATCGGCGAGGCTACCGCTAAACAGCTTTGGGCGGCAAATATCGACCTGAATTTTTCGCCGGCAATATCGGTGGCGCGTGACTTACGCTGGGGGCGTGCTTACGAGAGCTACGGTTATAGTCCCGAACTATCCGTAATGATGGGCGCCGCTATGGTGCGCGGTCTGCAGGGCGAGCGGTTTGACGCTCCCTGGAGAATAACAGCTACCGCAAAACATTTTTTGGGTGACGGCGGTACCACTGACGGCGCAGACCGCGGAAACACCCCTGCAACAGACGAAGAGCTGCGCGCTATCCACATGCCCGGTTATGAAGCGGTCGTGGAACAGGGTGTGTTGAGTGTTATGGCGAGTTTCAATACAATCAGAAATGTACATCAGCACATCGACTCTCTGCGCATGACAGGATGGCTTAAAACAGAATTAGGATTTGACGGCTACATAATAAGCGACTGGGAGGGAATCGCAAACTCCAATAATCCGGGATGGACCGATGCCAACAACTATAGCGGCATAGGAAGCCCCACAGCCCCCCAACTGACCCTTGACGCAGTACGCAGAGCGATTAACGGCGGCATTGACTTGGCGATGGAACCGGGCGGAATCAGCAGCGGAACCGGTTTCCCCCCTCCTCCTCAAACCCCAAACCACCTGACTTTCAGAAACCATCTGACCACCCTTGTTAATAACGGCAGCGTTTCCGAAGAGCGCATCAACGATGCCGTACGCCGCATCCTGCGCGCCAAATTCCGCGCCGGACGCATGGATAACCCGGTCGGCCCGACGGAATTTGCCGGAAACACCGCCAATAGAGCGTCCGCCGAACAACGCGCCCTCGCCCGTGAGGCGGTTGCTAAAAGTCAAGTGCTGCTTAAAAATAACGATTCCGTACTGCCGCTTACCAAGACCGCAGGCATTCACGTCTTCGGAAGCCATCATGACAACATTGGCCGTCAATGCGGCGGCTGGACTATCGTCTGGCAGGGCATAAGCGGCAACTCCGGCGGCGGTACAGGCGGCACTCCGGCTTTTAACTTCACCAATTACGGAAACTCCATACTGTCCGGGATACGGCAAGTTGCGCCGCAAGCAACTATTAGCGCCTCTGCCGCTGCGCCAACGTCAACAAACGCCGGCATAATTGTTTACGTTACAGGAGAAAATCCTTACGCAGAGTGGAACGGCGACATCACTACTTTAAATTTTCCGATACCCGCCGCAGCTAATAACGCCTCGGTAGATGCTGCCGCACGTACGAATTTCACCGCGGATACAACCGCTCTAAGACGTTTCCGCAATGAGGGAAAAAAAGTAGTGACGATTTTCGTAAGCGGACGTCCGCGTATCATACCTCAGCTTATAGATGTAAGCGACGCGTTTATCGCCGCGTGGCTGCCGGGCACAGAGGGAGCCGGCGTGGCGGATGTACTATTTGGCGACAGACCTTTTACCGGTAAACTCCCCTTCGCGTGGCCTGGAAGTTCCGGTACACAGTTCGCCTACGGGTTTGGGTTGACAACAGGTACGCCAACATCTGTATTGAGCCCAGAACGTGCAGTACCATCAATACCCGATGTAAATTTGGATGATGATGATAAGCATCCATCCGCAGTTACGATAAATGAGTTTACCGCTGGACCGAATCCTGTCAGCCGCTCGGCCGGCGCGGTGACTTTCTTTTGGCAGGGCAAAGAGACAGTAAACGCGACGCTCTCTATTTACGACGCGTCCGGCAGCCGCGTGAGCAGAATTAGAATCAGCGATAAGTCAACCGGTAAATCATCAAACGAAAGACGTCCGGTAGGTTCGTGGGATTTCACAAACTCAAAAGGCAGAGCTGTTTCTGAGGGTAATTATGCTGTTAAGGGGAATATCAAGACAAAGGATGGGAAGAGAGAGAAAGTATCGTTAATTTTGGGTGTGAAATAAAGATTTTTCACTATCTGAAGCGGACTCTCTATCCTGCATCCTAACCGTGTTTACCGAGGCGAAGCCAACGGATGCACCCTGTGCGTTGATACTGCCGCATAGGGGCATCCCTAAAACTCTAACTTTTCTTGCGCCCCGGTTTTGCGGAGCTGCCCGCGCGCACCGCCCACCATACAATTGTAAAAAGTATCGCAAGCAGTAAAAGCGTCCAAAACCACCACCCGGCGCCGTAACCCGTTGCACCCATACCGTTCATCCCGTTTGAACCGCCGGCCGTATCCCTAAGCGCTCCGGTATCATTCTGCGCCGTAATAAGAGCGGGAAAAAGCAAAAACGCCGAAATCAGCCAATAATATATACGCATCTTTAATCTCCACATGATTAATGGACATATGTCATCATGTGTGAAAAAAACGCAAGAATTATACCAAGAAGATAAGAAGTGCGGCGCTGTGTAAACTCATGCCGCGTTATTCAGTATAGCAAAAACGCAATAAAAATCAACCTGCGTCTCAAATTTCAAAAAAATACACCCGCGAAGATTACATAATATGTATTTTTCTTTTTCTTACTTAAAACAGGAACGCGTAAAAAATGAACTGTTCTCTCTTTCGCAAAGAAATTAAAAACGTAAAAACTCTGGTTGTTAAAACCGGAAGCAGAATCCTCACCGCAGACGGACATGTAGAACGGGTAAAAAGGCTTGTTGAAGACATGGCGGCGCTTCATAATTCAGGCGTACGCGTTGTGCTCGTATCATCAGGCGCCATCGCTCACGGCATGAAAGCGCTATCGCTTGGAAAACGCCCAAAAGCCATCCCCATGCTGCAAGCGTGCGCGGGTATCGGTCAAAACAGACTTATGAATATGTATCAAAACATCTTCGGGGAACACAACATACTCATAGGCCAGGTACTGTTAACATGGGATGATCTGCGAAGCAAAAAACGCTATCTGAACCTGCGCAACACATTTTTTCAGCTGCTCGACTGCGGCGCAATACCTATAGTCAACGAAAACGACTCCGTAGGTGTCGAAGAGATTCAATTCGGAAACAATGACACGCTCGGAGCGCAGATAGCGCTTTTAGTAAACGCCGACGTATATGTAAATCTAACCGATGTAGGCGGACTTTACGATAAAAATCCGCGTGACGACAAGAGCGCAAAGCATATTCCGGTAGTACACAGCGTCTCCTCAGGCATACAGAAAATGGCCTCCGACAAAAAGAACGATATAAGCGTCGGCGGCATGTCAACCAAATTGAAAGCCGCGCAAATCGTCACACGCGCAGGCATCCCCGCGCTTATCGGCGATGGATTTGATCAAAGACTGCTCACCGTTCTCAATAATGAAAACTGCGCCACTCTTTTCATGCCATGTGAAAAGAAAATGCCGTCAAGACGACGCTGGATCGCCTTTACCGGAGAGTCGGCCGGAAACATTACCGTGGATGAAGGAGCGTGTAAAGCGATAATACAAAAAGGTAAAAGCCTCCTCGCAGCCGGTATCACAGGCGTAAACGGGAATTTTAAAATTGGCGATATGGTCGATATTTTTAATATTGACGGAGAGATCATAGCAAGAGGCATGGCAAATTTTACCGCGTCTGAGATAGAACTTATACGCGGGAATAAGAGCGAACAGATTGAAGAGAAACTTGGGGCGGTAAAGTTTAATGAGATTATCCATCGGGATAATTTGGTGGTTTTGTGAATCACATATTGTTAAAATCAAATTCAAAATCAAAGTCAAAGTCAAAATCTTAAAACGCATACTTGGGAGTGCTTCGCACCCCCTTGACAGGGGGGACACCCCCCCGCAACGCCCCCCCCCGCAAACACCGGTGCGGGAGGTTTCCATATATTAACCCGCCGGCAAAGTCTTGCGCTGTACCGTCCGAAGACCCCACGGCTGTAGTGCAGTCGGAGGACGGTACAGCGCAAGACTTTGCCGGCACCTCAATATCTAACGAATACCAATCATCAACGATACTCTCTCTTTTTTGCCGTCGGATGTAACCACAGTACCGCG
>Ga0123353_10001958_pt1 | contig 25389 bp, 11 predicted proteins | sample TergutLab28metaG_3_FD_92763 | JGI IMG/M metagenome (GOLD analysis project Ga0123353, IMG submission 92763) | Labiotermes labralis P3 segment gut microbial communities from Petit-Saut dam, French Guiana - Lab288 P3 | ecosystem: Host-associated > Arthropoda: Insects > Digestive system > Gut ...
AATCCAGTCCATATACCCACATCCCACCTCCTGGAGATCCATCCTAATATTATCCACCCATCTACGCCTAGGTCTCCCCAGTGGTCTCTTTCCCTCCGGTTTCCCCACCAAGAACCTATACACACTCCTCTCCTCACCCATACGCGCCACATGCCCAGCCCATCTCATTCTTCTCGATTTTATCACCCGCACAATATGTTGAGCCTATAAGAAGTATAATAAACTAATAAGTGGCATCTAGTTGGTTTTTTATTCTTCTGGAACGTTAATATTCTTTGCCGTGAAAACCTTCCATCTCATACAATTCTAAAACGGATCCTAAAGCAAAAGGCAAATGTGTGTGGACAGAATTCAGCTGGCTCACGGCAGTGTTCAAGGACGGGTTCGTACAAACTGTAAAATTCCATGCAGACAGTGAATTTCCTGAGCGGCTGTTATATCAGCTTGTTAAGAATTATGTCGATGTATAGGTCAGTCTAATGACCCTGAATTCACTACTCAGTCTCACGAATTCTGTTAAACACACAGTTCTGTTACCCAGATTCCCAGACATCCAATCGTACTGGTCGCGCTGCTTTGCATCACACAAATAACCTTTGATCGAATGTATTGGATGTGGGTCCCACGGTCAAAGCAGTCGTGTCAAATGTACAACTGATTAACTGACTGCATGACCTGGAGATCCATTACCGTTTCCACAAAAGCTCGTCACGAATAGATTCTACACTCCCACATCCCGCCTTTTCTCTAACCAATTTGAATACTGTCTACACACCTATGCCTAAGTTTCTGAAGCGGTATTTTTCTTTCAGGCATTGGGAACAGACTTGGCCCATTCGTTCTATATGTACCGTCTACCTAATCATCTATAATTGCGCTAGTACTGAACATAAACAGAAGACAGTCTCACTGCTTGCCACTCGCTGTTATGACGACATACGGCCTTAGGAAACGCCGCACTTTATACAGAAATGGTGACATAAAAAAGTTTTGCACGAATATGCAAAGAAAATGAGACACATACTTTATGATAAACACACTTTTTCCGTAAGTCTTAGGGTTTTCGAAACACGAAACAAAATGATTACATCGGATCATAATAAATCTTGGTAATTTTGGTCTTGGTAATTAACCAACTTAATGCATAAATTCTTGTTTTATAATAAGACTTATTATATGCCTCTACATGTTTCGAGCACTATGTGCTTATCATCAGGAGGTCAAAATTATATTATACAGCGTCTGGTATCATCGCATCTGTAGGTGGCCGTCCGGTGCACAGGTTGAGGGAGGATCGGATCATAATACGAGTAGTTAACACTGTGCGAATCGTCATTGGCATGTTACCTTTGAACAAGCTGTGCTATTGACAACACAATAAGCCGAGCTGTGTCATTCTGCTAAGACACTAGTCCGACGACGCGCTTGTGATTGCTAGTAAGTGTCATGTGAATCTTTAGAATAAACATTTCACATAATAACAGGCAACTTTATGATTTGTATGTTAGGTTTCTTAAGTTCCTAGCAAAAGATCGATGGTTTCGAGGGTCACAGTTAACCTCCTCACCCGCTGTCATATACAACAGGCTGTTCGGATGGGGTATCGTCCTGCCACTCTCTGCAGGAGCAACAGATTCGACTTCTTTCCAGAATGTCCTCACAGGCTCTAGAGTCCAACCAGCTTCCTCTCAGTGCGTATGAAGGCACATCTCCGGAGGTAAAGTGGCCGGAGTTGGGACTAACCACTCACCACCATCCAATAACGAAGTTGATAATGTTCTGATTTGCACTCTATTCCCACCCCCCAACCCTTCACAGCGGGCACAAGATCCACTTTATTACTTCTGCCGTATAGTAAGCACTGTGCTTTAAAGAATTAATGTAGTCAGCGGAGAAGCTATTTTGTTCATGCTGTACTATTTGTAACGCCATTAGTTTACAAAGCCAGATCGGAGAGTGAAACTTGATATTCTTTGTATACGAAAGAGGTAAGACAGGCCGTATCCTTGAACCCGGCGTAAAGTCACTGACACACACATACACACACTCAGGCTCGCAGTGTCTTACGCATCTTCCCCGCATACAATGCAGCTTGCTCTCCCCGCGGGCCGGGCCTCTTGTTGTGAACATGGGCTCAATGACCTCATGAGGTCAATCCACTGGGCTGCGCGCTGAAGGAGCATAACAATGTAGTGCCAGTGTACGGAATGATGAACCGCCGCGTGTGCAACAAACAGAAGTACAAGCAATATGACCGGACATACCTTGCATGTTGCGATATCCGATTTTACTTATAATAAAACCAACTAGATGCACTGATTTCTCAATTTGATTTTTGGAATAAAACGCTAATTGTTTCGGACATTTCCTCTGTCCATCGTCAGGAGTTTTTCACCGTACCAGCAGCAATGGTGTATGTCTGACAGGTTTGCTGACAGCTGTCAGCAAACCCGCATGACATACACCATTGCTATGTGTACAGTGAAAAACTCCTGATGATGGACAGAGGAACTGTCCGAAACAAGTAGAGTTATATTCCAAAAATAAATTTGAGAAATTAGCGCATCTAGTTGGTTTTATTATAAGAATTTATCACGATGCACCGTCACCTGCACTTCAAATCCGGTTTTTCATTTTCCAATTTCCAGTTCGGTTCCTTGCTTTACATAAGGTTCTCAATCCTCTCCGCTTCCCACAATAAACGATACACACTTGAAGCCAGAAGTTTTCTAAGTGCATTTAGGCTGCCGAATATCTGGCCTAAATAGGACGGATAGTTGGATTACCGAAGTTGCCAGCTAATGAAGAAATTCGTCGAAAAACCGGCCTCGGAAAATGTCTGAATCCGTCCATGCATCCTTCCGATTGTTATGCTAAACTGGTAGAATAATGGGAGCCGGGTTTTTGAAAGTTGTTTTTTTTTTAATTTCTAATAAATGCTAGTTTTAGTTTGTGCATGAGAGTGTAACACAAAACTGTAAATAGCACGTCGTATGGCTATGTCGGATAAAAGAGAATGTCCTGATTATCGAAGTTCGGATAATCGGAACCGTACTGTAATACGTAAGAATGCAGTTCAGCGCTCACAGACAGCAGAGTTTGTCTTCATTACAGCGACCATCCGGGTAATGCTACTTCGGCTAATAAACGCTATTTACTTTAAACGTCGCATTAAAACATGTAAATACATTTTGTGGGGCCAAATGAACAGATTCTTTAACGTTAAAGCAGCTGGTACTTATATTTACCACTTTTATTTAATGGGGCAAAGAAAGGACCTTATCACATCACGCTCTGTATCAACCGCTTCTTCAATTTAACTCATATGTTGATCAATATATTTGGTTTTTGGGCACGGCATCCCTGTTGGGTTTCAATATACTAGTAAATAAAACAAATGTAAATTAAGTCTAAACACAACTTTGTCTATGAGTAATCATCAGCGACATGTTTCGGCTATAAAAAGAAATCTTCAAGCTCAGCAGACAAGCATAGTACGAAATTTATAGTGAAATGTCACGAATGTTATGGACGGGATCTCGTATTACATCAATATGGAGGCACTGTAAGATGTAACATACATTAAAGATGGGGTTTAAAGATCGTATAAAATTTGTAATTGAAACTTTAAATTTTTTTTTTAGGTAATGTTATAAAATGTAAGTGATCTTCTAGGTGGATGTCGAGATGTGCCAGCGGAAGAACTTGATAGTAACGGCAGCGCGAGTGTATTTCCCACAGCAGACGATCGCCTTCATTTTATAATTTTACTTAACTTTTTTTTTTTTAAAGTTTTCGTTACAAATTTTATAAAATCTTCAGACCCAATTTCTAATGTATGTTACATCTCACAATACCTCCATCTTGATGTAAGACACGATCTCGTCCACAACATTCATAGCATTGCAATATACATTTCCTACTATAAAAATGTGGGGACCGCGGTAGCAATGGTTAATGTGCTGTGCTACAAATTGGAAGGTCGCTTGTTCGATCCCAGCTGGTATCATTGGATTTTTAATTGGCATAAAATCCTTCCGATCTCACTATGGCCCAGCGGTCGACTCAGCCTCTAACAGAAATGGTACCAGGAGTATTTCCTGGGGGTAAAGTTGGCCGGTGCGTAAGGCTGACAATTACCACCATCCTGTGCCTTTGTCACGAAATCTGGGAACCTTAACTTCCTGGAACCCTCTGGGCCTGTCCAGGCCTATAAAGGGACTGCTTTGCCTTTTTTACTATGGATATGTGCTCAGCCTGAAGATGGATTTTATAGCCGGAACATGTCGCTGATTATTAATTATAGATAAAGTTGTGTTCAGACTTAATTTACATTTGTTTTATTTACTAGAATGTGTTTGGTGTGCATGTTACAAATGCCGACTGTTCAAAAGTGTACAGTTTTCAAGGCGACTTTATTTATTCGTCCAAAACAATTTTCGTAACATTTTGACGAGTGAGATTCGTCCAGACAATACTTTTAAAATCCGTTGCTGCCTCCATAATGATCCAGCGTGTCTCCATACAGAGGACAGTTATGGCAATAATGTTCTTTTATTCTGAGAATCATAAGAAAAGGAACAAACACACTCGACTGGTGAATTATGGTTTCTTGTAACATTGCAGCATATGGTAAATATAATAACCACTGTGCTTTAAATAGTGAACTAGCTATAGTATTTAGAAGCGAAATGACGTGACCAATCCTACCTACAGCTTGTCACTGCATAAGTTACGTCACTGCTGTTGAGCTTTCACTTCATTTGATGACGTCATCACTTTAAAAGATGGAAGATATGTGAGGAAGAAAAGAAGCAAAATATATATCAGCCTCTCTGTACCTGACTCGTTGGAAAAGACGGTTGTATTTTGTTTAACAAAGCACCACGGCACGGGGACGTATGGAGGGGTGTAGGTACGTCTCCGCTAGTTTTGAACCTCGGTATTTGACAGAGATGAACTTCAGATTTACTACTCGGCCTCTTTAACCCCCCCAAGGAAATCCCCTGCACTCACTATAGGGGCAGCAGCACGTGTCTGGAGACGGTGAAGAAGATAAAACACCACTTGTTCTGCAGGAAATCAAACCCCGATACCCTGGTGTGCTAACCGGTAGTTTAGTTATTCGTCTAAGGTATTCTAACAAAGAGATTTAAAATTATGAAGCAGAGACGCTGCCCAAACAGCTGACAAATACTTTATACAACTTATAAACCCTACAGTAAGTCCAATCAAAACTGCACGTACAAAAATTAATGGGTTAATGAAGCAGAATATAGGCAACACGAGAAATGTTGCGACAGTACAATGCAGTAACAGGAAGGGAAAGAGAGGAAGAAAATAGTGTGTTGATAATATCATTAAGAAATGACACAGAATTCGATATTTATTATATAAGCCCTTTAACTCTTCAATGCTGGTCCCTTTGTAGACCTTTAATTCCTCACAGGCTACTGGCCTTGGTGCACCGTAAGGTCGTGAATGCATGGAAGTATACTCCAAACTTAAAACCCCTCCGTCCTGGGCAGTAGATGAAATTTTAAATTTGACATTCAGGTGACCGTGTATCGTGATATATTCCTATAATAAAACCAACGAGATGCACTAATTTCTCAAATTTATTTTTGGAATAAAACTCCACATGTTTCGGACAGTATTTCCGTCCATCATCAGAAATCGAGCACTGTACACACAGCAATAGGTATATGTCACACAGGGTATGCTGACTGCTTGCTAACAAGCAGTCAGCATACCCTGTATGACCTATACCTATTGCTGTGTGTACAGTGCTAGATGTTTGTTTATCCCAGACAGTGGACAGCTTGGTCTACCGATGCTCCGGAATAGAAAACAGCCTCCTACTTTTGTGATAACAGTCCGATCGCTGAGTTGTGCTGCACAACACACTGAAAAATTCAGAATCAGCTATTTGTTTTCAGTTCATCCGCTTTGTAATGACCAGTAGAAAGGGGCATCGGGAATTCCATTGCGTGTGCCGAGATTGAGGCACATCCTGCGGACGCTGACCTCACCGCCTGCATAATTGTGCCTCGTGCTGCAGGCTGTCCGCGACATGATGACGCTACCAAATCACGTAATTTACAGAAACGGACTCCCTTCAAATGCAAGAATGGGACTCATTAGTGAGAATAAGGCTGCTTCAGCCTGGCACATGCTGTCGATTCAATCAATAAGGTTTCACAAATGTATGACATTTGACAACAAAACAAGAGGTGTGCGCACCAATTTAAACTTTTCTTTGGTGGTGGCAACTGTGTGTACTATCCGTTTTAACATCAGTGAACACTGCTGCCCACACAGTGTGTTTTGGCCTATGTGTTCAGTAAGATTTCCAAAATAAACAGCGACTAATTCCTGAACACAGTAAACGGGTTGGCCTTTGTGATGGAGACGGGAATGTGATTCCTGTTAAGTATAAACTGACTTCTTTTGATATAATTTAAGTACTTTTCAGGGTTTCGTGTTTTTATGTAGCTGAATGCCAAACTTTTGAAGTTAAGATTCATTGTGGCCTAAAGCTGGAGTAGCCAAGCAATGTATGGCACCTTCCAACGGACACCGCACCCGGCTCTGGTTGCCTGCTGACCACACCTGAGGTAAATCCGAAGAATGTTTATGTACGTATGGAACTCCTACCTCACACAAAACACTCTACATCTCCTTTATATTGCTGTTAGAGATTAATCGCTCCTTATGGTCAGAGTCATACGAAACACAGATTGTATACGAAAAATGAACAATTTCTGATCACCAAAGCAGGCGGTATTTAAACAATAAACAGTGCTTTCTAAGTACAATATTGACAGAAATTCACTTCCTATCTCACAGACGACGAATTACTATTCACCAGCGCTGTATAGGACAACAGAAAGTACATGTACAGGTACACCTAAAGCGTCCCTCTTCATAATATGAAGGCAAATGGGGGAGTTGCTGTATATCTCAACCTCAGCACTATGTGGTAGTGGTAGTAAGCTTCACGTTCCGCTCACTTTACCCCGGAGGAACAGCCCCTGTTAATCATCGAATAAGAGGCTGGATAGGCCCAAGTGTTATTCTGGATACCATCGACCTTAGGGTTGCAGCGTGGTCACTTTACCAACTACGCTGTCCCAACGCTGTATGGCAGTGTTATTAAAAAGCCTTTTTCTTCTCTCTCTCTCTCTCTCTCGTACCACGAGATACTGAACATGTTAATAAGAGCAATCTGTACTCTGATGATCCTAGTCTTCCGGGCTGTTTCGCTGGATAGCGGGACTGAAGTATTCAAACTTGCTAATAAGCGAAAAAAAAAATGCTGTAAAAGCCTCAAATTTCGCAGTTTCTACTTCTCTTATATAACGCCTTGTGCAGTGAATATTCCGTGTAAAACGATGTATTTTACTACTAAAATGTCAAAGTAAAAGTTTTGACAGAACATGAAATAGACCTAAAATTAATTACAGTGCTGCGCTGTGTATGTTGATTACACCAGCTGCTCGATTCTAGTTGACATAGTATTGGCAGAGAATTCCAGTCCGACTTAAGCTGCAGGCAGTTTCTCTGTTCGGTCTTGATTAATGACATTGCAGAGAAACGACTTATAATATAATATAATATAATATAATATTTTTGTGCACAAAAGTAACCTAATATTACAATTATGAACCTCATCGGCCCTCAAAGTGCGCAACCAGGTGTCAGAGGTTAGGGAGTTTGCATGGGTTTATGACTCTGCACAGCTCTGGACCCAGCTCTGCAAAGCTCTCCCTCAGTAATGATCCTCGTCACAGACGAATAACCAGGATATTTGAAGAACCTCTGTTCTGTTCTTCTGACACGCTGTTTGACGCGATTAATGTTGCAGTATTCGGCCTTCAGTCGCGATTTAAACAACAAAAAATAGACTGTATTCGTATTTGAACCATAAAACAGTATATTAGTATACAATTTATAAATATTTAAACTCTTGCAATAGTGCAATTAACTTGTCTAAAATTGAATTGTTGGAAAAAGCTCATTCCTAAATGTTTTCGCCTACCACCAGACGACTCTTCGCGTACCACAGCGTAGAGAAACAATCATTATTTATTTTGAGAACCACGCGAAACACCTGAGTGCATTGTGTTGGCATAATGCTAATTTTAATAATGCTATATAATTTGCATGCCTAGTGAAGGTCAGTCTTCATGGGTGCTGCGCTATGGCCAAACCGCAGCGCGCAGGCGCATGGCTTGCAGATTTCTTCTCCTCAGAAAGCTCACAAAACCGTACGCTTACTACGAGAACCGCCCTTTCCCAAAAATGAAATCAAGCAGAAGGGATTCAGCTGTGTGTTTCAAATAGCGTACAGCCTACAGTATTTCACATAAATAAGAAATAGTAGGTTCCTGTTTTATTGGTAGTTTGTGAATTGTTGTCGTTCAGAACACATGGCTAATGTCATACACACATGACAGGATTAGGCCTATAATACTGAATCCAACGAAAGCCACTATACTTAAGTTGAGTTCCGATTTATGCAGAAAACAGGAGGCGGAGAACGACTGGATCAAGTAGCACATAAAAGAAGTTAGAAGAGACGCAAAGGAAAGAGAAAAATTAAGAAGGGGCAGGAGCAAAAAGAATATGATACGTGACGATTAGACATGAGAAAAGAAAATGGAAGAGCGTAGAGTGAGACGATACTTTCATTAGGGGGGGGGGGAGGAAAGAACTTTTGGCTCTGAAAGTTCTCGACTAGTTCCTACATCACAGAGAACACGGTCCGTCTGCATTATAAAAGTAAATATATGGAAAATCATAGGAAGTAAATAAACACATTATGTGACCAAAGGATAGGTTTTGTTTATGTTAGCTCAGGTGTCAAAAGCGAATGTAAAGTTGTCCCTGTGAAGGCCATGAAGATATGTGAAGGGAGTGGGTCTTGCTCCATTCATATCTAACCCCTCCTCCGTTTCCAATAAACAGTTTCCGGTAACCATTAAAATCTTCGTAATACAATTCTGAAACGCCAAATAGGGATATAAGAACATGAGAATCGCGACGCTTCGGCGTGTGAGCACGTGCGGGATGAAGACAGAACGAGGGAGCACCGTGACATTTTTCGTTAGAACAGCATGGAAATGGCACAATAAATTTGCGTTACGAGTCTACAGTAACAGTGACGTCAATTGCGCCATTTTCGGTTAAAAAAAGGTAAAAAAAGGGACCAACGGATTAATCTACAGCCTTAAGCTTTCTCTCTCTCTCTCTCTCTCTCTCTGTATACATATATATATGTACATATATATATATACAATATATATCAATAAATGTATACAATTTTGTTTCCCCCGAGTGAATTTAAAACACACTACTGTGAAAGTTTCGGTAAAAGTCAAATAACGTACTTTCTTGTTTCATCATTTTTAGCCAAAAATCCATTTCAAAGCCCAGGGATGCCACCCCTTAGCATATGTGAGCAAAGAAATAGTGTAGAGTCATGTTTAACCTCACTGGGTGTGCAGTAGATGTTCAAAGGTGTAACTATGTCTTGAACGTAATTGCAAATAATCTCTTGTAATTTACCAAAATTCATTTGTTTCTGTTCAGTTGTGACATTCGTGTTATTTCATTCCGCAAAACCAGGCGATTTGGACGCTTGAAAAAAAACCAAGATTCTCTATTCGTAATTGTCATTGGCCTTAAATTTCCATGGATACGGTACTAATCTTTTGACACGAACCGTACATGACTTTTTAAGTTTCTCTCGCTGTGGGAGATTTGTTTGCAGTGAGATTTTAATTGAATTTAACAGATGAGGATTATGTAACGGCCTGTCTACAGGACCGATCAACCAAAGAGAGAAAGACCTCTCTTTTTTTTTTGCCTGATCAGTCACAGGGATCGAAGGTACGTTTGTTGGAAATGCCACTGCTTGGAACGCAAAATAGGTGATCTGATTGTAGACAGGAGTCCACTCACACGGGGGGTTCTGGTCACAAGGCCCGAAAGCGATGTTTGCTGTCCTGTACGGGGAATTTTAAGTTCTACAAGGTTTGCATTCAGCTTAAATTTATCGCTGCTTAGCCATAAGCCTCAGTTTAGTTAATGTGTGCATATAACCTAATAATGACCCCATATTCTGATTCACCTAATCTATAATACGAATCATCCTACGTATAGCGTGATGATTTGTGACAAATCCTCTTGAAGCCATCATGTACACAGAGCGATTTTCCTGACTGATGCGAAGCATTTCAAGTAAGAAACCGACCTGAAGTTATCATACAAAAGTGTCAGTGTATGTCCTCAGCTAGGGCTCAAGAAAGAGCCATAAAGAAGAGCTTTGTTTTGACACGATCCGTTTATATAAAACCGTTGAGTTATTTACGCGTTTTTCTGCTTCTTCCTTGTCCGTCTTGCTCTTAGTTTTGCTGTTGAAGATTGATGTTGTAGTTGACAGATATTAAACACAGGGCGGGCAGGCAGGCATCCAGCCAGTAGTTCGGTCATGCAGAGAAAGGGACAAGGACGGATTTATAGCAATGTAAACAAGATTTCAGTGTAGAGTATCATCGGAACTGCACAGTTCAAGGCACAGAATCTTAGGAACCAAACACTTTCAAGAACACGGTCCTGTGGACCAAAGAGTCCAAGCCACACAATTCTATGGACCAAGCAGTTCAAGACACACAGTGCTAGTAACTAAATATTCAAAGAAGACAGACCTTAGAGGGAAACAGTCCGTGTCACTCAATGCTAGAGAATAACTATTTGAGAAACACAACCCTAGAGAATGAACAGTTCAAGGCGCACAAACGTAAGGACCAAGGAGTTCAAGACAAACAATGCTAGCAACCAAACAGTTCTAAGACCACAATCCTAGGGAACAAACAGCCGTATTCTTCTTATGAACACGAATCTAACCCGTAAAACGATCTTCGACTTTTTAGCTTACGATTGAACAGACTTATAAAAAACATAAATTTAATCTAAATACCAAACTGGATATCTTCATCGCTGCACCGTGCATTTCGTTGAATCATTTAATTAGCACACCAACTAATGCACATGTATAACATTTTTTTACATTAAAACATTTAAAATCGCTCCAACATGTTTCGATCCTAAATTCATCTTCAGGGAGCTACGCTGTTCTTGCTAAAGTCATATTTTTAAAATACACTCACTGGTTGATTTTCTTATATTAATTTGGTGTTGTGGCAGCATGTCATATTGTGTAAGTCGTGCCCCACTGAGAGTGCGCCTGGCTATAGCCAATCACACTCTCAGTGGCGTACGACTTACACAATATGACATGCTGCCACAACACCAAATTAATATAAGAAAATCAACCAGTGAGTGTATTTTAAAAATGTGACTTTAGCAAGGAACAGCGTAGCTCCCTGAAGATGATTATCTTATGATCGAAACATGTTGGAGCGATTTTAAATGTTTTAATGTAAAAAATTTTATATATGTGCATTAGTTGGTGTGCTAATCTAAATAACAAACTGGATAGTTGTATTACGTACAGAAGTGCGGAACACACATCCCGCTAACAAAACCATCTTCAATTTGTATTATTCGCACGTATGCGACCGATTAATATTTGGTTTATATAAGGTCGCTGTCGGTAGTCAGACTACGTATCGTCGAAGGATGGAATAATTAGTTAGCTTGAAACGATGTGAGAGCAAACGGTCGTGCTGTGATTCAACTTACCGGCCCAGCATTTTCTTGAACGGACGGAGGAAAACCGAGAAAACATGTCCGGATAGTTGGTCTTTGGTCCTAATTTTGAGCCGGAGACATTGCGGAAAAGAAGCAAGTCCTCGATCAGCAATAAGCATAATTATTACATTATTTGACGTCATGTGATACGAACATTTCGGAGGACCTTGTTGCCTCCGTCTTCAGGGTTACAGCATCTTTGCTAAATGAACTTGAAATTCCCATGGCAATAAGCAGCAGGATTACGAAATGTGGCGATTTATATTTATTTATCTTATATGCATATTCAAATAGACGCTTTTAGCAATCCATAACGTCATATATATATATATATATATATATAATCAGCCGTAAGATGATCAATGAATCATAATTAAATTGGCAAGGTTGGGGAAGGCTGTCGTGGCCTAACTTAAGGTGCAATCCTTAACCTTGGTTATGATCCATAAGGGTCGAAACACGAAGTGTTTTATGAAAAAGCAATCATTGCTTCATAATAAAGGTAGGTGTGAAGGCTGCATTAATTTTTAGTATACAACTGCCCTTTGCATTTCGAGGGACTATGTAAAAGGTAAAGGTAAAAGGTCGATATTAAAAGATAAAAGCAGTATACGTCAAACACACACAACACAACACCTCATATCCGTAACATACAGTAGTTCGACAAGATACGCCCCGCTTCTCCGAGACTGCCAGATGTTACTTGTAACACCATAAAGTTCACGTTAACAAGGGACAAATGTGACTTCTTCAGAAGCCCACACAGGCCAAAGTGAACTGCTTTACCATACCCGCGATTTCCACATAACTCAGCCTATATTTTACCTCTTAAATTTTAAACAATCACATCTATTTTATGTAATTCAGTTGTTAGATATGTTATGTTTCTGCTATTTGTGAGCATAGTTGGGACCCCAACATGTACGCAGCATTCACTGACTTGATTCCAAAGAAGGCCTGATGATGACCCTATAAGGGGTCGAAACATGTAGCCTTCATACAATAAATGGTGTGTTTGACGTATACTGTTTTTATCTTTTAATATTTAAACTCTTAACACATCGGGATGACTTCAATCAAAAGTAAAATGTAAAGTTCACCATAGAACAGGCCACGGAGGCCCAGAGGGGGAGTAGAGGTATTAGCTCTACTATTTCTTTAAACTCGGCGCTTGATGGGGGTGGGTTGTCAGAGCCACGCCCTAGCCTCTTTACCTCCGGGAAAGACGCGGTAACCTTTGTATAGGAGGCTGGGTGGGCCCCAGGGCTGGTCTAGACGGGTGCGGAAAATCTCGCCCCTACCCTGATTCGATCTCCGGACCGTCCAGCCCGTAGCGAGTCCCTATACCGACTACTCTATCTCGGCACCCGGAGGGACTACGTAAAACAACGAAAATGTCTGTTACGATAGCCGGTAACCGGATAGAAATTCGAAAACTCCACCTTTCGAATAGGAAGCAGGAGAACTGCATACTTGACCACGACGTTCATTAAGGCCGTTTAGCTTGGTAGAAGGATAACGATGTTTTAGGAGAACCTTTCTCCTTCTGTTGGTTCATATCTACAACCTATATGGCTTCGCATCTCAGGAGACAGCAATTTTCAAGCAACAAAACTGAATGTAACTTCGACTCCATATCTTAACATGTCTGAACACGCTAGAGCAGTCGCCACTGGATATCTCGGAGGGGCCAAGCCTGCATGATGCCATGGGCATCGGATTCTGGCGCCACAACGCACCTTGGGACTGGAAGAACAAGCTTGGTTGAATGACACGTTTGTTAAAGCAGGCGTGTTCCCCAGCAAAGGGCCTCTAGGTGCTCACATTTGTGGGATATCTTCAAGTAAAACTGGCCGTAAATTACAAGTAACTCCGAGCAACAGATAACCCCTTCTCTAAAAGTTCACGGTGGTTTAGGTAATGAGGAAATTCCCAACTTATTTCGAATCCCCAATGTTCATTACCATATTCACAAAACATCACCATTAGGTCCAATTGCAAATAATCCAGTCCACACCCTTATATAACATATTTAACAACGATTTTAGTCTTAGACTTCCATCTATGCCCAGGTCTCTTAAGTCTTTTCCCTTCAGGTTTTCCTTTTGAAGTCATGTCATTAATGACATGACTTCAATATAAGTACCAGACCTTAAAATGCTTCGAATTATGGCTGCACAGAACGAAAAATAATCTGCCCACGCAATGAAGGCATATAGGGGGCGTAGAGGTAGAGCTCCGCTCATTCCTAACTTCAGCATATCGTGGAAGTGAGTGGTTAACTTCACGCTACGATCGCTTTAAACCCGAGGAAATAACCCCTGTACCCACGTATTGGGAGGCTGGAAGGGCCCCAGCGCCGGTCGTAACGTTTTGGAGAAGAGAAAAATCCTCTTGCATCGACTGGGATTCCAGCTCCAGATTGCCCATCCCGTAGCATGGTCGTTTTACTGGCTACGCTAACCCGGCTCCAAGGCGTATGTAGTAAAAAGGAAGTATTTTTGTTTCAGTAGCGTTTATTGCATGACAGATTTTGAAGAAAGAAGAGGCGCATTTAAAAGTAGAGTTGCTGGTCTGCATTCCATCCAAATCGAAATAAAAAAAAAAAGAGCAAACAAACAAACGGACTCTTCAGAAGCGACAATATTAAACGTTTTGCGCGATTTGCCCTTCATACGAAAACAACCACTGGAATACGCTGATATCTAATGCATTGGAATTATGAAAACTGAAATAAACTTCGGAAGTATCAGATGAGCTTAAAAACAATAAGTTTCGACTTTTTTTTTTTTGACGTTTTGCTGGTCGTGCATCGAAGTAAAATCTTAGTAACTAACCAACTTAATGCACAAATTCGTGTTTTATAATGATTTTATTATATCCCGGTATATGTTTCGAGCACTACTGTGTTCATAATCAGGAAGTCAAATTGTATTATACAGCATCTGGTATCTTCACACTCTGTAGGTGGCCGTCCTCTCTCAACCTGCGCACCGGACGGCCACATACAGAGTGTGACGATACCAGATGCTGTATAATACAATTTGACCTCCTGATGATGAGCACAATAGTGCTCGAAACATGTACAGGAATATAAAAAACTCATTATCAAACAAGAATCTGCGCATTAAGTTGGTTAATTACTAAGATTAGTAAGTTTAGACTTTTTGATTTAGATTGACGGAGTGATTTTTAGAACATGTCATTACATTTATATGTAGATATAGTACATGCAGTTGCAAACAATTTTATGTTGTAATTACATTTATGGCATGATTTTTATAAACTATTTTCTAAAATTAACCACAAATTATGTGTAGCCTCAGAGTCAGCCCCACCCCAACACACCCCCCCCCCCCCCCCCCCCCCCCCCCCCAAACGAAAAATTCTAAGTACGCGTCTGGAACGAAGAAGGGCCATTTTAAAGCATATTCAACGTCACAGGAATTTTCACAGAGGACTGAAGTTCAGAAACGTCCTTGTTTTTACATAAACCTCAAAGCACAGTGGTTCCCATAGTGCTATGTCTCACCAGCTTTTACATTACAAATACTGTGCCTTCGTCAACGCAACGCATTTATTTGCGATTACTCCCATGTACACTATTAACCGGTTAGCCTTTGTAGCGTGGAGGAACGTGTTTTTTCTGGGACAGGAAAAGTTTTTCCACACAAGCCTACATGGCCAATAAGTTCCGCTATTCAAAGGGTTGATTTTGTTTTGTGCAGGTTGCGAAGTGCATGAGGATGTCAGTGACCTTCTGCTGCAAGTGATACATTGTTTGTAACGGGCGGTTATTGCTTATCTAATGGAGTGCTGGAGGAGAATATTAAACAGTTTGACAGAGCACCGGCTGCACAGGGAACAGAGATGTTATTCACGTCCAGCGGCTACTAGTAATTATGACTAAATTTCAAAATGGCCAATTAAAACAGTCGCATAAATGAGCTCACATCTACATGTCTATTCTATTTTAGTAGGGCATTCTTCTTGTGAGAGCATTCTGTTACCTGGCTTAGTTTTATGATCCTTATTCCCTTCTTTCTCTCTCCCCATCCCCCGTCCTGTATCAAATACTATGGCTCCATCCACACACGACACGAATCATTATAAATAGGTCTAATTATTATCAAGGATTCAAGTGGACAGAAAGAATAAATGCGGCGTCCGGAAACATGTAACCGTCTCACTAATGGAACATACCTGGAGTAAAGCTGATCGTATTTTGTCTTGCCATACAAGTCTTCACAGTCTCCTCTCCTTCAGTCATAATTACACAGAATGTGCGAGTCAAGTCTTGCTGCGTCGTACTGATGGAAACAGCAGTTACGTTTCTACGGTGATAACCGCTAACGGAGGATCAGCGAATAGATTAATTCGAATGTCTGGCAACTCACTGAACCTCTATACTTGCGAATAATACAAATTGAAGATGGTTTTGTTAGCGGGATGTGTGTTCCGCACATCTGTACGTGATACAACTATCCAGTTTGTTATTTAGATTAGCGCACCAACTAATGCACATATATAAAAATTTTTACACTAAAACATTTAAAATCGCTCCAACATGTTTCGATCCTAAGATCATCTTCAGGGAGCTACGCTGTTCCTTGCTAAAGTCATATTTTTAAAATACACTCACTGGTTGATTTTCTTATATTAATTTGTTGTTGTGGCAGCATGTCATATTGTGTAAGTCGTACGCCACTGAGAGTATGATTGGCTATAGCCAGGCGCACTCTCAGTGGTGCACGACTTACACAATATGACATGCTGCCACAACACCAAATTAATATAAGAAAATCAACCAGTGAGTGTATTTTAAAAATATGACTTTAGCAAGGAACAGCTTAACTCCCTGAAGATGATCTTAGGATCGAAACATGTTGGAGCGATTTTAAATGTTTTAATGTAAAAAATGTTATACATGTGCATTAGTTGGTGTGCTAATTAAATAACAGTATTGGACGTTTACATAAGAAAGTGCACACCCGTCTTTCGACATCTCTGCCTTTACTCACCAAATACTGATGGAACAGGAAATACGGTAGAGAAAGATCAAATACATATTTTATGTCGCGAGTCTTACTTTTTGCGATGTATGAAACAAAAGATAACTTAACTCCCGCAGTTCCTGCTTCTGTTATCTGCAGTAGCTGTCACGCTTTAAAAGAAGCCAAGTTCTTTTCTTTTAAAATTTAAATCATTCGAGCTGTCATCATTTTTCCATCGCGATGTCGGCTGAATCCGGTCAGGACAACACCCACTCCGCGTAAACACGTTATGGCACCAGAGTTATAGAGGCCAAAGGGTCAAACAACCAACAATCCGTGTTGATCCATAAAAGCACGATCGGACAAGGGGTTTCTTTAAAAAAATAAAGTAATGAAAAGACAGACAAAAATTTACTCCAAGCGGAGGGGATATGAATCTCGTACACCAGTCACTTCGCCTAATGTAAAACCTCCATCACTCTGCACCAGAAAACAATAATACAAGTTTGTCCGCTGCGGCCAGCTAGGTTCGACAGGAAATAATGATAAATTCTAAATTGTGACACTATCTTACAGCTCACTGTACGATAGCTGCGGAATATTAATCCGTAGCTCTACAGAGACAAGCTGACTGTGGCCACCTAGATCACCGTCCGTATCATGTGCATTAACTGTGGGCTAAATATATAGAAAGCGGTTAGGCATTTTGTGAAGTGTACCCAAACTACAGGTGAGTATCATGAGGACAAAGACGGAAACATTTGGTACTTCCTCCCGATTATTAAACCTTATCCTGCTAACGTGGAGAATATGGTGAGCTCCTAATAATGCCAGCAGATGGCAGATGGGATTTAACTTGGCATTTAGAGGGTTAATATATTCCTTCATTGTACTGGAAGACATTTCAAGCATGTAAATCTGATGTTTATTGGACCGTGCATCATTGTGACAGTTGAAGAATAAAAAACCAACTAGATGTCACTTGGTATTTTTATTTTACTTCTTAGAGACTCAACATGTTTCGGGCATTAATATGCCCATCTTCACGAGTATGCGACTATGTTGAGGAACTACCACATTGGCTGTTTCGATCTTGGTTTGATGTGTGTTGGAGTTTGGGTGCGGTCGGCTGGGGTGGTATCCGAGTTGCCGGCTGAAGCTTCAGCCGGCAACTCGGATACCACCCCAGTATTTAAAGTCCACTGCCGTGAGAACCTCTGACGTCGTAGCCTGCTATGGCGGTACCGCGCAATGACCAGGGAAAGACGTTGACGTGGCTTGGGTTAGAATTCCACTTGGAATAGCGACTGTGAGCTATGTAGGCCACTTCCAGAAGGCATTTGAAATATCATAAGGGGATACATGAGATGTGCGTTATACAACATCACCAACAGGTTGAAACGGTCTCAAATATCTTGACGTGATCTTTGTATAATTTTGCTGTGTTTGGAATACATTAAGCTTGGTTTGTTTAAAATAAAAAATTGTCTGTGCTTAGTGTCTATAGTGCGCAGTAACGTGTAATTTGAGATGAAAATCGATTTGTAACTGAGAGGGATACATGCAATTTCAATCTGAGTCTCTCAGTTTACGTGACGTTCCAGTCACGAACGAAGGCATTCGTGAAGTTTAATTCCGAGTGCAAGGCATTCTCGTAGTTTTACACTACGATTATGGAGCAGGATACATAAAATTTCACTCTGAGAACAGAGTTTCTGAGGTCCGATTATGAGACAAGGGGTGCGTTAAATTTTATTCTGCAGCAAGGGGTACTTGAAGTTTAATTCTGAGACTAAGGACTACTTAATATTGCACCCTGAGCCCATGGGGCACACTGACTAAAAATGGTTCAGAAACGCTACCTTGCAGTAATGTTGGTGAATGCTCGCCTTTTTCTGTATATGAACAATTCTTGCGATAGAAAATATTACGTGTTGGAGAGTTCATTATAAATCGTAAGAGGACATGACCAGTCCCAGTGGCCGCGCGGTCTGAGGCGTGGGTCTGCGGTCGCTCGAAAACTGAGATTGTAGGTTCGAATCTCGCCGGGGGCATGGATGTCTGCTGTGAGTGTCGTGTGTTGTCAGGTAGAAGTCTCTGCGATGGGCTGATCACTCGTCCAGAGGAGTCCTACCGACTGCGGTGCATCGTTGTGTGTAATCTAGAAACCTCGCGTATGAGGAGGCCCTGGCCCACTGGGGGCTGTCGCGCCAAATAAAAAAAAAAAAAAAGAGGACATGAGGTCTAATTCATGGTAACTGATGATGTTAATGACCCCGTTCGTAAGGATGAAGATCATAAACGGTGGCCTTGTGGTGGGCCGATCAAAGATTGCTCTGCTCCCTAGTATCGGGCAGAAACTAGTTTTCCTTTATATGACATTGACTACAAAGTAAGAAAATTACTTTTGCCTGGTGATTTTTTTTTATTTGTCTAGTAACAGCGAAAAACCGTTGGACACAATCTCGCAGTTTTCCTGAAATTCCATGCGATTTTCGGCCACGTCGATTCATAACAAAGAAGCACTTTTAAACTTAACAAGCTGCTACATACGCCCGTTCCACGCTTGTTACTCCGCCAGGTCTTATTCACTAGTGGACTCAATAACCAGTACATTTTCCCCTCCCACACACCCCCATGGTCCAACAGCCCCTAGTGGGCCAGGGCCTCCTCAGTATCGAGGGTTCACGATCACAGACACGCCCTAACCGCTACGACTCCTCTGGACAAGTGATCAGCCCGCGTAGGACAACACACAACAGACACATCCATGCCGCCTGCGGGATTCGAACCCACAATCCCAGCAAGCGAGTAACCGTCGACCCACGCCTTAGGCTGCACGGCCAGTGGGATCGGCAACAAGAGCAAATACATGCCGGTGACTATTGTGAAGAGGCAGGGCAGACAAGCAAAACAGTTACTACGAACAGCTATCCCTGCAGACATTTTTTTCTGGTGACGTCAGTGCGGAAGTGAATGAAACTGCGCAACGTATGAGCAGCAGGGAACTCTGAAATAATACACCATATAAGTGTCAATCGACGAACCAACTCACCTTTCAGCAGCTGACATGCAGCAGGTCAAGAGAATTCTCCGTCCTATATGGAATCCGACGATTGACTGATGTGCTCACAAAAGCCCACCAAAAGCCAGACAAATCTAGTCAACTTCACCGTATCTACACTCAGGTCTTCCAAATGATCTCTTGCCTGAAGCGTTCCTAACAACAATTTTTGTGCAATTTTCATCCATCCCATACGAACTACATGCCTCACCAATCTCATCACTGGACAGTTACTATTATACCATTTTTTTACTCCCCCTGTAGCTGTCTTTCTGTTAAGTTTGAAAATAAAGATTGTAAAAATGTTATCTTTTTCTGAATTAAAGTTTACATTTTTGACCAGACAAACCGTCAGATTCAACCAGACTGGCAACCCCGTTCAGTCAGACACCCTTCTAATTTCACTATGTTGTTCGGAAATTCCTTCGGGGGTGAACAGTTTTGCACCAACTTCTCCACAAGTTTGAACGTTGACCACATGGCATTCATCTGTGTACCTTTAGTATGACAAAGCTGCGGATGCTCGCTTATGTCGCAGTCTGGCGAACATTCCGTGTCTGCTATAGATAGTTTATGTACTCTGTGAAAAACGCACACTCATAGCTGACATTGGCTAAAGGAATGTGATATCCGTGGACTTTTGGGGTTTACTGTGTGCTTTCATCTGCAACCTGGTTGCTGGAGCTTCAGACGAACCCTCTGATGGTTGAAAGTCATTTAAATCAACTATTCTCAGTGTTTTCCTACCGGCATTTTTTGTCACAAAATCGCAGTTCCAGCGCGGCAAAAACAAAGTTCATATTCCGAAAGGCGTGTTATCATAATTAACCCTCTGCACGCTTTGTTACAGCATTAAATATTCATGGAAGTTCTTATTTTCAAGGGTTTTGAACGCGCCCCACTGGTTGAGAAACAAACACACACACACACACACACTCACACATATATATATATATATATATATACACCCCCCCACCTGTGGCGCTGCGGCACAACGCGGGTCATGGCCTCCACATTCTTGAGGTTTCTAGATCACTCACGACGCATCACAGTCGGTAGGACTCCTCTGGACGCGTGATCAGTGCGTCGCAGAGACCTCTACCAGAAAACACACAACACTCACAACAGACAGACATCCATGCCCCCGGTGGGGTTCGAACCCACAATCTCAGCAGGCGAGTGGCCGTAGACCTACAGCTTAGGCCGCGCGGCGACTGGTACCGGCAACACTGATATACGTAACATTTAAAATTTCAGTTTAACGGACACTAAACATGCTACATCTAAATTACAAAGATCACTCGATTAATATCGTTTAGAAAAATATACTTCAGTCATTGTAAGCATCAAACACGTAAAAGCAACGTGTGGGAAACATGCACAGTCCAGTACTGTTGGATCACGTGAACGCTGTACACAACAGTATGAGTAAAAATGCAGAAAACGTTCGACAGATAACTCGCCCTATTAGCCGATAATTATTTGCCTGGATTATTCGAAACAGTTCTTAGAAGAAGCTCGTTCTTACTACATATTATAATCTCCAACATCATACCCTCCACGCCCCCTTTCGCTCGTACTACTTCGCTGTTGGCACTACCCAATAGCAACGTCACCACAACTTCTGCGTCGTGGTATTAATTTTGTTATTCTATTTGCTATTCCCCCCCTCCCCCCTCTATCGCGGTATCTGGCTCAGTGCCACGCTCGTAGTAGAACATGTTAGAACGTGCAGCTCGCAGCATATTGCATCATGCTGTCTGAACTTTCGGCGCGCACACACATTTCATAGTCTTATATCGACGTAGACATTCCTTCTGTGTAACTGTCAAATCTTTTCAAAAGGTTTAAATGTGGTCCTCTGAATTGTGAGACCGTGTAGCCCAGTAAATGGTTACGAACGTTTCGTAGGAACTTACAGTCTCCATCTTCAGAAGAGAAGTGAAAACAAGTGAAGACAGAGATAGCAGCCACGAAAACGCCAGACTACTTTGGGATCCCAAAGGTCCCAGTGGCAGCGCGGTCTAAGGCGTAGGTCTGCTGCCGCTCGCCTGCTGAGATTGTGGGTTAGAACCCCACTGGCGGCATGGACGTTTGTTGTGAGTATTGTGTTGTCAGGTAGAGGTCTCTGCGACGAGCTGATCACTCGTACAGAGGAGTCCTACCGACTGTGGTGCGTCGTTGTGTGTGATCTAGGAGCCTCGTGAAAGAGGGGGCCCTGGCACACTGGGGGCCTAACAGTACATAATACGCACTGGTTGTACTTTTACCTATGTACATTGGCCTGAAGATGGTCTAAAGAAATTTCGAAACATGTTGAAATAGTAAGATACTAATATATACTATTGTTGTGTTCCTGACGGTATAAACTGTTTTATTGTGAGTATTGAAACACAACGGGATGTCTTCGATTAAAATTCTTAGATCCTGTATCTTCATATAGTATGGTCTTGTCACGAACATAAAACGCCGACTTGTTGAATTTTATCAGGGTTTTTGTACACTAACTCCTCCCCGCCTGCAAAACCTAATACATTTACGATGCTGCTGCTGCTTTGGGCTAGTAAATGAACACGATCACAATACGGCAGTTACTGGATGCCGCGTTCAATTACAGTACCCCCTAATTTCCTGTCTTTCTAACCTAACATTGAGCTGAATAGCAACGCTGCATTCGTCACAGGTTGTAGTGGCCGACCCACACGCGCGCAGTACAGTGGCTCGGCGCACAGTAGCCGGGGAATTATTGGAGTGGTTCACAACTTGTGATCGGAGGACCAGCGCCACACGGCGAGGCCACTGGTAAGTCCGTGGGGCAAAATATTGTAACTACAGACATGATTTTCTTAATAGTGGACTCATTGCATTACTTTGTTGCCACTGTTAATAAAAATCCAACCAGATGCAACAGTATGCAGATATTTATTTACTGCAAAGTCACTCTACATGTTTCGGGTGTCACAGAACCCATCATCAGGAGTACTAAAAACTGTAACCGCAAACTCCGGTACAGGTCATAACTGGTACAGCTAATTCCCTCCAACGTGACCTGATCATGCCACGTTGGAAGAAAGTAGCTGTACCAGTATTATGACCTGTACCGGAGGCTGCGGTTACAGTTTTTAGTACTCCTGACGATGGGTGCTGTGACACCCGAAACATGTAGAGTGACTTTGCAGTAAATAAATATCTGCATACTGTTGCATTTGGTTGGATTTTTATTAACATTGAATTACGATGCACGAAACCACGAGTTTAAAATTTGTTGCCACTGTTAACTACGCTGTTTTTACAATTCAAGTATATTGTAAAATTACAATGTTAAAAATTAATTGACCCAAGTTTTATAGTCATATTACGTTGAAGTATCATGTAAATGTCGAAGTGCAACAGAAGAGGCGTTAAGCTGTTATAACTGGTCTGACAGATTTCTTTAGCTTTCAGACTTCAGTTCGGCGAAACTTAACGCTTTATAATTTCGTAGATGATTGCAACGTAGCGGAAGAAACCGCAGCCTCCTCAGGTTATGAAATTCTTTTACCTCGTGGAAGGAAGCTACAAGTTCCTGCGAGAAGTTGGTACGTCTACCACAGTACCTGGCATCACATCTCAGACGACAGTACTTCTGATATTCACCGCTATGACAATGTATAATCTCATACTGATTTCCTTTGAGCATATTAGAATTGCTCATTACGCATCACGGATTTCTCTGCTCTTATAAACGTGGGGACAGTGAAGATTTGCTAAACAAATTGCGGATTTTTGGCATGGATTTACCATGCCAAATGTCAAGAGTATGTTAATCCTAGTTCACTGAAATGTGTACCTATCCCTTAAGGTGTACTACCTACAGGGAGTTGCACTGAAAACCGCACCCAGACGCACGGCAAGTGTCACGGCCTTCACTTCCGTCTTTGAAATAACTTACCGAATATTAGAGTATGTTTTGGAAATGACCTTCATCTCTCAAGACATGCTTGATTTCGAAGAAACTGAAACACAGGCAAACAGCACTCTAAATTTCCTACAATCACTTCAGACGGTTACTTGCTTATATCGGTTTCCATATTGGAACCATATTTATTAAACTGTACGGCAAATATATACAGGCGGACCCCCATATCCGCGGATAATACGTTCCAAGACCTACCGCGGTTACGTGAAACCGCGGATAATACCGAACGCTATACATAACGTGATATAACGTGATATTCGTATAACATACATAAATACGTTAACGTTTAATTGACAAATTACGCATAGTAAGAAATTAATAAAGTAATAATAAAGTGTAGTGTGCACTACATTGTACATTTACAGTGCACTTTCTCTCTCTCTCTCTCTCTCTCTCTCTCTCTCGCGTCTGAAAGTAAGGGATTCTGACGTTTTAGCCTAATCCTCAAGAGACGATAGAGCAATGAAAAAATACAGTACGTGTACTGTACAGCATCATGTACAGTTTCAAGGGATGACCGAACAATAAAAATCTTGCTTTTCCGTCAAAGCACTGCACAAGCAATTAAAAAAACCTGTTATTATTACACATTTTACACTGAAAATCATATGTACCTGTACATAACCCGTAATAAGAACATTTGTTAAAAAATATCTTAGCCTGTTGTGGGTATTCACCGACTTCTCCATTCTTCTTGTTGCTTTCTGAACATAAACACTGAGATAACGCGCCAACTAATTCGAACAGCAAGAACGCTAGAAGCAGAACTATGGCAAGATTGCGGGGAAGCGTGAGTACGGTGACAAAGGAAGATAAGTCATGTACTGGGTGCGTTTGGGCTGCTGTATTTCACCATTTTACGGCCCGTTCTGCTTGGCGCGTTTTGAAACTTATGAACCGTTTATTTCTTTAACTTTCCGAATTTTTTTCCGGTCCGCGATAATCCGCGGATAACTGAAACCGCGGATACTGAATCCGCGGATACGGTGGTCCGCCTGTAATATATACAAATCCAAGTACTAACTTATCTGTCACATTGTGCAAAATTTGACGCTACTTTTCCTGCACACATCTGCATTCTCTAGTTACTTTCTTCCATTGGGGTACAAATATTTTCCCCATCATCAAATTGTCAGGCAGCTGTTTCTACCTTGTGTCGAGATACCCGACTTTTAACGGCATCTATAACCGTGGAAATTACAGTTCTGCAGGAATTGCAAAAAAAAAAAACCAACCAAGGCGACCCACACAGTGAACGCTACGGTAGAATTCAAGCATTTATTTTCTCTGAGGATTCTGGTCTCTGCGAAGTGATGTTGAGTCATTGGGCGAGTGGTTACCAACCGACGTTTCATCTGAAGGGGCAAGAGTTCTCAGATGTCCAAACCTCCTGACTCGTGAAGATGTACATATGCCCGGCGACGCAGCGTCACATCCCGAAGACCGGACTCCTCAACTACACCGCTACGAAAACCTTAAAAGCCGCACCTTATTTTATCCTCTAGAATGCTTCATTGTTGACAGTGATTCATTGGTTCATGATTGGAGAAGACATTTCGTCACTGTAAGGCTTGATTAGGCAGTGCACGGACTTTGGACTACCAAAGACATTGTTTCCATACAAGGACGCGCTAGGTGTGGGGGGGGGGGGGGGG
>Ga0123353_10001959_pt1 | contig 25382 bp, 21 predicted proteins | sample TergutLab28metaG_3_FD_92763 | JGI IMG/M metagenome (GOLD analysis project Ga0123353, IMG submission 92763) | Labiotermes labralis P3 segment gut microbial communities from Petit-Saut dam, French Guiana - Lab288 P3 | ecosystem: Host-associated > Arthropoda: Insects > Digestive system > Gut ...
CGGTCGAAGAAGTTGTAACGGAGGAGTGAAGATGACGGCAAAATGGGGTATAGCGAACATATTCGCCAGCTACAACAACGTTATGATAACGCTCACCGACATAACCGGCGCTGAGACGATAGGCAAGGTCACCGGCGGAATGGTCGTGAAGCAGGCGAAGGATCAATCATCGCCTTACGCAGCGCAGCGTGCAGCCGAAAGGATCGCCGATGTTGCGAAAGAGAAGGAAATAATCGGCATACACGTCAAGGTGCGTGCACCCGGAGGTAACCGTTCGACATCACCGGGACCCGGAGCCCAGGCGGCGATACGTGCTCTCGCAAGAGCCGGTCTGAAGATCGGACGCATTGAAGATGTGACACCGATACCGCACGACGGCACCAAGAAGAAGGGCGGACGCAGAGGACGCAGGGTCTGAGGAGGCTTTGATATGGAGATCGAAGTACTCAATATGGCTGAAAGGAAGATATCCTTCATACTGAAGGATTCGACCCCCGCCATGGCGAACGCTCTAAGGAGGACGATACTCTCCGACATCCCGAAGATGGCCATCGATCGAGTTGAATTTCACCTCGGTCCCATCATGGTGGACGGAAAGGAATACGAGAGCATCACTCCGTTGTTCGATGAGATCATCGCACACAGGCTGGGAATGGTCCCGGTGCCTACGGATCTGCAGTTGTTCGGTTATCAGAGTGAGTGCGTCTGCGGCGGCGAAGGCTGCCCGAGCTGCACCATAATGTACAGCTTGAACAAAATAGGCCCGTGCACCGTCCTTTCGGGAGACATGATCCCGCTGGGGAATCCGGACCTGAAAGTGAAGGACGAGTTCATCCCGATCGTTGAGCTTGCTGATGGTCAAGCCGTTCTGATATACACGATAGCAACGATGGGTACCGCAAAGACGCATGTGAAATGGCAGGTGGCGAACGGCGTGGGATACAAATACGCGCCGATCGTGAAAGTTGACGCAAAGAAGTGCAATCACTGCATGCGTTGTCTCAGCGAATGCCCGAAGCATGTGTTCTCAGGCGATGATAAAAAGATAACCGCGGAACCGATAAAGTGCACATTGTGCGAATCGTGCCAGTCGTTCTGCGCGCCTCACGCGATATCGCTGGAAGCGGATGACAAGAACTTTGTGTTCACGTTTGAAACGGATGGTTCATTGTCCGCTGAGGCGGTGCTCAATAAGGCGCTGGAACTTATCAGCACCAAGGCCGATTCCCTCGGGCAAATGGTTGAAACGCTCTGAAAAAACTAAAACGGGGCATACGCCCCAATTCCTTTTTTCTTCAAAAGAAATCAGACAGTTTGCATCTCTTCACTTTATCGTTGTTGAACAGCGAATCCATGCTCATCTCAAGGATCTCTATCCTTTGAAGCGTGTAATCCGATAATCCGTATTTCTCACACACCTGTTTCGACACTTCCAGATATTTCTTCACGCTCGCTTCATGTACCGTGAGAACGAGGTTATTACCACATACGCATTTCCCGGACAACGGGATACGGCGGTACTTCTCGCCGCATTTGGTGCATCTTATCATCTGAGCCGAGAAACTTCTGAGGTTACCGGCCATATCGGGAAGGAAGTGTTTATTGATCACACGCAACGCCATATCCTTTTCATCGACGGCGCGTATCTTCCTTCCGAGTTCCAGCTGCGCCTCTATCTTGTCGATCATCGTATCCAACATGGTATACGAAGAATGCTTCGGCCCTTCGGATATGTCCTTCGTGTCATGCGTGAAACCGAAACCTTCGTATTGACGTTCGGTGGCGATCCTCTTTCCGACCATGTCCATGATCCCTTCCACTTCCTTGGGATCCTTGTAACTCATCGCCGCTCTGTAGAATTCAAGCGGATATTCAAAAAGGCAGTCGACGTTGTGCGCCTCCTTATCGATCTCGTTGGGATCGAGTCTCGTAGTAAGGACGAGAGGCGCATCCATCAGGCCGCCCCTTCTGTCCGGAAGGTAATCGCGTGAGAAGTTGATCAGACCGTCCAGCATCAGTATGATACTGTCCTCATCACCGTCGCAGTTCCTTCTCTTGGCGGCGTGGAAGAACGGATGAGCGTATCCTCCGCACGCTTTCGTGTAACCTATGATGCGGCACAGTATCCCGCCTGACGTGTGAGGAGCAAGTCCTATCGCTAATTGACCTATCAGGTCGTCCCTCTTTTTCGCGTTATAGAATCGATCCAGGCCGTAATGCATCTCCAGCATATCGTCAATGAATTTTGACACCTTGACCATGTAATCGCCGCAGGTGTCCGCCGGTATGATATCCTGCACTTTCAGTTCGCATATCTGTTCTCCGTTCGTTAACGGGTTACCGTGCATATCGTGCGTGTAACCGAGTTCCTTCGCTCGTTCAATGCTGAGTTCGATCTCACGCGGTCTGAAGTGAGTTATCGGAACGTCCGTCATATCATACCGTATCGTTCCGTCCTTGAACACGAACACGTCGTTCATCGCTCTGAGGATACCTTTTTCAATGGCCTCCGGAACTTTCGCCTTGGATGAGAGGCCCTCAACACATCTCAGTTCCTGTAACGTTTCCTTATTCAGACGTTTGAGTGCTTTCTCGTACATCGGCGCGATGTCAACGTATCCTTCACCATCCGCCGACCTGTCGCATCTTTCGAATTTCGCGTAGCTTCCGCATTTATCACAACTGGACATCACGGATATACTGTCACAGGATGTGCACCTTCTCGTACCGACGTCTATGTGCACTCCCCTCTGCCGTTTCGAGCCGTCTATGTTCTTCATTATCGTCTTGCTTACCGATATCGCGGAATTCATCTCCCTCTTCGATCCGGGATCCTTTCCTACAGGGAACAGAACGTGTACAGGAGGGTTCATCTTCCTCTCCTTGGCTTTCTCGGGACGCGCCATCCTTGTCCCTATCCTCGTTACGGCTTTTGCACGCACCTCTATTCCCATGGCCTTGCTGACGGCATCCAGAGAGTTGCTGCCGTCCAACGGTCCCGCATCAACTATCGCATCGTTCTTTACCGCGAGACCCAACCCCTCGACCAGCGGCATTGAATATTCATGTACGATGATGTTCTCCGAGGATACGGTATGCAGCGCACCGAGATCCTCAAGTATCCTCTTCTTCACCGGATCGTTCGGTAACGTCAGCGACCCGCCGGAGAATGTACCGTTCTTTGTGATATGCTCTCTGAGTTCTTTCAGTCTTTCGAGAGCAACGTCGTACCAGAAAAGGTTGAACTTCGGATGCAGCGGAACGTTCAGTTCCCGCGATATCTTCTTTGCGCGTTCGTACGTCGGCGTTTCCCAATCATCAGGGAGATCGCCCTTTGCTTTCAGTTCCTGCTTATGCCACTCCACGGTGTAACCGCAAGGAACGAGCTTATGGTTATTCTCGGAGAACTCTCCGAATGGTATCAGTATCTCACCGTTATCGACGATCTCGGCTATTCGGTTCTTTATCTCGGCAACTTCCTCTTTAGTGTTGCATTGTACCAGGTCCCCGTTGTTCAGCAGAAGTATGGGTCCTTCGACGGAGTCGCACGGTGTCACCGCTCCGGCCTTCCCGGGGCGTTCTATCTTAACCTGCGTACCGAGCGCCGGGAATTCGTCCAGTGCGTACATGCTCGCGGGGTTCAGCGCTATCGCGGCAAGCCCGCACGTCCTTCCGCGTCCGTACCGTAATCGAAAACCTCCGACGCGTGAAGGGTGTCCGAACATCGGACGTCCGGCGATGATGTCCTTGAGGTATTTGTCGGTAGGTTCGACCTCTTTGGAATGGTCGATCTCTTTGGAGAGGTCTTCTTCCTCTTCCCCTTCTTCGTCCTCTTCTTCTTTATAATCCTTCACTTCTTCTTTATCATCTTTCGCCGAAAGGAACTCGCTTATGAATTCCCAGCCGTCTATTCCCAGCGTATCGACGTGCTTCTTCACTTTCGCCGCTTTCTGACAAAGGCCTTCCGCTATCACAAGACAGGCGCCTCCTCTCACGCGGTTCGTCTCGATCCTCGGAAGATCCCTGAATCCCGATATCTCAGCTTTTTCGGTACCTTCACCGTCTATGCACACGGGGCAGTTCTTTACGATAAGAGAGATCTCATTCACCGACGGAAGATACTGGAGGTGCTGGCATTGTTTGTATAACGGAATTTCTTCATAAAATCTCTTCACTTCCGAATCCGTCGGGATGTAACGGCCTATGTTCAACTCCCTTCGGACAACGTCGGCGATGAGGACGCTCATCGCCTGTCCGGTACCGCCTGCGGCGCGTATCGGTCCCGCGAATATGAGGTCGATGTATTCCGAACCGTCCTGGTTCGTTTTTATCTTGGTATCCGCAAGACCTTCCAGCGGTGCGACGAGTATCCCCTCCGTTAAAACCGCAAGACCAACGCGTATCGCTCTGTCTATCGCCTTCTCCTTACTCTCGGCGGGTCTCTTCGCTATCTCTTTGGCAATGTGAAGCGAAACGATCTCTCTGTTCCCGTGTTCCGCCGTCAATCTCCGTATATCGTCGGATACGCCTTCGACGTTCCAGTCCGCCAGTAATTTCTCAACACGTGAAGCAAGGTCCTCGGCCTGAGGTATCTCTATCCTCACCTGAGGGTCCATTCCCTTACCGCGCGCCTTCCTGGCCACATTATAACATTCTTCGTTCTTCTTCGCAAGCTCTTCGAAATAATTCTGCATCTCAGGGCTGCATACGACCTTTCCGCTCATTCGGTATCTTCCTCGAACCGTATGGCCTTGAGCTTACTTATTATGTTCTCCCTCAGCGCATCCAGATTCTCTCCCGTTTCCGCGGAAAAGTACGGTCTTCCGCTGTCACTTCTGAACATATCAGATTTACTTTCATACACCAGCAACGGAACATCCGGGAAACCTCTTTCCACCGAATCAAGGAGAGCAAGCTGTTTCTCCATGGAGTAACCGCAAGATCCCGACGGGTCTAAGATGAAGACGAGTACGTGCGTCAGATACTTCAACGCGAGAACGGCCTGTTTCTCAATATCATTCCGTTCATCTAAACTTCGGTCAAGTAATCCTGGTGTATCGATCACCTGATATCTTCGCCAACCGTCCGATATGTGACCTATGATCACACCCTTCGTTGTGAACGGATACGGAGCGATCTCCGGTTCCGCGGTGCTTAGTACCGACACTAATTTACTTTTCCCTACGTTCGGGAATCCCGCTATAACGGCCGTGGCGACATTCGATTCTATATGGGGAAGATCCCTGAACTTGTTCTTCGCATCCTGCAGGAAAAGGAGGTCCTTGGATATCTGCCTCAATATCGACGCAAGTCTTCCGTAAAAACCGCTGCGTATGCTCTCTATGTACACCGTATCCTTAGTACGGCGGAGATTGCCGAGGCTTTCATTCTTTAACTTATCGGCACGCTTAGCGGCCCAGTTCATTGCCCCTAAGGACTGCTTGTATCGATCTATACCGATCACGATGTCAACGAGTTCCGGGAAGAAGTCATCTCCTTTCTCCATTCTGGGGAAACGTTCCACGTAATCGTTCAACGTGCTTACCACGATATCTCCGGAAGCGGTGACCTTGGCAAGCGCCGTCTTCTTCTTGTGGTCTAAGGCGTTCGTACCGGTCTTATCGATCTTAGATGCTCTGCGGAACGCTTTGTCCATCAGCTCATCGGACGTGAGAACGGTAGGTATCCTTGATGCCATGATGAACGGTCATACGGTCATATGTTTAAATGTTATTGCGGTTCTGCCGTGGCCGCCCGATCTCAAGATTGCCTTCGATGATACACTTGTCTGGTATGCGCCCGACGTTAATTTTTATCTTCGATCTTCTAGGATTACCGTTTGAGTTTCTCATGCCATTTTGAAAACCCATAAGCCACCCCCCTTTTGTTCCAGATTCAACATCTTCTTCAGAGAGGCTAACAATCATTAGGTCTACGACCTCTACCGCAGATTTTCTCATCCTGGAAGGTGCACCTCGCTCAATGCGTTCTTTTACGTAATCAGACATCTTGCCCTTTTGTGAATCGTGCCACTCTTTGAACTCACCTTTAACGTCCCACTCCGGATTAACAAGATATATCATAAATCCAACAGACCCATATTCAACTAGAGCATTTTCAATGGCTTCAGTATCGTTCAATACACATTCATTAGCATTGTTCCCTCTAGCATCGCGAACAGAGTGGACCTTTATGTCCCAAACATATTCCAATTTATAATCCATCCCTGTTCTTCCATACAGCGGACCTTTACCACCACCTATCGTTTCGGTAAGGATTTCACGTGTTTTTTCTTCCAAATAAAAACCCATCCACTCCATCTGTTTCCAGTTTCTGCTTTTCTTATTTTTCATTTCGATTATAGCTTCTTTCCCGTCAATAGAAGGTCCAATCATGGATTTAAGTTGAGAGTAGATCGCTTTACCTTCTTTATCTATCATAGATATTGCATAGACATCGGCAATCAAAAAACATCTTAACAGTTATACATTACAATTAATAATAAAAAATTATTAATAATAAAAATTAATTACTAATTATTAACAACGACATAAACAATGATGAATCAGATGGATACACTTCAGAAAATAAGCAAAATATTCAGTCATCCCAGAAGGGCAGAGATCATGAAAATGGTGTGCGAACACGAATTCATCACTGCCAAAGAAATAATGAAATACTCCAGTGTTAAAATGGTGCCGCAGTACCTATATGGTGATTTGAAAATAATGAAGGATGCAGGATTAATAGCTCGTTCCTTCTCGGAGGAGAAGCAATGTTTCATCTATTCAGCCAAAGGCAACTTGATAAGAATTAACCTGGTTACAAAAAACGTGGAGATTTGTCATGATTAACCCTGCATTATTCAACGAAGATTGTATATCCGGTTCTAAAAAACACATCGAAGATAACTCGGTTGACCTGATAATCTCAGATCCCCCCTATGGAATAGATGGAAACAAATTAGACAAACATTACAATAGGGACGAATCGTTCGTCGTCAATGGTTACGTTGAGGTTCCGGCATCTGAGTACAAGGAATTCTCGTTGAAATGGATCAAAGAAGCATCAAGGATATTGAGGCCCGGAGGATCCATATATGTCGTGTCCGGGTATACAAATCTCCATCACGTGCTCAACGCATTACATTCAACAGAGTTGAAGGAAATAAACCACATAATTTGGAAATATAACTTCGGCGTCCACACAACTAAGAAATACATTTCTTCACATTATCACATTTTATTCTGGCAGAAACCAAAAGGGATCCCTACGTTCAACACTTACTGCAGATACGGAGATTCGGAACGCGGAGAAGATTCATCATCACTCAACTACAAAGACAGAGAGGACGTGTTCATAATCAACAGGGAGTATAAGCCGGGAGAGATAAAAAATAAAAACGAACTCCCTTATAGTCTGCTAGAAAAATTGATCCTTTACAGCAGTAACCCGGGCGACACCGTTTGTGATATGTTCTTAGGGGGATTTTCCACAGCGATTGTCTCCAAAGGTTTGAATCGCATTCCCATCGGCTTCGAAATAAGTAAGTCAGCATTCATGTCGGGGCTTTCAAAGTTCAATTCTGTTGAAAAAGGGTACTTGATGAATGAGGTAAGGAAGCCTGAAAAAAATAAGAACATAAACGGCGGCAAATCATGGACGGAAGAAGAGAGATCCATCCTCAGAGAGGTTTACCTCGCGTGTAGTGAAATGTCAAAAAAAGACATAATACATTCGATCTCAGAAAAATTAGGAAGAGGCAGATGGGGGGTGGAGAGAGAACTTGTAAAAATGGGACTCGTCGCAAGCGGGAAGAGGAATATACAAGAAACCAACGTAACTTCTCCGGATACGACAACCAGATCGTTGAAGGACTATTCTCAATAACTCATTCCGCACCGCATTAGTAGATTACTTGAAAACCTCTGGGCCAGTCGTTTCCCAATAATCGCCATCTTCTTTTTTTGTGCGTTTCACATAACCATATCTTTCTAACTTTATGAGTCGATTAAGTACGTAGAGGTAAAGTGTGCGACCGGGGTACTTCTCTTTGGCACGATTCTTAATCTGCTTGGTCGTGACTCCGCCACCCAGTTCAACCAATATTACATACACATCGCGTTGACTCATTGAACTCCCCCAAATATTTCACTCGTTTCTCCGGGACCTGGCGGTTTTGTCATCATTTTCGTTACACACTTGGACTTTCATCATTCCATATGACAATCGTAACGAACACTATAACTTTATCGCATCTTTGGACGGTTACGTCTCGAGTGAGGTTTCGGGCAACACCCGCGGTTGCGTGATAAAGGGATCAGATTATCTGGACCATCTGATTCAACGTTCCGTCACGATTCTTACCGATGTCGGTGAATCCGCACGATCCGTAATAATCAACGAGCTCGTCCTTACAGTCTAGGCGCACAAGATGGCAACCGAACATGTCCTTACCTCGAGTGAATATCCGCAGAGCGTGGGAGATCATCGCTTTCCCGAATCCCTTCTCTGTTCTGTTAGCCCTTGCCAGTTGTCCTATCAGATATGCCTGCGCTATGTTGCGGTTCACGTTCATTGCTTCGTATATCTTATCAGGAACGGATCGAGCATCGTCAACGGCAAGGCATTTCATCGCCAGTGTGAAATATCCTCTTACCTCATTGTTCTCTGCATCTACCGCAACATAGGTGCGGGATATGTCTTTGAATTCGTATCTCAATGCGGTCTTCCTGAGAAATGTCTCAAGTTCAGGATCCGCTGAACACTCGAATGTCGATAATAACGAAGACACTTTTTCAATGCCCTGTGTAGCAACAAGGTGTTGCAGACTGTATATCTGCACGGTCATAAAGGGTGTTCTCTTAGATACGCTTCCCCTTCCTCGAGCAGTTCGAATATGCTCTTTCCTTCGAATACCAGAGGCCCCCTTTTCTCCGCTGCCTCATACGCTGCGACCAATCTTGCCGCTTTTTCCGGAGTGTCTATCTCCAGCATCTCATGGAACGATTGCGTTGCCATTCTTATCCCTATTGATCTCAAGGATGCTCTACGTATAAATAATATACGCGCGGAGTTAACTTTGACGGTTCTCCGCTCTCTGTCACCTGCGGCGAACCGGACATGATACCATCTGTTCCGTTCCGCTATAGCGGTACACTTTACGTTCTTCAACGCATTCTGTTCCGCTATAGCGGTACACTTCCGGGCAAGTGTTTCTTCCTCCCTCTTTCTCTATGTTCACTTGGCTTTCTCCATGGTCATCCTGAATAACCAAAGGTCGGTCTTCTTATCGGGATCGACCTTCAGTATCGCCGGCAAAGTCATAGATGGTATATCCTCCAGAACGATGCCTATATTCACCTTCCACGTTCCGCCGCTCTTCCCGATCAGGTTGCCCATCGCGGTCAGATTGCATCTTACGACGACTCCCGCGGTGACCTTCGAGTCCGAGCCCGTTTTCAACACCTTGGGTGCGGTGATCTGAAGGTACAACATCGTCTGAAAGTAGATGTCATCGCTTATGATCTGTTTCGGCGTCATCCCGGTCGGGTTGTCGATGTTGTTCATCATCCCCACCACCTGTCCTACCGCCCAGGTCAGCCCGTCCTTTATTATCTCTCTGTCGAGAACTAACGAAAAGCGCATACCTGCGTGGCCGGTGCCGCTGAGATCGGATATCGAGAGCTCAATGAATATCGACAGGCTCACCACGCAGTTGGCGATCAGTTCTATCGCATATTGTATGGCCAGTTCGATCGTTCTCTTCAGGAATAATGCAACACCGTCCGGTCCGATTATCTTGGAACCCATCTCCTTGAAAGCATCCTGGCCCGCTCTGACGAGACAGTCGATCACCGACGCCCTCAAAGGGCTTCCGTTGACGAACCTTCCGCCGTTGTCGGCGTCCTTGGTCCCCTTTTTGAACACCCACGTCGTTGATGCGTCCGTTTCACGCTGCCAAGTGAAATCATCATTCTTCGAATCGGATTTCATCGGGGTGCAATCGACCTCCATGCCGTCCGTGTCATAAAGCGTTATTATCTCTCTGCTGTTGTTCAGGAACTGCCCGGGGAATGTTATGACCACCCTCCCGCCCGGGCTCAGGGTCACATCCTTTATCACATAGTTCTTGCTCGGGTTCGAGGACGGGACGATGCGGTAGCCGGTAAGATCCACCGATGAAAGCGTGGAATTATACAGTTCCACCCATTCGTTATCGTTATCCGGTCCCGGCGGGTTCAATTCGAATTCGTTGATCACCACACCGTAGAGGTACGGAAGATTGTATTTCAATTCGATGCCCGCGTCCAAGCCTCCTTTGGTACCGGGTATCGGAAGCGGTATGTTCGATAATATATCGCTAACACCGGGTATATCGGAAAGTCGGAACTCGAACTCCTCATATTGTACGAGCTGCGGTATCACCGCGTGTATGTCCGTTCCGCGGAACGTTCCGTTGATCTCAACGATGCTCTTCCTCACTTTCATCAGAGGGTCCACGACAACATCCAGATTCCACGTCTCCGACGATGCGGATATCCTTCCGGTGAAGAAGAAATTGTTCGATTTGTCCTTCTTGATCTCGAGTGTTGCGCTTAACGTTACGCTGCGCACCGGTATCGTTAGCTTCAGCTTCGTGGTGCTCGTTCCTTTCGAGAGTTCGCCGGCTATGTCGGTGATGACCTCAAGCTTCATCCCGTAGATGTCGACACCGAACGTCTGGCTTCCTAAAGTTATCATTATGATCGGTATGATGCTCCCTAAGAGCGGTGCCGTAAGACCGCCGATCAGTTCCCCGAACTTTTCCAGCGGGGTCATGATGGCATCGTACAGCCTGATCATGAGTTCGCTCACATACTGCGCCGCACGCATGAGCACCGTCGTCATATGATGCAGTATCATATCGGCCATCCGCTTCAGCTCGTACAGCGGTTTGAGCAGAGGTTCTATGAGCTTCATGAATACCATTATCGTATCGTCGAGTACCGTCCTGCTCGGCGTGTAGTCAACACCCGCCAGCGGCCATCCGCTCATCACCGCGAAAGCGAGATCGAATTCCGAATGCGACGATCCCGTTACCGCGGCATCGTACGTCTCGAGCATCGCCATAAGCGAGGACGCCGATGTTGCGCGGTAATCGATGTCCGCGATCACGTCGATCCTGAATAACGATGAGTAGGATGCTTCCCTGTCCTCGAAGAACCCGACGTAATGGGTGTTCTCCCTTCCTTTTGTCGGATATGTTATCTTCACATCCAGTTCGACGTCGCTCTCTATGCTCACGTATTCCTTCACGACGCTTCCCCTTCCGTCCGTCAGGATGAACGGACCGGGATCCGGAAGTTCGTACACACCGGACAGAGATTCAAGTGATACGTAGCTCATCATCTCGTTCACCAGACCGGTCATCTTGGATATCACGTACGGATACAGTCCGAAGAGATCCATACCGCATCTCACGACTATCACCATGAGATCCTTGAACAGCGAGTCGGTGTTCGTCTCGACGCTGTTCAGGACGCCTTCGAAAAGTCCCATCCTCGCGGCGGCCGCTTTCCTATACGCTTCGACGGCATTCGTGACGTCGTCCGATCCCATGAGCTCATCGACCATCGAATCCAATACGTAAGGATCGAGGGGCATCCCGTAATCTTCCGTGACGTGTTCGATGACGTGCGCTCTTATCGACGATCTCACACGATCCTCGAACACGGATATCCCGAACAGACCGTCGACGTTGCTCGCCATCTGTTCGTAAATTGCCACGTACAAAGGGTCGATGATCCTCTGCGCCCTTATCGTTTCTTCCATGCGGTCCTCGACCGTTGACCTTTGTGCGTTAAGGGCGTCGTTGACAGCGTTGATCATCGTTGTCATCATGTCGATATCATCGTACGGATCGCATCTCACGCTCACGACACCCAATCTGTAGGTCCCGGAGACGTCCAGCGCTATCGCTTTCAGCGTACCCATTATCATGTCCCTGATCTCATTGTGTTCCGCGCGGTACCTACTCATGAAACCGTTCCATCCGTTCCATGACAGTACATCCACGTTCGGGTACGGGACGGTCACGGTGAACTCCGGTATACGGAACACGGTATCGCCGATCTCCGCCGTTTCCCGCTCAATTGCAGGGAGATCTATGATGCACGATGCCCCGTTCAAAAACCATCGATATTCGGCTTCGGATATGCCGCTGCGCGACATCGTCGACGATATGTATCCGGAAGCGGTCTCCGCTTCGCTTCCCGTGAATACCTTGCACAGCCAATTCCACGCCGAGTTCAAAGCATCGACCACAGCGTCTATTATATCCAGGATGATCGAGAACATGAAGTAATCCATCCACTGCAGCACGAGATCGTCCGCTATGGACATGAGCGTCTGAGCGAATACGGCGGAGATGTCGATATCGATGATCCCGTCACGGAAAGCGAAGAGCTCCGCGGGATCGACGTAAGATCTCCCGCTCATATCGTATTCCGGATCGGATGTAGTCCTCAGGTACGTGGTCTCCGCCACCGAAAGAGCTATCCTGTACGCTAAACGGACGTCCGATTCGGTGATTATCGCGTTCGTCCCCCTTGCTCCGTATTCCGATGTCGCCCCGTAACCGGCCATGACGCGGTACTGCGCAAGCGCTGAAAGCTGATACGTCATCAGTTCGGTGATCATCGTTCTCGGACCTGTGACGGCGATATCGAACATCGACACGTTCTCCAGGAGAAGCGGAAGCGCGGACATGCCGTCCGCACTTACCGCCACCTCTTTGACGATACTGCCGGACGAGGTGGTTATCCTCATGGTCACGGTACCATCGGCGCGGAAACATGACGGCATAACGCCTTCCGCGGAGAGAGCATCACCGGATGCGACCTTCAGCGTACCTATCCCGAGTTCGATATCATGGGATACGATATCGATGACTGCGCCCGACGCAAGCATCGGGAACTGGAATGCGATCCATTTATCCATCCTGTCGCTGAAGACGGCCGATCTTTCCTCAAGATCCCCGGTCAGCGATTCACGGCTCATATCCAGTATCATCTCGCCTATGCCTCTCTCCACCTCATTCTTAACGGCGGATGCGGCGGACCCTACGGAGTCGAACTCGTCGTTCATTCGGTCCATGTTGTTCTGCGACCTTTCTATCGACGACGTCACGATACCGTACGCTCCGGCGAGCACGAACAATATCACTGCGATAACGGCGAAAGGCATGTTCCCTCCGCGTGACCTTCTCATCCTTACGATCGATTCCCTGAGGTTCATGTCCGAATGACCTCGCTGCACGGCTATAAGCGGTTCAATTGCAGTTAGCCTAACAGATAACCGCAAGAACACGACACGCACGCCAGCGATGGTATTATATTGCGCAAAGCAATCAACGAAACGGATGGAGCAGCAATGACCGCCAAAGATTACGGGATACCGAGGGGACTTCCGAAACAGACGACATCCATTTGTCCGGAGTGCAAGAAACTGATACCTGCCACACTTTCAGAGAGGGACGGGAAAGTGTGCATAGACAAGACGTGCAGTGAGCATGGCTCATTCAGCGACGTGTACTGGTCCGATGCGAGCATGTTCCTCAGTGCGGAGAAATTCGCCTACGACGGCGTAGGCCTTCAGAATATCATGGACCCGGACACGCACGGAAAGAACGTTTCCGTGACGATAGGCGGTGAATCGTTCGAGTTGTTGACGTGCACCGCATTAGCGAACATCGACCTTACTAACAGATGCAACATGCGCTGTCCGATATGTTTCGCCAATGCGAACCAGGCAGGCTACGTTTACGAACCGGATTACGACACGGTCGTCAAGATGTTGACGATGCTGAGGACGGAAACGCCGATAAAATGCACGGCAGTGCAGTTCTCAGGCGGCGAACCTACGATATACCCGAGGTTCGTGGATGTCATAAGGAAAGCGAAAGAATTAGGATTCGCTCAGGTGCAGGCGGCAACGAACGGTATCGTTTTTGCAAAGAACTTCGAACTTCTGAAGGAAGCGCAGGAAGCGGGCCTTAATACGATATACCTGTCGTTCGACGGCGTCTCCGATGATATCTACCTTCAGGCAAGGGACAGGAAGATGTTCGACATAAAACTGCAGCTGCTTGAGAACCTCAGGAAATTGGAGAAACCGCCGTCCGTTGTGCTCGTACCGACGATAGTCAGAGGAGTTAACGATCATCAGATAGGCGATATAATCAACTTCGCGCTTGAGAACTCCGATGTCATACGTGCGGTGAACTTCCAGCCGGTGGCGTTCACCGGCCGCATAACCAAGGAAGAATTGACCAAGGGAAGGTTCACCCTCCCGGATCTGATAAAGGAAGAGGGCAAACAGACCGGGTATACGACAAGAGAGGATTGGTATCCGGTCCCCATCGTAGCGCCAATATCGAAACTGGCGTCGCTGTTCCTCGGCGAGAATAAAGTGACATTCACAACACACCCGCACTGCGGCATCGCCACGTATCTTCTCAAGGACGAGAAGGGTAACGTCATACCGATGCCCAGGTTCATAGACGTCGAGAAACTGTCTAAAGGGTTCTATGACCTTTCGACGAAGGCCGAGAAAGCCAAATTCAAGAAACTCCTGGTCTTCCAATTGCTTAAGTTGGTGGATGAATGCATACGCGAGGACAAGCTTCCGGAAGGGATGACGAAGAAAAAGTTCAAGAAGCTGATGCAGTCGATAATGGGCGACAAGAGCAAGGAAACGCTTGCCGACTTCTCGTGGAAGATGATGATGCTCGGCGGGATGCATTTCCAGGACAATTACAATTACGATGTTGAACGCGTTAAAAGATGCGGCGTCCACTATGCGACGCCGGATATGCACGTGATACCGTTCTGCGCATACAACGGCGGCCCCGAGTACAGAGCGGAAGTGGAAAAGAAGTTCTCGGTTCCGCTTGACGAATGGAAGAAGAAACACGGGGACGAACATTGCTGAGGTGATCCAATGAAGGTGTCATACGACAAATGTCTGCACTGCGGGTGCTGCGTGGGCGCGTGCCCGAAGAATGCGATATATCTGAACGACCACGTCCTTGAGTTCAATGATGACTGCAACGAGTGCGGAAGATGCGTGAAATTATGCCCGGTGGGTGCACTGGAGAAGGAGGCATCCAAATGAAGAAGTTCAATTGCGATATCGTCGTAGTGGGCGGCGGGCCCGGAGGGAGCATGGCATCCAAGTACGCCGCGCTCGGTGGTCTGGACGTCATAATGATGGAGAAGAAAGCGGAGATAGGGTCTCCGTTGAGATGTGCGGAAGGCGTATCTAAAAAGTGGTTGTCAGAGATAGGCGTTGAACCGGACCCGAAGTGGATATGTGCGGACATGGCCGGCGCCACGATAAGATCGCCCAGCGGTCATACATTCCAATTGGACGAGAGCAAAGCGGGTTCGGAAGTGGGATACGTTCTTGAAAGACACAAATTCGATAAAGCGCTTGCGGAACAGGCAGCCGCCGCCGGCGCGAAGATAATGATGCGGACCGGGTGTACCGGAGTGATAAAGAAGAACGGAAAGCTCGCAGGCGTGAAAGCGAAGAGCATGGGCGAGGACATTGAGATCTACGCCAAGTGCATAGTTGCCGCCGACGGGTTCGAATCACAGGTCGCAAGATGGGCGGGCCTTGACACATCGTTACAGGCGAAGGATATCGACACATGCATCCAATACAGGATGACCAACATCGATATCGACCCGAAGTACTGTGAGTTCGTCATAGGCTCGGCCGCACCGGGAGGATACATATGGATATTCCCCAAGGGCGACCGCATCGCCAACGTCGGTATCGGTGTTCAAGTGGCGAAGTGTAAACACGGAGCGGATCCGAAATACTATCTCGATAAGTTCATAACAACCGACGAGCGTATGAAGAAGGGGCAGATCCTCGAGATCGTGGCCGGCGGTGTGTCCACATGCCCCGGACTGGATGACGCGACCGCCGATAACCTGGTGTTAGTGGGCGACGCGGCAAGGATAATCGACCCGATAACGGGAGGCGGTATCGCTCACGCCTGCAGAACGGGTATGTACGCCGGTAAGGTTTTAACGGAATGTGCGAAGAAAGGCGATTTCTCCAAGGAGGCGTTGAAACCGTACGAGAAGATGTGGCGTGACAGGATGGAAGACAAACTGTACCGCAACTGGATGGCTAAGGAACGTTTCGCTTCGCTGTCCGATGACATACTCGACGATCTCGTGAAGATGATGTCGGAATCCGATATCGGTGAAGTGAACGTTCACAATCTGCTGAAAGCGATAAAGGAGAAGTATCCGCAGGTGGTCGAGGGATTCGAGGATCTGATATGAAAGCGAGGGCGTAAGCCCTATCCCATCAGTTTCGCGCCCGGCTGCCCGGTCCTTACAACGAACGGTCGCCCGCCGTGCAATTTGATCGATTCACACACCTTCTCAGGTCTGTCGGTCAGTGCGACCATGCTGCCGCCGCCTCCGGCACCCGTCAGTTTGGCGCCGTACGAATGTTTCATGGAAGCGTTCACGAGTTTATTCAATTCCTTACACGAGACGCCCAATATCGAAAGAAGTTTGTGATCCTTTGTCATAAGGGATCCGAGTTCCGTTATGTCGTTGCGCCTCAACGCATCGATACCGTCGACGGTGATGTCGCCTATCTCGTTGACGATGTCCGCTGCGAAACCATTCTTGTCCTTGTATCTTCTGACCTTCTCGACAAGAGGACCCGTCGGCGCATGCAATCCCGTGTAGCCGACAACGAACGTCATCTCCGGGACCTTAAGATCGCGTACTGTCCATTTGCGATCGTCCTTCGATATATCCCAAAGATGTTCGCCGGCGTCCTCCGGACCGTTGACCACTATGCCCATGCCGTGCGTGCTCACCGACGTATCAAGCGGACTCGCCCTCCCCTGTACCGCGTATTCCGTCTCGAATGCCGCAGACGCTAATTCGCCCTCGTTCATATCGGTACCGTCAAGAGCGCTCAGGGATCTCAGGAAGGATGTGCACAACGCCGCCGACGATCCGAGCCCGGAACCCGGAGGTATTTGGCTTTCCGTTACTATCCTAACACGGTTCCCGGTGCGCATCATCATGTGCTGAAGATACGGGTGTTTCTCACCTTCGAACAATTTTCCGTTCACGGTCGTTTCGTCGGCCGTGCTCAGGGTGCATGAGATCCTCCTGTCTATCGCCAGCGCCACCGCCGGTTTTCCGTAAACGACGGCGTGTTCGCCGAGTACTATCAGCTTTCCGGGTGCCGACGCAGTGAATGTCATCTGTTCAGTCCGTACTTGCTCAACGCTTCGGCAATGGCGTCGTTAGGGCTTCGGCCGCCCAACAGTTGTTTTCCGACGGACCACCATTTCTCTTCCTTCTCCAGTACGGCGGTCTCGAACTCCTCATCCGTTCCGTAGTCATCGCGTTTGATCTTCGTTATCACTTTGTAATTGGCATCCAACAGGTCCACGTCATATCTTCTGTTCACCGCCGCGAGGCCGAGCATGTGGTCAAGGCAGTACGACAGTTCCACGGACATATCGTCCGGAATGGATTCCATCACCATGTCGAGGACCGCGTTCGCCGTCATCATGAAAAGCAATTGACGTTTCGCGTCGTCATCCATAGTCTTGTCTTCGCTGAGTTCTTCGAGCATCGAGTCGAACCACAGGTCCCTGAGAAGCTGCGTCCTGTTCGGGTTCTTTCCCCAGAGCTGCGTCTCAAGAGGTATCTCCGGCTCGTTTCCAAGCACATCGTTTATCGTTTCGTTATCCTTCTTGGCCATGTGATCACTTCCTCAATTCCTTTGCGACATTCTCGAGAATATCCATTCCCATACTTATTTTATCCTCAGACGCCGCGTATGAGAATCTGATGTGTCCTTCTCCGTACTTCCCGAATGCCGATCCCGGAACGCATATGAGCCCGTTCTCCGCGATCTTCATCGCCAATCCGTCAGACGACATGTTGAAGGAGAAGGACGGGAACGCATAGAATGCGCCCTTCGGAGCGTTCATCGAGAATCCGTTGATGTCCTTGATCCTAGAGGTTATCAGGTCCCTCCGCTTCCTGTAGATGTTGCGGACATCATTCAGGTAATCGTCGATCTTAGGCATGGCGTTCAGTATGCCGTACTGTGCGGGCATGTTCGGACATGCGCACATGTGATACTGCATTCTCGTTATCTCGTCGATCATCCCTTTCGGGGCGACGACAAAACCCATCCTCCATCCGGGCACGGCCATCATCTTCGAGAAACCGTTCACAATGATCGCGTTGTCACAGCCCATGAACGTCCTGTGAACGTCCTCATAGACGAACGGTTCGTAGACCTCGTCTGATATTACAGTTATCCCGCGGTCGGCGGTAATGTCCTTTATCGCTTTGAATGACGCTTCATTCAACACGCCGCCGGTGGGGTTCGACGGATAGTTCAGGAATATCGCTTTCGTTCTCTTCGTGATCTTCTTCTGAATGTCGTCGATATCCGGCTGGAAATCATTCTCCGTTAACTTGTATTCCACAGCCTTCCCGGACGACAACGCGGTGTGAGGCCCGTAGACGACGAACCCCGGACTCGGGATCAGCGTCTCGTCGCCCGGGTCCACGATCGATTGCGTCAATATCATGAGCGCGGATGTACCGCTGGGCGTTATCATGACGTTCTCCGCCTTTATTCCGTATCCGTTGTAACGTTCGGCGACGGCTTCCCTGAGCTGTATTATCCCGGCGGTGGGGCCGTATCTGTTCAATCCGTCGGCGGCCGCTTTGCTCATACCCTCCAAAGCCTCGGCGGGAGGCATCACGTCGGGTTCCCCGAGGCTCAGATTTATCGAGCCGGGGCGTGCAAGGTCGAACATCTTCCTTATGCCGGAAGCGGGCGCCGTCCTCAGTCTTTCCGATATCTCCATGCGGTCTCCAACGGACTACGTGCATATTATGTTTTCACATCCCCGCCGTATCACATGTCGGCGTGTCCGCGTCGGGACGACGGCGACACCTATAAAAAGTGCTGGACATAACACATCTCAAACGTTCGATGCAGCGGCGTTGCCTAATCAGGCGAACGAATGATTTTTCAGCCGTGTTAAGATTGGGTTCAACAAGTATTATAAATATGTAATTGATACACGTTAACGCTAATCAGTGGGTTCGGGTGCCTCCGTACGCGTCTGGACCGTGAGAAGGAGGAAAAACAATATGGCGTTGTTCAAGAAGAAGTACAGTTATCCGGCATACAGCATGGTAGTTAATAGAACGGAAGAGGCGTCCGCGGCAGCGGCACCTGCGCCCAAGTTGGCTGACACACCGCTCGGCAGGGCAATGGCAAAAGCCATAGCTGCTATCGACGCGAGGGTCGCCGCAAGCAAGATGAGCGCGGCCAGCGCAAGCGGCTACAAGGCAAGGGTCAACGCGCTGAAGCCGATGGTCGGCGGCGACGAGGAACCCGGTCTGTTGCAGGTAGCTCAGATCATAGGCGCCGTTAACAGATCGGTCTGATCTGAAACATATCATCTCGGGGCGCAGCCCCGTTCTTAAATTTTCATTTGGTGAATGGATATGAGGAAAGCATTGAACATGGATCTGATCTACAATATGTTCAGTGCCGCTAACATGCACAGGTGGAACGATCACCTCAGGCCGATGGATCTCACCGAATTGGATAAGCAGGCGCACAAGATGGTCATCGCATGGGTGCTTGCAAAATTCGAAGAATCCGAGAAGAAGCAGAAGATCGATTGGAGATGTCTTATCGAGCATTCGATGTTCTCTTTCATTCGAAGACTGATAATCACCGACCTGAAACCGCAGCTTTTTCACAGGGTGGTAAGAGAGAAAGGAAAGGAAGTGAACGTATACGTCCTCGAAGAATTCGACAAACTCGTTCCGGACATGGACCCGGGGTTCAGGAAAAGACTGGAGGATTATATGAACGCTTCCGAAAAGTCACATGAGGACCGTTTGATAAAAGCGGCTCATTACCTGGCCACATCATGGGAGTTCAAACTCGTCTACAACGCCAACCCGACCATGTACGGTATCGACAGGACGAAAGGCGATATCGAAAGACAGATACGCGAGTATGCGGACATATACGGCGTGATACGATTATTCTTCGGTAAGGATACGTTCGACTTCATAGACCTGTGCGGTCAGCTGAGGTTCCAGCAGAGATGGACAAGAACGCCCAGGATACCTCAAACGACGGTGCTCGGCCATATGTTGATGGTTGCCGACATGATCTACCTGCACGATCTTGATATCGGTGCGGATGACGAAACGGTGTACAGGGATTATTTCACCGCATTATTCCACGATCTTCCCGAAGTGCTTACGAAAGATGTGATAACGCCGATCAAGAAGAGCATCGGCGGTCTGGATGAATTGTTGTCGGAGTACGAGAAGGAGATGGTCTCATCGTCCCTCTTACCTTTGCTGCCCGAGGAATGGCAGGATGATTTCCGTTCTCTGATAGACCACCCGTTCAAAGATTCCGAGGGCAGGAACGGTAAAGCGATAAAGGTGTGCGACCTGATGGCCGCATACATAGAAGCGCACGTCTCCGAGTGTTACGGCATATCGTCGAAGGTGCTGATCAACGGCAAGGCCGAACTGAAGAGGAAATTATTGCTGAGTGACACAGGCATCGACGCCAAAGGATTGATGGAACGGCTGGACAGGATGGATATTTAACCTATCGTCTCCGAACCTCTCATATACGGTCTGAGGACCTTCGGTACAGTGACCGTCCCGTCCTTGTTCTGGAAGTTCTCAAGTATCGCGACCATGGTTCTCGGAAGCGCCAACCCGGAACCGTTCAGTGTGTGCACGAACTCGCTCTTCAGATGAGGCTCGGGACGGAATTTGATCCTCGCCCTGCGCGCCTGGAAATCAGTGAAGCATGAGCATGAGGAAACTTCAAGCCATCCTTTCCTGCCGGGCGCGTACAACTCAAGGTCGTAGCACTTGGCGGCGTGGAAACTCATGTCCCCCGTACACAACAAGAGGACACGATACGGAAGTTCTAAATTGCGAATGACGTCTTCGGCGTCGTTCCTCAGTTTCTCGAGGACATCGAAAGAACCTTCGGGATGGACGAATTTGACCATCTCCACCTTGTTGAACTCATGCACTCTGGCGATGCCCCGCGTATCGGAATGTTTCCCGGCTTCGCGTCTGAATGATGGTAAGTATGCGGCATAAGATATCGGTAATTCGTTGATATCGAATATCTCGTCCTGGTGCATATTCGTTACGGGAACCTCCGCCGTAGGATTAAGCCAAAGGTCGTCCCTCTCCAGCCAGTACATGTCATCCTTGAGTTTCGGGTATTGACCTGTTCCGATGACCGCGTTCCTGTTGACGACGGCCGGCGTGAACACTTCCGTGTACCCCTGATCCTGATGCATGTCCAGCATGTAATTCACCAGTGCGCGTTCCAATCTCGCACCATCCCCTTTCAAGACGTAGAATCCGCTGCCGGCTATCTTAACACCGCGTTCGAAATCTATGATATCAAGCGCTTCCGCGATCTCGAAATGCTCCTTCGGTTCAAAATCGAATTTCCTTCTCTTCCCGTATTCTCCGATGACGACGTTAGCGTCGGCATCCTTTCCCACAGGGACGGAAGAGTGAGGTATGTTCGGTATGTTCAATATGCATTCATTCCTGATGCCGTCAAGTTCCTCGAGCCTTGAATCGATCACCTTTATCGCATCGGCGACAAGGCGCATCTCCTCTATCTTCTTCGCCTTCTCGTCGCCTTTTATCTTCGGGATCTGCGCGGAGACGTCGTTCCTCTGCTTCCTCAACGCATTCCCTTTGTCGGTAAGCGTTCTCCACTCGCCGTCGGCGCTCAGGAACGTTTCAAGCACGTCATCGGAATAGTTCCTCTTGATGAGCATATCCCTGATCATCTCAGGTTCGTTCCTTATTATGTTCACGTCCAGCATCTCGGCACCTCAGAACTTCTTTTGCGAAAGGGATGTCCACGTTCTCTTATCCGTAAGTATGAGAACATTCCCTCTTATATCAACAATAACGGAATCGGATGCCTTCGAAAGGGCATCCGCTATCTCCTCGATCTCGGATTCGGAATTGGGAAGAACTCTCACTTTAACGATACGGTGCGCCTTGATCTGTATCTTCAGTTCTTCGAAGACGCTCTCCTTGAGTTTGTCCTTACCGACGTGTAACGTTGCGCTGATATCGGCAGCGCGTCTCATGATCTCCTTCTTAGCTTCCTTTTCAGTCATCCTCTCTGCTCCTTCAGATACGGTATGCGTTTTATGTGCCCGCATTCCGTGCATTGTATCGTCAACTTATGCGCATTCAAACGAACTCGACTTGTCAGAGGCGTCGAAGGCGCACAGCAGTTCTTGCAGTATCTATGTACTTTAGGTATTTCGGTCTTTGTCCTCATACTTATGCGTCTGGCCATCTGAACGTACAGTTTCGCGTATTCCATATCGCCTTCCGCAGCTTTCTGAGAAGACAACGTCATCAGTTTATCGATGCGTATCAGTGCGATCTCCGCGACGGCGTTACGGTCTATCCTTCTTGACATCTCATCATTCCTCAGACGGATACGGTATGGATCACTCCGCTTTCGTCGTCAACGAATTGAGAGACGCTTTCACTTCCTTCTCTTCCTCTGAAAGTTCGTTATCATCCTTCGAAGAATAGTTGTCGAAAAGGAACACGAAGTAATCATGGAACTCCGCAACGGCGGTATCCCATTCGTTATTCGTCACCGATATCCCGAGATCGGGATAGCTCAGTTTCCATGCATTACCGTCGTATGAAACGGAAGCTTCCAGAGGTTTCGCAAGCTGTATGTCACGTTCCGCGGATATCATGTGCGTGAACGTCTTCTTATCGAACGGTTCCGCGGAAACGACATCGGACACTTCCTGAAGTTCTCCGTTGACGGAATATTTCAGTGTTCCTTTCACCGTCACGGGCCGGCCGGCATACTTTGATGCGGCGTCCTCGGCATCGCGGCGGAATGATATCTTCACTCTTTCGTTACCGACGGTGAACCCGTACACGGGAACGTTACGTTTTGAGACGACGCTGTTCAGCATACCGGTAACGGATCCCTGTGCGGATCTCGAATTCTTCTCAAGGAACGTTCTCGCTTTCTCGACATCCATGGGAGTGAACTTCGTTCCCGCACCATCGGAACCGAACATCAGTGTGTAACCGCGTTCAACGGAAACGTGTTCCGACAGACGTATCAGATCGTAGAGGATCATCGACCTGTAACACGGATCGTTGAACGTGTCCTCCATCCAGTATGTCCCGGAACCGGAACCCATTCTCTCCAGTACGGTGATAAGCATCCTCATCGCTTTATCCGTGAGGGTGCTTTGCCCCTTTCCGGGCGATGTTCTGAACGATATGCCGCCGCTTTCCGGATCGATATACAAGGTGAACCTTTCCGTTAACGGATCATCGGGCCTGTCATGCGATCCGAACTCCTCCGATATGAAGGATTCCCCGATATGCGTCAGAAGAAGCTGAATGTCGAACATGACATCCGACGCAACTGCTATCGGTATACGTTTATCCTCTTTTTCCGATCTGACATTGATGCTGAATGATGTCATTCCGATACGCCCATCCTTATACCCCGTATCGCGAACATCGTATTTTAATCTCTTTAAGAGCGGCTGCGCGCGCAAGCGCCGATGACCGGACAAGCGGAATAAGGATATAACGCAAAAAGGAGATACACAGCGCAATGGTGTTCCGTATATGAACGAGATCAAGTGTCCGAATTGTAATAAAGTGTTCAAGGTAGATGAATCGGGGTTGGCGGAGATCGTTAAACAGGTCCGCGACAGGGAGTTCGAAAAAGAGATAAACGAACGCGAGAAGGTATGGAAGGAGAACACCGACAAATCCGTTGAGTTAGCTACCGAAAGAACGGAGAAGGTGCTGCAGAGCGAGATAGCGAAACGTGAGAAAGAGAACGCCGAGTTGCATGCAAAGCTCAATGCCGCCAAAACGGAAGAGAAGTTAGCTCTGACCGAAGCGAAAGCTGCCATGGAAAAGGAACTGGAATCATTACGGAACGCTCTGAACACGGAGATGGAAAGAAAGGCCTCGGTAGTGCTGGAACTGGAAGGGAAGATGGAACAGCAGGACCTTACGAATCAGCTGAAAACGAAGGAACAGATAGTCGCGATCGAAAAGGAACGCGACCAATTGAAGATGCTGATCGAAGCGAAGGACACCGAGAAACAATTATCCGAAAGTTCGCTGAAAGAGAAGTACGAGACCGAGCTGAAAGGAAAGGATGAGCAGATAGCATACTACAAGGATTACAAAGCGAAACAATCGGTAAAGCTTATGGGCGAGTCGCTGGAACAGCATTGTGAGATCGAGTTCAACAGGATGAGAGCAACGGCATTCAAGAACGCATACTTCGAAAAGGACAGCGATGTGCAGGAAGGGAGTAAAGGCGACTACATATACAGAGAGCACGACGCCAACGGCAACGAGATAATATCGATAATGTTCGACATGAAGAACGAGTCCGATACAACGGCCACGAAGAAGAAGAACGATGACTTCTTGGATAAGTTGCACAAGGACCGCGCGGCAAAGAAATGTGAATACGCCGTTCTGGTATCATTACTGGAACAGGACAATGATTTCTATAATTCCGGGATTGCCGACGTATCATACCGTCACGAGAAGATGTATGTTGTGCGGCCGCAGAGTTTCATCTCATTGATAACGATACTGAGGGACAGCGCACTGAAAGCGACGACGTATAAGGCGGAGCTTGCGCTGATAAGGGATCAGAACATAGACATCACCAATTTCGAGGATGAGCTGAATTCATTCAGAGAAGGGTTCTCAAAGAACTACAGGATCGCAAGCGAGAAGTTCGCCGACGCCGTAAAAGGCATCGACGACACGATGAACAAACTGCAGAAGATCAAGGACGCTTTACTCTCGTCAGAGAGACAATTACGTCTTGCGAACGATAAAGCCGACGATCTTACGGTAAAGAAATTGACCCGCGGCAATCCGACAATGAAAGCGAAGTTCGAGGAATTGAAGAAAGATCGGAATGAGAATGAGGATATCTGACGTTGCGCGGACAGTGAGGCACCCGCATGATACGGCGTACGGGCGTATGCGCAGCCATATAAGGGAAGTATTAAGTAACCTTAAATATGACCTGAGGATTGTCTGCTTTTACTAAACCATCTTTGGTGATATGATATGGCGAGAAAGCCCGCAGTGATGTATAGACAGGTCAAAGGTCAGGCATTTACCCGCAGAGAGTACATGGGCGGTGTGCCGAATAACAGGATCCTTCAGTATGACATGGGAACCTCATCGACGGAATTC
>Ga0123353_10001961_pt1 | contig 25375 bp, 18 predicted proteins | sample TergutLab28metaG_3_FD_92763 | JGI IMG/M metagenome (GOLD analysis project Ga0123353, IMG submission 92763) | Labiotermes labralis P3 segment gut microbial communities from Petit-Saut dam, French Guiana - Lab288 P3 | ecosystem: Host-associated > Arthropoda: Insects > Digestive system > Gut ...
CCGGCCCGGCAGCGGTTTGGGAAACGCGGAACGGCCCGATATGTAGGATAGGAAGAAGAGTGCGTCCTTCAGCAACCAAAGCAGCGCCGGCGTGATCATAAACAATCCCCCCGCCTGCAAGATATGCGGGCGGGGGCGGGATGTGCCTGTACGGTTTGAATTACACCCTCGCCAAAGCCTTTTGCCAGGTCGCGCAGGTTTCACTCTGCAAGAAGGCATGCAGCGACTCCAAATCTTCATCCCGATCGTAGCTTTCGAGCGCCGCGTAATACTCCTTCTTGCGCTCGTCATGAATCACGATGGGCGGATGCCCGTGCGCCATCAAATAATAATTCATCAACGTACGCCCAACACGGCCATTCCCATCGGCGAACGGATGGATGTACTCGAAGCGCGCATGCAGATAGGTCGCGACTTTCAGCACATCTCCTTTTTCGTGCTCGTCAAGCTCGCAAAGCAGTTCTTTCAAATCGGATTCCACTTCGCCCGGAAGCGAGCCCGCCTCTTCGCGACCAATCACAAAATCGTGCTTCTTGAACATGCCGGGCCGCTCTCCAAGCTCGATAAACCGGCGCTCATCATATGTGCCGCTGGTTAAGATATTGTGAATCTCAAGAATCAGCGAAATGGACAGCGGTTCTTTCTCGATGAGCTTTTTCTTCAAAAACTCGTAGCACAGCTTCTGATTCTCTTGCTCAAAAAGCGTGCGTGTGTCACCGGTGTAATTGAGTATGCGCCTGTTTTCAAAAATTTCCCGTGTATCGTGATAAGAGATACGGTCGTTCTCAATTTTTCCGGAATTATACGCAAAAAGAATGCGGAAGCTGTGCAGCCGCAAATCAATGTCCGCTTCCGTTTGGATATTGTAGGCCTGCCACATCGCTACGATCTGCTCATAGGAATGCATACGCTGCCCTCCTCTCCAGCAATTTAGACTTACGGAACCAAGTACCGCCCGATAAAGGCCTCCACCGTTGACCAGTACGTATCCGGGTCAATGGATGAGGCCATGCCGTGCCCCGCGCCGGGCACGGCCAACTTCTCTTTCTCGCAGCCGGCGGCTTCATACAGCACCTCCAGCATCCAAAACGGCACGAAGGCGTCTTCCTCGCCGTGGATGAACAGGATGGGCGTCTTTGACCTGGCCACTTGCTTTACCGCGTCCGCCTCCGACAGCCAGAACCCCGCGCGCAGCTTTGTCACCGCCGACGCGGCCTGCATCAGCGGGAAGGGCGGCAGGCCGAACTGTTCCTTCATTTGGCCGGAAAATTCGTCCCACACGGAGGTGTAGCCGCAATCCTCCACGATGGCCTTTACGTTGGGGGGCAGCGCCTCGCCCGCGGTCATCATCACCGTGGCCCCACCCATGGAGATGCCGAACAGCAGGATTTTTGCGCCGGGATCTTCCCTCACGATCGCATCGATCCACCGGAGCATGTCCAGCCGGTCGTGCCAGCCCATGCCGATGTAATGGCCTTCGCTCTCGCCGTGCCCACGCAGATCGGGTATCAGCACGGTGAACCCCATCGCATGGAACCGCTCGCCGAAGGCCGCCATGCTGCGGCCGTTGGCCGAGTAGCCGTGCGCGAGGATCGCGTAGCGGCCGGTGTCCGCATCCACCCGCTGGCCGCGCAACCGCAGCCCGTCGGCGCTCTCGATCCAGACATCGTGGGCGGAGGCGTCCAGCCATTCATAAGCGCCTTGGCCGGGCCACGCCTCCGCCGCGGAGCTGTATTCCGCATCCGGCACACCGGGCGCCCGCTCCCCGCGCCGGGGGATTAACGAATACGTATAGAAATAATTGCCGGCAAACGCCAGCGCGGCAAGAAAAACCAATAGGCCGATCAGCGCAAACAACACAACCCGCTTCTTTCTCATACGATGGGCCTCCTCGCTCGATGCCGTCAAAGGGGCAGTCTTCGTGGTCAACATCATATCACAACGCGCTTGATTTGGCAGCAATTTAGGAAATTACTTAGGAAATTACGTTGTTGCCCCGGTGCGAAAAAACTGTTAAAATAAGGGCTATTCCAAAAGATGACGGAGGAATGGCGTGGAAACATACAGCGGGCTTACCGCCGCGGAAGTAGAGGCGCGCAGGAGCGCCGGACAAACGAACCGGCCGGTGCAAGTAAAAACCCGAACCGCGGGCCGGATCGTGGCCGACAACCTTTTTACCTACCTCAACCTCATCATTTTTGTGCTGGCGTTTATCGCCGTGTGGGTGCATTCGACGCGCAACGCCCTGTTTGTATTCGCCACCATTTTCAACACCGCCGTGGGCATCGTGCAGGAGATCCGCGTCAAGCGCGCCATCGACCGGCTCACGGTGCTCACCGCGAACACCGCCACGGTGGTGCGCGACGGGGCCGAGCGCAGAATTCCGGTGGACGAAATTGTGCTCGGGGATTTGCTGCGCCTGCGCGCGGGCGACCAGGTGCCCGCCGATGCCGAAGTCTTAAGCAGCGAGGGCCTCGCCGTAAACGAGGCACTGCTTACCGGCGAGGCCGACAGCATTTACAAGAGCCCGGGAAGCGAGGCGTTGGCCGGCAGCTTCGCAACCGCCGGCGCGGGGTATGCGCGCGTCGCGCGGGTTGGAGAGGCCAGCTACGCCTCCCAAATCGTAAGCGAGGCACGCAAGGCCGACGGCGGTGTTTCGCCGCTGATACGCGCCCTGAACCAGGTGCTCAAGAGCATCGGCATCGTGCTGATACCGCTGGGGGGCCTCCTGTTTCTGTCGGACTACCGCCTGGTGAACAGCAGCTTTCAGTCCGCCATGTCCGCCGCGGTGGCCAGCATGGTGAGCCTCGTGCCCCAGGGCTTGCTGGTGTTAACCAACGTATCGCTGGCCGTGGGCGTCATCAAAATGGCCAAGCACATGGCGTTTTTTAAATCGTTGCCCTCGGTGGAGATCATGGCGCGGCTGGACGTGCTGTGCTTTGACAAAACCGGCACCCTCAGCGACGGCCAAATGCGGATGGAGGGCATCGCCTTATTAAAGGGCTTTACTTCAAAAGGCTTTACTTCAAAAGGCTTTACTTCGGAAGGCTTTATTTCAGAGGGCCTGCGGGCGCTGATGGCCGCGACGCCCGCGGACAACGCCACCACCCTCGCCATCAAGGAGTATTTAGAAGGCGCGGAGCAGCCCGGCGAGGAGCCGCCGCGGCCGGCCGCCATCATGCCCTTCTCTTCCGAGCGCAAGTGGAGCGGCGCCACCTTTCCGGCCCGGGGCGGCGGATGGGATACGTGGATCCTGGGCGCGCCGGAGATGCTGGCCACCGAAGCGCCGGTGCGGGATCGAGCGGCGGCGGAGGCGGAGGCGGGGCGCCGCGTGCTGGCCCTGTGCTACAGCGCCGCGCCTCCCTCCGCCGAGACACAGGCCCCCCTGCTTCTGCCGGAAGGGCTGCGGCCCGCCGCGCTGGTAACGCTGTCCAACGCCATCAAAGACGGGGTGGAAGAGGTCACGCAGCACTTGCAGGAGCAGGGCATTGCGCTCAAAGTGATTTCCGGCGACGCGGCGGCCACCACCGCGGCGGTAGCCGCCACCTGCGGCATCGCGGGCGCGCAACGGGCCGTGGACCTGGCCGAGACGAGGCCAGGCGCCGAGGGCATCACCTACGCGACGCTGGCGGAGCAGTACGACGTGTTTGGCCGGGCATCGCCCTACGACAAGCGCGAGCTCATCCGCGCGATGCGCGCTGCCGGAAAAAGCGTGGGCATGGCCGGCGACGGGGTCAACGACGTGCTCAGCATGAAGGAAGCGAACCTGAGCATCGCCATGGGCGCGGGCAGCGAGGCGGCCAAAAACATCGCCCATGTGATTTTACTGCACTCCGATTTTGCGAGCCTGCCCGCGATCCTGAAGGAAGGGCGCAACATCATCAGCAACATCGAAACCGTGGCCACCCTGTACCTCACCAAGACCGTGTATGCGTTTATATTGATCGTTTTGTTTTTGTTCCTGCCCCTACCCTACCCGTTTTTGCCCATACACGCCACGCTGATCTCCACGGCCACCATCGGTATCCCGTCGATACTGCTGGCGTTTTATGGGGGGAACAAGGTCGTCGGCGGCAATTTTGTGCGGGATGTGATCGTCCGCGCCATCCCGTACGGCATCCTGGTGGCGGTGAACATACTGGTCGCCCACGGGATCGGCCGGCTCTTTCATTTGACGCGGGCGGAAATCAGCACCCTCTGCGTGATGGTGACCGCGGTGGTGGCCATTCAGGTGCTGATCAACGTATGCACGCCGTTCCGTGCCCATACCCGGCTGGTCGTGGGGATCGTCATCGCCATCTTTACGCTGGCATTCGCCTTTTTGCAGCGCTTTTTCTTGCTGTGGTGGCGGCCGGGGTGGCCGGTGGTGGCGGCGCTGGCGTTTTCCATCGTCTCCGCGGTGTTGCTGCGCTTCGCCCACGCCGCCTGGCTGCGCAACCCGTGGCGGTTCTGGAAAAGGAAGCGCGCTGAGCGTTGATGAGGGCAACGCCTCCTGCGGATTTGCCCTGCCGGCTGCGCGCCGCTATTGCTTTCGGCCATGCTTTGCTATAGAATACTTTATAATGAGAGACTCACAGAAGGAGACTGCCTACGATGAAAAAAACCGCGCTCATCATGGCCGGCGGACGGGGCGAGCGCTTCTGGCCCTATAGCCGCAGGAACCGGCCCAAGCAGTTTATCTCCCTCACGCCGGACGGGCAGACGCTGCTCCAACTCACGGCGCAGCGCATTCTTCCACTGGTCAGCATGGAGGATATCTACGTCGCCACCCACGCCGATTACAAGGCGCAGGTGCGGGCGCAGCTTCCGGATATCCCAGAGGAAAACATCCTTTGCGAGCCGGTGGGGCGCAACACCGCCCCCTGCATCGGCTTGGGCGCCGTGCACATCGCCCGCAAGCACAAGGACGCCATGATGATCGTGCTGCCCTCGGATCACCTGGTAAAGTACGTGCCCATCTTCCGGGATACCCTCTCCGAAGCCTGCGCGATCGCGGCCAAGGGCGACAACCTGGTAACCCTGGGCATCACCCCGGACTATCCGGAAACGGGCTACGGCTACATCAAGTTTAACGGCGAAGTATCGGAAGGGCACGCCTTCTGCGTGGACCGCTTTGTAGAGAAGCCGGATTTGGAAACCGCCAAGCAGTACCTGCGCTCGGCGGAGCATCTGTGGAACAGCGGCATGTTTGTATGGAAGGCCTCCTCTATCCTGGCCCGGTTCGAGCAGCTCATGCCCGAGATGCACGCGGGCCTGATGCGCATCCGGGCTGCCATCGGCGCCGAGGAGGAAGCGAGGACGCTGGCCCGCGAGTTTGGCGCGTTTCCGTCCGTGTCCATCGACTACGGCGTCATGGAAAAGGCGTCCAACATATACGTACTGCCCAGCTCCTTTGGCTGGGACGACGTGGGCTCCTGGCTGGCCGTGGAGCGCATCCACTCCACCAACGAGTTCGGCAACGCGGTCAAGGGGAACTTCGTCACCATCTCCACGCAGAACTGCATCTTGCAGGGCGGTGAAAAGCTGATCGCCACGGTGGGGCTGAAAAACCTGATCGTGGTCGATACCGAGGACACGCTGCTCATCTGCGACAAGGAGAGCGCCGCGGACGTGAAAAAGGTGCTGGAGAACCTGCGCATCTGCAACCGCACCGAGTACCTTTGAGCATCCGCGCGAGAAAGGATCGATGGCATGCGGCATGAGGCGGCTTACCGGGCCTGGTGCGAGAGGGCCACGGCCGACACAGACCTGGGCGCGGAACTCGCGTCCATAGCGCGCAGGCCGCAGGAGATCGAGGATCGGTTTTACCGGGAGCTGTCCTTCGGCACGGGCGGCTTGCGCGGGGTGATCGGCGCGGGCCCCAACCGCATGAACGTGTACACCGTGGGCAAGGCCACGCAGGGCCTGTGCGATTATCTTAAACAGCGCTATCCGGCCCCCAGCGTGGCCATCGCTTACGACAGCCGGAACAAGTCCCTTCTGTTTGCGCAAACCGCCGCCGGCGTGTTCGCGGCCAACGGCATACGGGTACACCTCTACGGGCGGCTCATGCCCACGCCGGCCCTTTCCTTTGCGGTGCGCCGGCTGGGCTGCAGCGGCGGGGTGGTGATCACCGCCAGCCACAACCCCGCCCGGTACAACGGCTACAAGGTATATGGAGAGGACGGCTGCCAAATCACCACCGAGGCCGCCGGGGCCATCCTCGCCCGCATCGGCGCGGTGCACGTATTCGACGGGGTGTCCTCCCTGCCCTTTGAGCAGGGGCTCGCCTCGGGCCGGATCCGCCATATCGGCGAGGAGGTAGAGCGGGCGTACCTGGACGCGGTCTGCGGCCAATCGTTGCTGGGAGCCGATATCGGCCGCGACTTCGCGATCGTGTACACGCCGCTCAACGGCGCGGGCATCAGCTGCGTGCCCGAATGCCTGCGGCGCAACGGCTTCACCCGCATCGTGATTCCCGAAGCCCAGGCGGAGCCCGACGGGGACTTCCCCACCTGCCCCTTCCCCAACCCGGAGATACGGGAGGCGCTGGCGGTGGGGCTGGCCTGCGCGGCGGAGCACCGGAGCGATCTGCTGCTGGCCACCGATCCGGACTGCGACCGGGTGGGGGTGGCCGTGCGCGACGGGGACGGGTACGCGCTGCTCAACGGGAACCAAATCGGCGTGCTGCTGCTGGACTTCATTTGCAAGATGCGCACCCGGAACCGCACCATGCCCGGGCGTCCCGTGGCCGTCAAAACCATCGTGACCACGCCCATGGCGGAAAGGGTGGCCGCGCGCTACGGCGTGGAGCTCATCGACGTGTTGACGGGCTTTAAGTTTATCGGGGAGCAGATCGGGCTGTTGGAAAAGCGCGGGGAGGCCGATCGCTACATCTTCGGCTTTGAGGAAAGCTACGGCTACCTGAGCGGCGCCTTCGTGCGCGACAAGGACGCCGTGAACGCCTCGCTGCTGATCTGCGAGATGTTTGCCTACTACCGGCACGAGGAGAAAAAATCCCTTGTGCAGGCCTTGGACAATCTGTATACTGAGTATGGCGCTTACGGCGAGCGCCTCGAATCGTACACCTTCGAGGGAGCGCAGGGCTTCCGGGCCATGGAGCGGGCGATGCGATCGCTGCGCGAGGCGCCGCCCGCGCAGATCGGCGGCGTGCCGGTAACGCGCATCAGCGACTACCAGGCGCGCGTGACCGCCTCCGCTGATGGAACCCGCCAACCCATCGATCTGCCCCAATCCGATGTGCTCAAGCTGGCGCTGCAAGACGGGTCGTCGGCGGTGATCCGCCCTTCGGGAACCGAGCCCAAGCTCAAGGTCTATTGCTTTGCCCAAGGAAAGAGCCCGTCGGACAGCGAAGCGCTGCTGGATGAGCTTGCCCGTTATTTTGGCGCGTGGATAAAGGGTTTTGCGTAAAACAAACAAAAAGGATGGCAGGGTGCGATGAAAAAGAAAGCGCTCATCACCGGCATCACGGGGCAAGACGGTTCTTTTTTGGCGGAATTGCTGCTGGAAAAAGGATACGAGGTCTTCGGCCTCGTGCGGCGCAAGAGCGAGCTGCGCTACGGCAACGCGGAGCACCTGGCGGGGAAGGTTGCCTTTCTCGACGGGGACATGACCGACCCCACCAGCCTGATCCGGGCCGTGCAGCGCTCCGACGCGGACGAGGTGTACAACCTGGCGGCGCAGAGCTTTGTGGCCACAAGCTGGGAGCAGCCCCTCTACACCGGCCAGTGCGACGCCCTCGGCTGCACGAACCTGTTGGAGGCCCTGCGCATCGCAAAGCCCGCCGCCCGCTTTTACCAGGCGTCCACCAGCGAGATGTTCGGCTTGGTGCAGGAGATCCCCCAACGGGAAACGACGCCCTTTTATCCACGCAGCCCGTACGGGGTGGCCAAGCTGTACGCCCACTGGCTCACCAAAAACTACCGCGAGAGCTTCGGCATGTACGCCTGCTCCGGCATCCTGTTCAACCACGAGTCCGAACGCAGGGGCCTGGAATTTGTCACGCGCAAAATCACAAACTCGGTGGCCCGCATCCTCAAGGGCGAGCTGGACTGCCTGGAGTTGGGCAACATGGACGCCAAGCGCGACTGGGGGCACGCAGAGGACTACGTGCGCGCGATGTGGCTGATGCTGCAGCGGCAGGAGCCCGACGACTTTGTGATCGCCACCGGCGAAACCCGGACGGTGCGCGAGTTCGTGGAGCGCGCCTTTGGGGCGGCGGGGATTGCGTTGGAATGGCGCGGCAGCGGCGTGGACGAAACGGCCGTGGACAAAAAGACCGGCAGGGTTGTGGTAAAGGTCAACCCCAAATTTTTCCGCCCGGCGGAGGTCGAACTGTTGCTGGGCTGCCCCGAAAAGGCCGAAAGGGTATTGGGGTGGCGCCGGGAGGTCTCCTTTGAGTGGATGGTGGAACGGATGCTGCGGCGCGACTTAGAGCTCGCAGAGCGGCAACAGGATAAGGGGGATCGCATACGATGAGGACCTACCTTGTAACCGGCGGCGCGGGCTTTATCGGCTCCAACTTTATACTCTACATGCTGCGCAAGCACCCGGACTGCCGCATCGTCAACCTCGATAAGCTCACCTACGCGGGCAACCTGGAGAATTTGCAGGGCGTGATGGGCGACCCCCGCTACACCTTCGTGCAGGCCGACATCGTCGATGCGGGGGCGGTGCGCGCGGTGTTTGGGAAGCATCCCATCGACGTGGTCGTCCACCTTGCCGCGGAAAGCCACGTGGACCGCAGCATCCGCGATCCCGGCGTGTTCGCGCGCACCAACGTGATGGGCACGCTCAATCTTTTGGACGAAGCGATGGCCGCTTGGAGCGACGGGCAGGGCGGGTATCGCCCCGGGGTCAAGTTCATGCACGTGTCCACCGACGAGGTGTACGGCTCCCTGGGCGGCACGGGATACTTTACGGAGAGCACCCCCCTGGATCCCCGCAGCCCCTACTCGGCCAGCAAGGCCTCCTCGGACCTGTTCGTGAGCGCCTATGCGGGCACATACGGGCTGCCGGTGAACATCACCCGCTGCTCCAACAACTACGGCCCCTACCAGTTCCCGGAAAAGCTGATACCGCTGATGATCCACAACGCGCTGCGCCACAAGCCCCTGCCGGTGTACGGCGACGGACTAAACGTGCGCGACTGGCTGTACGTGGACGACCACTGCAAGGCCATCGACATGGTGATCGACGGCGGCAAGCCCGGCGAGGTATACAATGTGGGCGGCCACAACGAGCGCACCAACATCGTGATCGTGCAAACCATCATCGGCTACGTCGGCAGGCACGTGGACCCTGCCGTTACCGAATCGCTGATCACCTACGTGGAGGATCGCAAGGGGCACGACCGGCGCTACGCCATCGACCCGGCAAAGATCAAGCGCGACTTGGGCTGGGAGCCGGACACCCCCTTCGAGCGGGGCATCGAGCAGGCCATCCAATGGTACCTGGCCAACGGCGCGTGGCTCCGCGGCGTCACCAGCGGCGCGTATCAGCAGTACTACGAAAAGATGTACGGTGGGAAGTAGCCTATGGGCAAGATAACCGTAACCCAGACCCCGATCGCCGGCCTGGTGATCGTCGAACCGGCGGTGCATGAGGACGATCGGGGCTACTTTATGGAAACCTACAACCGGCGGGACTTTGAGGATGCGGGATTGGCGATGGCCTTCGTGCAAGACAATCAGTCGCAATCCCGGCGCGGCGTGCTGCGCGGGCTGCACTTTCAGGTGCGGCGGCCCCAGGGCAAGCTGGTGCGCGCGCTGCGCGGCGAGGTGTTCGATGTGGGCGTCGATCTCCGCCCCGGCTCGCCCACCTACGGCCGGTGGTTCGGCGTGGCGCTCAGCGGCGAAAACAAAAAACAATTGTACGTGCCCGAGGGGTTTGCCCACGGGTTTGTGGTGCTGTCGGAAACGGCGGAATTCGCCTATAAATGCACCGCTTTGTACGATCCGGCCGACGAGGGCGGCATCCGCTGGGACGATCCGTCCATCGGCATCGGCTGGCCCATCGGCAGGGAGGAGATCCTGCTTTCGGACAAGGACAGGGCACTGCCATTGCTCCGGCAAGTGAACGAAGGAGGACGGTAGCATGAAGGGCATCGTGTTGGCCGGCGGAGCCGGAACGCGCCTGTATCCGCTCACCATGGTAACCAGCAAACAGCTTCTCCCCATCTACGACAAGCCCATGATCTATTATCCGCTGTCGGTGCTGATGCTGGCGGGCATACGCGAGATACTGATCATCTCCACGCCCGCCGACACGCCCCGCTTCCGGGAGTTGCTCGGCGAGGGCAGTCAGTTCGGGCTTTCCCTCCGCTATGCGGTGCAGCCCTCGCCGGACGGGCTGGCCCAGGCCTTTCTCATCGGCGAGGAGTTCATCGGGGATGAATGCTGCGCGATGGTGCTGGGCGACAACATTTTTTACGGCAGCGGGCTTTCGAACCTGCTGGCGCAAGCCGTGCGCAACGCGGACAGCGGGCGGGCGACGATTTTCGGCTACTATGTAAGCGACCCCGAGCGCTTTGGCATCGTGGAGTTTGACGAGGGCGGCAAGGTGCTCTCCGTGGAAGAGAAGCCGCAGAACCCCAAGTCCAATTACTGCATCACCGGCCTGTACTTCTACGACCGGCGCGCCGTGGAGATGGTCAAGCGGGTAAAGCCCAGCGCCCGCGGGGAGCTGTAGATCACCACGCTTAACGACATGTACCTGCAGGACGGATCGCTGGAGGTCCAACTGCTGAGCCGGGGCTTCGCCTGGCTGGACACCGGCACCATGGACAGCCTGGTGGACGCGGCCGATTTTATTCGCGCCATCCAAAAGCGGCAGAACGTCACCGTCGCCGCGCTGGAAGAGATCGCCTATCACAAGGGGTGGATCGGCATGGAGGCGCTGCTGGCCTCCGCGGCGCGTTACGGCAAATCCCCCTACGGCGAGCACCTGAAGAACGTGGCCGAAGGGAAGATTATGTACCCGCGCGGCACGCGCCAAACATAAAGGAAAGAGGCGTTCATCGATGCGTGTACTCGTTACCGGCGCGGGCGGGTTTGTCGGCGCCTATCTTTTACAGGAGCTGGTGAGCCACCGGCACGAGGCGCGCGCCACCGACATCCGCGGTCGTGTGGATTTTCATTTGGATCTGTTGGATGCCGACGCCGTTCACCGCCACTTTGCCCAAAACCGGTACGACGCCGTCGTCCATCTGGCCGGCTTCTCTTCCGTTGCCCGCTCTTGGGAAAGGCCGAAGCTCGCCCTGGAGCTCAACACCTTCCCGCTGCTGCATATCCTGGACGCGGTCTCCGCCTCGTCGCCCCACACGCGCGTTCTCGCGGTGGGCTCCTCCGATCAGTACGGCGCCGTGCCGGAGGGCAAGGTATTGCTCGATGAATCGGACCCCTGCTTCCCCAAGAGCCCCTACGCGGTTGCCAAGTACGCCCAAGAGCGCCTCGCGCTGTCGGTTGCCGCCGGCAAAAAGCTGGACGTCGTGCTCACGCGCTCCTTCAACCACATCGGCCCCGGCCAGGAAACCGGCTTTGCCGTGCCGGACTTCGCGTGTGCCATCGCCCGCATGATCCACGGAGCGCCTCCCGTCATCCGCGTGGGCAACACGCAGGCGCACCGGGATTTTACCGACGTTCGGGATGTGGCCCGCGCTTACCGCCTGCTCATCGAGCGCGGAAAAAGCGGAGAGGTGTACAACGTGGGAAGCGGCCGCCTGTATGCCATTGCGTACATCTTGGACACGCTGATCGCGCAGTCCGGCCTTTGCGTCCGCGTTCAGGCAGACGAACAAAAGATGCGCCCCGCGGACGTGCAAAAGGTTGGGTGCTGCAACAAAAAGCTCCGGTGCGACACCGGGTGGAGCCCTCAAATTCCCATCGAAGACAGCTTGCGGGCGGTGCTGGCGTATTGGAAAGCGCGGGAGCGGAGTTGAAGGGATGCGTAGCCAAAAACCGGAGAGCCGCCCTGCTTGGCGGCTCTCGGTCTGTGCGATGGGGGTATGGTCAATTCGCGGAACGTGCTGCACGCATGGCCGAAGCGCCATCACGGGGTTGCACCCGCAGCCAGCGGTAAAAATCCACCTTCTCTTCCTTGGGCGTCAACAGGTAGCGCTCCTGCAGCACGATCCTCGGGTTGCTCAAATCGGCCCGCAGGTGGTGATCGCCCTGGTCGCTGCCATCGGTAATGCGCACGAGGACCTCGCCGTTCGTGGCCTGCGCCAGCGGATAGGATCCCCAGTGGAAGCGCTCGGTGTAGCGCTCAAAGGTGGCGGTATTAAACAGCGTCGCGTCGGCGCCGGATACATATTCCAACAGATGCCCGTCGAGCATGTACGCCACGATGGCGTTCGGTTGGGCGCCCTGCATCACAAGCGCGGGCTCGATGTCGATGGTGGTCAAAACGTCTTGGCGCAGGAAGGAGGTGAACATGCCGCTGAGGCTCAGGTCAAACCTAGAAGTGCCGCTGGTGCCGAGCATCGTAACCAATTCCATCGCCACCGTGTCGATGAGCAGCATGTCTTGCGTAGTCGTGCCCAACTCCCCGCTCCAAACGGCAGCCATCATTACATTGCCGTCTTCCGCGGGGACGACAACCAGCGTATCGGCGGCAAAGTTGCGCTGGTATGCCAAGTACGGGCCCACGTCGATGGCTTTTTGCACCGCATAGGCGCCGCCCTCGTCGCTGATGTAGGCGATGATGTTGAGATCCTCGAACACCGTCCAACCCGCCCGCCGCTCCTCGTGATAGGTTAGCCACGGCATGTCGTCTCCGAGCTCATCGGCCCGGGCTTGGGCGATGCCGATGGGGCCAATGGGCAGGAAGGACCTCGGATACAGGGGGCTCTTGGCCAGCTCGTCCAGCAGGCGGCCCCTGTCGCCGGCGCCCAATATGCCGCCCCCGCCCCCGCCGTTGTTGCCGCTCCCGGCGCCGTTGTTGCCGCCCCCGCCGCCGTTATTGCCGCCCCCGCCGCCACCGTTGTCGCCGCCGCCACGGGGAACGATCATAAACGTGAAATGGCTGTCCGCGTCCGGGTGCATCTGGTTGCCGCCCAGGGGCGTAATGGTTACCTCGTACCTGCCGACAGCGCCGATTTGCTCGGGGGCAATCCGCACGCCGTCCCGGGTGAGGGTCATCTCGTAGTCCTCGCCGCGCCTCAGCTCGCCGTCCCTGTTGCCCCAGGGGTAGACGTCGGCCAGCTTGCCGTAGCTGTCGGGGATGTCTCTGTCGCCCTGCTCGTACACGGGCTTGGTGATGTTGCGGGCGGTGATGATCAGGGGCGCGATGGCGAAGGTCTCCGCCGGCTTGACGAGGTCGTAGTTGTCATTGCCGATCGCCACCTCGATTTGGTACGTGCCGATGTCCGTAAATGCCAGATGCAACACATCGCCCAGCACCGTGTCCAGCGTGTACGCGAGCGCGCCGTCTTGATACACATCCACGCGGGCTTCCAGATCCCTGTTGCCGTGGTTGAAGGGCAGGTTTCTTGCACCCAAGCCCAGCGCCGCGGCATGCTCGGGGGTGGCGCGCAGGTCGATGCTCTGGGTATACGCATTGCCCGTGTACACCGCGCCGGCCGGGAGGTTCCAGCCGTAGGTGACCTTGCAGGGGTCCACATGGAGGGTTCCGCCCGCTCCGGGGGCCAGGTCGCCCCGGTTGTCCTTGTCGTTTACGGCCACGTAGTAGTGGAGCCTGTTGTTTGTGAGGCTGATCACCGGCCCGTGGGATCCGACGTCTAGGTTCGCGTTCGGCTCGCCAACTCTCCAGCCCGGGTTGACCCAGTTGACGCTGAACGCGCCTTCAATCGTGTCGCTCCACAAGCCCTTGGCAATCAGGTCGGTAAACGCCCTTTGCGGCATGTCCTTGGTGATGAGGGGGTTGTTGGCGATGTTGTGGAACGCCCTCATATCGGGCAAACCTTGGCCATAGATGATGCGCTCGTTGCTCGCATACCGTATCTCCACGGGCTGCGGCGCGAACGGCACGCCCACCTCGAACTTCCACAGGCTGCTTCCGTGAGACTGGCCGTAGCCAAATCCATTGTAGGTGTAGTGATTGTTGTCGATGACTCCCCCGATGTAGTAGCTCATCAGGCTCCCGCTGACGCTCATGCCGTCGCTTTGGTACGCCGTGGTAATGAACGTATTGAAAGGAACCCAGGTATTCACCTTGATCGCATGCTCCTCCCCGCCGGAGGGAATCCACGTTTCATTTACATTGTTTGCCGTGTACTTCAGATCGCCGAGGCGCGAGCCAAAGTTTTGCGAGGCGAGGGCGCCCTGCTGCGCCATGATCTGTTGCCGCAGCTCGCCTTCCTTGCCCGCCAGGGGAACCAGCGGCGACAATGCGGACGCAGCCGCGCCAAACATGTTCGGCTCGATCTGCCATTGGACGCTCAGCTCCGTGTCCCTGTTGCCCACCAGCGCGGTGTATTCGCCCACCTCGGAGGCTTGGAGATCCCCGTACCAAGTCCACTCATCATTGTTGTCCCGGAGGGACGCAACGATATTTCCGTTCCCCTCGTCCACGATCTGAAAGACCGGCTCGATCAGGCCTCCGGTGTGCAGAAAGGCACTCGCGGCGGGAACCATGCGCAAGCTTAGGCTTGCCTGGCCCTCGGGCTGCTCCTCCTCTTCCTCTGCGTAAAGGCTGAAAAGATTCTCTTCGAAAAGATTCTCTTCGTTTAACGGCTCTTCGTCGTTGGGAAGCAGGATGTCTTCGCCGTCTTCCGCATTGGCGTAAAAATCCCATCCGTCGTCGCTGCCTTGATACCAAATGACCTCGTACAACGGCGCTTCGCCTTCAAATAAAGCTTCTTCAAATAAAGCTTCTTCTAAAGTTTCTTCGGACTTGCCGACGCCGGCGAAACCCTCGTCCTCGGCAGCGCCGCCCGCGCGCCAAACCGCTTCGCTCTCCTCATCCACAAAGAACGCTTCGGGCCGCGACGCGCCGTCTTCAAAGGAACCGGCACCGGCGGAGCCCTCGTCTGCGGCGACGCCTCCGGCCGCGTACACGCTGTAATCCTCAACGGGCATGCCGCCGCCCATGGCGCCCATGGCGCTCATGTACTCCGCATAGAATTGCAAGAAATATCCGTCGTCTAAAAACGCTTCTTCGCCGGTAAGACCCTGCTGGCGCAGTACCCACGCCTTCAGTTCATCGGTGACCGCCGGCTCATCGTCGCTGTGATATACGATTGCTTCGCTCGCAACAGAAGCGGACCGCTTCATCTCCGGCGCTTCGCCGTAGGCCAGCAACGCGGCCGCGACCATCAGAACCACCAGAACCATCGAAACAAGGCGTTTGCAGAATGCGGGCTTCATGTTCGGACCCCCCTTTCGCTCCACGAATCGTGTGACCATACCCCATCTTATCTCAATGAACCGGCTGAAGAGCGCGTCGTCGCACCCCACAGAAATCAGCGGTCCAGTACATTCTCTCGGGCGAGGCTTCTGTTTGTGAAAATATTGTTTCGAAATTTTTTCAACTTCTTTTCTGAAATACCCCAAATATTTCAATTACGTTGCGAAAATACCACATCTTCGTGAACTTGTCAAGTCTTTTTTTAGATTTTTCTGAGAAAAATTTGATGCTATTTGTCATGATATCCTTTGCGCCGCATCGGAGCCGATTTTTCACCCGTCCACGGGCGCCGCGCCCCCGCCCGGCCCCGTTTCTTGTGTTCCGCACTGTTTTTCGATATAATGCAATCAAAAAAGAAACGAACGGAGCGCTCTTATGCAAAAGAACCGCCGAGTGCCCAAACGTAGCGCGTGCGTTTTCTTCTTTATTATGCTGCTGTGCGCCCAATGGCACATCGCGTCCTGGGCGGCGGGCGCGGCCGCTCCCTTCCAGGAGGCGCCGACCAAAAAGCGATACACGAAAGGCCACCTTGTGCAGGAAAGCTGGGTGGACGCCTCCGGCAACCCCATCATGAACGACCAGGGCTATTCCTACTACGTGATCAACTACAACGGCCGCTTCAAGCCCCTGTCCATCACCTATTACGACACCGCGGGCAACCTGGCGGTTACCAAGGCGGGGTACGCCATCGAGCGCAACACCTACGACGGCAGCGGGCGCACCCTCTCCACCAGTTACTGGAAGGATCAGGATACGTTGGTTATCGGGCCCTATGGATACGCGCGCCTGAAGATGGTATACTCGGGGCGGCGTTTGCTGAGCGTGGAGTACTTCGACCCGCATGGCGCCTACATCGTGGCCGACGGCGGATTCGCCAAGAAGATCATTACCCACGACAAGGACATGCGGGTGGCCCGGGAGGAGCACTTCGGCGCGGACGACCTATGGATCGACCTGCCCGACGGCTACGCCTGCGTACAGTACGAGCGCGGCCCGAAGGGGATGCTCTACAGCGAAGCCTTTTACGATGCCCGCGGCAACCCGGTTGTCAACGGCAAAAAGGGATACGCGTCGCTCACCCAAACCTACGCGAGCCATGCGCGCCTGCTCTGCAGCGAATACCGGGACGAGCACGGGCGTTTGCTGCCGCAGAGCGAGGGGTACGCCCGCGTGGAATACGGCTACGTAAGCCTGCAGGGGGGCAAGCTGGCTTCGGAATCCTATTTTGACGAGCACGGCGCGCCGGTTTTACTCAAGGGCGGCTATGCGTCCAAGCGATATACGTATCACCCCAGCGGGGCCCTGTACCAGGAGCTGCACTTTGACGCGCACGGCGCCCCCATTCTGCTCCCCGGGGGGTATTCCATCGCGGAATACACCTTTAGAAATGGCCAAAAGATAGCGGACCGGTACCTGGGCCTGCATGGCGAGCCCGTGTTGAACGACCGCGGGTTTTTTATGGCGCGCTACACCTACGACAGATACAATTACCCGCGAACGGAAACCTATTATGACACCGCCGAGAATCCCATCGTGCCCAAGGGTTTGGATTACGCGGGCATCCGGCACACGCACACGCCGCGGGGGCTGCGCACCAAAACGGAGTACCTGAACGCACAAAGCCAGCCCACCGCCATCGGCGAGGGCTACGCTGCGATCAGGTACGCGTACGACAGGGCCGGCAACCTGATCCGGGAGAGTTACCACGACGCAAGCGGCGCGCCGGTGATCACCGGCCAAGGATACGCCGTGCGGAGCATCGCATACGACGCGGCCCAAAACGTGATACGGGAAACGTATCTGGACATCCTGGAGCGGCCCGTCCTTTTCGAGGAAGAGGGATACGCGGAGGTGCGCCGCAGCTACAATGCCGACAGGCGGGTGGTGTGGGAAGCGTATTTTGACGCGGGCCTGCTGCCCGTGCGGATTGAAGCGGGCTACGCCTCCCTATCGCGCAAATACGACCTGGCCAAGAACCTGATCGAGGAGTCGTACTACGACGAGGCCGGCCATCCCCTGCGCAACAGCCAAGGATACGCCGTTCTGCGCCGCGAGTACGACGCCAGGCGGCGGCCGGTGGCGGAAAGCTACCACGATGAAGGGGGCGCCCCTATCCTCTCCGGCGCCGGCTATGCGCGGCAGACGCGCGCCTACGACGCGCGAGGAAACGTCACGCGAATCGCCTACCACGGCGCCGACGGAAACCTGCTGCTCCAAAGAAACGGCTTTGCCGTGCGCCTGCGGGAATACGACGCCAACAGGCGGGTCGTGTTCGAGGCGTTCTTGGGCGAGGACGAGCAGCCGGTGAACCTGCGCACCGGGTACGCGATGATCTTTCGGGCGTGGGACGCGCGGGGCAACCTGGTATCCGAAACATACCTGGACGAAGGCGGCGCGCTCACCAACAACGCCGACGGCCACTCGCGGATCGTACGCGCGTACGACGCCGCCGGAAACGTGATGGAAGAAGCGTATTTTGACCGTGAAGGGCAAGCGGTTGACCCGGAAGGCAACCGCATCGAAGCCGAATGAGGCTCTTCGTATTACGGCCGGTCCGGCGCTTTGCACGTGCCGCACGGGCTCAGGTTTCTTTGGGGCGAGCGCCCTATGTTGCCGTAGGTAAAGCTCTTGAGCGTGTATTTTTTGGTGTTTACCGCCGAGCACTTGGCGTCCACGTGATAGTACTGCCCCCCCTGGGGGTTGTAGTAGAGCTTTAGGTTCGACTTGGGCTTGGGCGTCGGCTTGGGCGTGGGCGTCGGTTGCGGCGTGGCCGCCGTCACCGACCCCGATCCCGCCTCGCCCGGGCCGGGGGTGGCGGTGTCCACGCGGGTGCCGTTCATCAGCGAATTGGGGTCCACCAGCCACTGCCCGTTTTCGTGCAGGATCAGCGCCTGGTAGCGGATCAGGCGGGGTTCCTCTTTCTGGATCACGTTGCACAGCACGGAGATGGTGCGGGATGTGTCGTTGTCGGTGCCGGTGGGCTCCCCCTCCAATGTGTAGGAATCCAGCTTTTTGCCGCTGATCTGCGCGTAGAGCGATTGTTCCGCGCCGTTTTGCAGGAAGTTCGCTTTTTGCCGCCAACTGTGGGCGGTAAGGGGCACCATGTCGGTCACCATGCCGCCCTTCCAGTACTCCAAGAACTGCACCAGCACCTGCTCGCAGGCGCTGTCGCCGCTGCGGGCCAGCACCGGCGCGTTCCGCTCCTCTTCCCGATCCGCTATGCCCGGGGCCATGATCGGGGCGGAAGTGTCCGGCGCGCCGGAAAACAAGCCGGACAGCTCGGTATTGGATTGGAGGCTGTTCATCGAGATCGGCGCCAGGGTGGGGCCGCTGGCCGCAAAGCCGCCCGCTCCGGCGGACGATCCGCCCTGCAGCAGCGAGGTGAGCGCGATGACCGCAAACACCGCGTACAGCGTGGTCATGCTCAGCCGGCCCCGCGCGGTAAAGCCCTTTTTGAGCCAAAGGAGGGACACCGTGCCCAGTATCGACAAAAAGAGCAGCGTCAAAAACAGGGACTGCAAAAAGCCGCGGGACAGCATCGAAACGATCCCCAGGAACGGTATAGCGGCAAAAAACAGCAGCATCAGCAGGCGATCGTAATTGATGATGTCCGTGGACCGGAGCGGGGCCGCCGCTTGCTGCGGGGCGTATACCACGCTCCCCTGGGCGGGCGTAAAGTGGAAGTTTGTGCGGTTGCGCATGGGCATCACCTCCCATTTCGTCAACGTCCAGCGCAATGTTCTACAGGATTCACATTACAGTATACCCGATTTTCGGCGCGGAATCAACCTTGCGTCCATCGGCAGGTATATCGTATAATCTGTTGTAGGCTAATTTGTCCCGCGCAGGAGGAAACGATGTACTTTCAAGAGGATACCGTCCTTCGCATGATCGAGCAGCTGGGCGCGGCCTATCGCGCGCTGATGCGCCTGGTCAACGACATGGAGGCGCAGGGCGAACTGGACAAGGTTTTTCGCCAGCTCACCGGCCTGGACCGCAAAACCGCCAAGGGGCTCTCGGTGGAGTCGATCACCGATATGCTCACCCCGGAGCGCCGCCTGGCCCTGTGCGAGCTGATGCTGATGGAAGTGAAGCGGTTCGCGCACCGCATGGACATCGACGAGATGCAGGAGGAGCGCCACCGCGCCCTCATGCTGCTGTGCGGCATCGACATCGACGAGATCGCGTCCATGCGCGCTCCCCTCGCCAAGGACATCTTCGGCCAGTGCGCCGACCTGTGTTCCGCGGCGGACACCGTGGCCCTGTTGCGCTTTTTGCGGGCAGGCGGCGCGTACGCCGCCGCCGAAGACGTGCTTTTTTTGCAGCTGCACAGCTTTGCCCGGCCCAAGGACGTGGGCGCGCTCTTGGCCGAGGGCGAAGCCTTCTACGCCTCCCTGCTCGGCGAGCGGGAGGAGCGGCTGGCCAAGGGCGGCCTCCCCCGCGAGGAGGTGCTGCAGGGGCAGGCGGCTCTGGCGGCGTTTGCGGCAAAGGCGCGCGGAGGGGGCGGCGCATGATCGTCCTTTCGGCGCAGGGGGTGCGAAAATCCTTCGGCGCAAATGAGGTGCTCAAGGGCGTCGACCTCACCCTGCAGCAAGGGCAGCGGATGGGCCTGGTGGGCGTAAACGGCAGCGGCAAAACCACGCTGCTGCGCCTGCTGGCCGGCGAAGATCACCCGGACGCCGGGCAAATCCACATCGCGCGGGGCCTTCGCGTGGGGCACTTGGCCCAGCAGGGCGGGGTTGCGCCGCACAGCACCGTGTGGCAGGAGTTGGAGCGGGTGTTCGCGCCGCTGATGCAGATCGAGGGGCGCATGCGCGCGCTGGAGCGCGATATGGCCGGCGCCCAGGCCGACGGGGAGGCCTTCGCCAAGATTTCCGCCGAGTACACGCGGCTCAACGACGCCTTTGAGCAGGGCGAGGGCTATGCCTGGCGCAGCGCGATCCAGGGCGTGCTGAGCGGCCTGGGTTTTACGCGGCCCCAATGGGAGCAGCCGGCGGCGCAGTTGAGCGGGGGCGAGCGCACCCGGCTGTTTTTGGCGCGCCTGCTGCTGCAGAAGCCCGACTTGCTGCTGCTGGACGAGCCCACCAACCACCTGGACCTGGAAGCCTCCCAATGGCTGGAAAGCACGCTGCAAAGCTACAAGGGCACGGTGCTGGTTATCTCGCACGACCGCTACTTTTTGGACGCGGTGTGCACCTGCCTGGCCGAACTGCTGATGGGCGCGGCGGAGCAATATGCCGGAAACTACACGCAAGCGATGCGCCAGCGCGAGGAGCAATTCGAGGCGCGCATGAAGGCATATCATCTGCAACAAAAGGAGATCGAGCGGCAACAGGCCATCATCGCCCGTTACCGCATGTTCAACCGGGAAAAATCGGTTCGCGCCGCCCGCAGCCGGGAAAAGGCGCTGGCCCGCATGGACAAGCTGGATCAGCCCCAGGACGAACGGGCGATCCGCTTTTCGTTCCGCGCCCGCCGCCGCACCGGCGAGGACGTGCTGCGCCTGCGCGGGCTGAGCAAGTCCTTTGGCCCGCGCGCGCTGTTTCAGGCGCTCGACCTGCACGTGCGCGCCGGCGACCGCGTGGCCATCATCGGCCCCAACGGCGTGGGCAAGTCCACCCTGCTCAAGCTGATCACCGGCCAGGAAGAGGCGGACAGCGGCACGGTGCGCTTGGGCAGCAACGTGGACATCGGCTACTACGATCAACACCAGGCCGGCCTGCACCCGGGCAAAACCGTGCTCGACGAGGTATGGGACCGGTTCCCCCGCATGGAGCAAACCGACGTGCGCGGCGCCTTGGGGCTGTTTTTGTTCACCGGCGAGGACGTGTTCCAGCCCGTTCACACCCTCAGCGGCGGCGAGAAAGGCCGGGTGGCGCTCACCGAGCTGATGTTGCGGGGCGACAACCTGCTGCTGCTGGACGAGCCCACCAACCACCTGGACATGGACTCCTGCGAGGTGCTGGAGGCGGCGCTGGCAGGCTTTCAGGGCACCATCGTGGCGATCTCCCACGATCGCTACTTCATCAACCGCATCGCCGACCGGGTGCTGGAGATGCGCGCCGACGGCGTCACCGAATACCTCGGCAACTACGACGACTACTATGAGCGCAAGCACCGGCCCGCGGATCCCGAAGAGGCCACCCAGCGCACCCGCACCGAGATCGGCAAGGAGCGCAAGCGGGAGCGCCTGAGCCGGGAGCAGGCGCGGGCCGTTCGCGGGCGGGTGGCGGAGCTGGAGCGCGGCATCCAGGCGCGGGAGGCGGAGGTGGCGGGCATCGAGGCGCGCATGGCCGACCCCGCGGTGCGCGCCGACGGGGCGGCGATCGCCGAGCTGTCCCATGCCTACCAGGCCGCCAAGGACGCCCTGGCCGCACTGTACGAGGACTGGGCCGCGGCGGCGGAATCCCTGGAAAATTGAGTTAAAAAGTTAGGGGGCGTCCCGAAAACACGATGGTCTGCAAAAACTCCACCGGCAGCGCGGCAAGGAAGAACATCGCCCCCCGGAAAGGGGCGGCGGACAGCGCGGTCATCACATCGCGCGTTTGCTCCTCGGTCAGGTTCACCAGGTCGTACACCTCGCCCACGTCGATCCATTCGGTGGGCGCATACTCGGCGGACGCGATGTCGTAGCGCATCGTGAGGCTCATCTCGCCGCCAAAGTCCATTTCCACCGCGGTGGAATGGGCAAAGTCCAGCCCGCCCACCTGCTTGGTTTCGCCATGGGCGGTGATCTCCACGCGCCGTCCCTCTTCCCCTCCGTTTTCCACCAAGAGCGCGTCGATCGTCAGCCTGGTGTCGCGGGTGTCCAAATTCTCCTGCGCCCAATACAGATCCTGCCGCGCGATCAAGAGGCGGAACTCCCCGCCCTGCGCCGGATCGGAGTAGGACAGGCCGAGCGCCATCTCGTCGCGGCGCGTATCGTCGATGATCTCACCGTAGGTGATGTGCAAGTCGCCGGTAAGCGCCCTGCCCCCGCCGAGCTGTATGTCGCCGCCGGCCGTGTGGCGCACGTCGTCCATGCCGGTCTTTCTGCTGTAGGTCAGCGTCCCGTGGTCAAAAAAGAAGGGTTCCAGCAGCCGGGGCATCGCGCCTTCGAAGCCCACGACGGTTCCGTCGCCGTCATAATAAAAGGCGAAGTCGGTGGCGGCATCGGTCACGGCCAGTTGGTGGGCGATGATCAGCGGCAGCTCGTCGGCCCAGCGGCGCACGTCGGCGCGGGTCACGCCCAGGGGCTCCAGCAGGTTGGCCACCGCCTGCTGCGAGTCGTTGTCGGCGTAGAAGGTGTCGGCCAAGTCCCGCAGCAGCGGCTTGAAGTGAACGGAGCGCACGCGGGAGCGCTGGATCCGGTCGTAAGCGTCCCGGAGATCGGTGTCCTCGCTGTCTTCCACAAACTCGTGCACGTACAGGTCCCGGGTCTCATCTTCGGTTTCCGAAACCCACACCGCTATCCGCCCAAAGTACAGCAGATACGCGGCGGAAACCAGCAACAGTATGTCCTCGTTTTCCATAAGGCTCTGCCCGCCCAGCAATCCGGCGGGCATGGAAAGGGTGATGCCCGGCAACAGGTTGCTGGTGAGGCGCAGGCTCTGTGCATCCTCCCGGGCGCGGAAGCTGGCCACCGCCTCCCCCGCCACCAAGAAGTCCAGCGCGTACAGCCTTTGATCGTAGTCGTCCACCCCAAAGAAGCGCAGCTCCAGGCCGCCGATCAGCTCCGCCACCGCGTCGGCGGTCTCCTTGCCCGCCGCCTCTTCCAAAAGGGCAAAATCGTTCACCCGCAGCGTAACCGCGCCCTGCACCAGCCTGCCCCCCGCGAAGGCTTCGTCCAGCAAGGTGGCGTACAGCGTGCCCGGATCAAAGTCGGGCTCGGCCAAAGCCGTCGCTGTCATCAAGGGCGTCAGCGCCAGCATCGACGCAAGCACCAGGGTCATCCCCTTACGAAAACCACGCATCATATTCGTTCCTCCTCTACCTCAATCGAACCCCGCTCTGCGCATCCGCGTCCAGGCTCACCATCAGCTTCCCGGCGATTTGCCGGATCATCTGCGCGCGCAAATCCTCCAGTTGTGCTCTCTCTGCCTCGCCCAGCCGCTCCCAGGTCAAGGCGGCTTGCGGCTGTTCTTCGGCGGCGCGCTCCCAAGCGGCGGCGCGGAACGCGATCTCCGCGGAAAGAAAATCCCGGCCCGAGCGCGTCATCGCCAGCGAAAGGTTCCCCTCGAAAGAATCTGGGGAGGAAGCTGGAGACAAAGCCGCCTCCTCGGTGCGCAGCGCCCCCTTCACGCCAAGGGTCACCTTCCACTCGTCCAGCCCCAGGCGCGCCAGGTCCGGTTCGCGCGCCCTCCAATCTAACGTATAACGCCCGTCTATTTGTTCCACCAGCGCGGCGCCGTCCATCAAAAAGCGGTTGCCGGCGGCGCCGTTCAGGCGCAGGCTCACGCTATGGCCGTTGAGCCTGCCCTCGCACGTGAGCTTGAGGGACTGGCGCAGGCCGTCCTTTTGCTCGGTGACCGCGGCGCTGGCCGACAGCCGAAAGGTATTGTTCCTGTCCTGGGACAGGGTCACGTCCAGCTTGTGATCGTATTGGCGCCTCCCGAGCCCGCGGCTTCCCTTGCAGTCCAGGCTCCAAACCCGGCCATCGGGGCCCGCGAGCCGGGCGCTCACTTCGAAGGAGGCCCACTGCCCGTCTCCGTTCGGCTTGTGGGATATCCGCACCGGCGCCGCCACGCTCCAGCCGTGGATCAGCGGGCGCAACAGCATGCCGTAGGCCGGGTCTTGCCGCCACGCGTCCAGCGCGCGGTTGGCCACCTCGGGGGTCAGCGTAAAGTCCGATCCGGCCGCCGCCTCCAGCAGGCGCAGCAGGGGCGCGAGCCCTCGTGCATTTTCGGCAACCGCGAGGGGAGGCGCGGCAAATACCGCTTCCCCCAGCGCGGCCTGGCCCAGCAACTCCGCAAACAGGTGTACATCCATCGGCGTCTCGATGCCGCCGGGCAACAACTGGGGGCTGCTCCACACGCGGCGGCCATCGGCGGCGCGGTGGGTGAGGGTGAGCGCCGGCTCTCCCGCCACCCCAATGCTCAGGCTCTGCTCGCACTCCTCCCCCAGGCCGCGCTGCAGGTAGCCGAACTGCGCGCCGGCCAACATCTGCCGCAGCGCGTCGGCCGCGTCGCGGTCGGCGATGGGCAGGTAGCCGGGCGAAACCGTAAGCAGCGCGCTCAGCGCCCGCCCCTGCTGAAGCTGCCCGGCCATCCTATCAAAGCCAAGCACAAAGTGCTCGAGGGAGGGCTGCTGCGAAGCCCCCGCGGGCGCGGCGAGAAGAAGGAACAGCGCCAGTAGAAGCGCGGCGCGGCGTAAAGCAATACGCATCACCCAGTGATTTTTTGCGCATCGCCCTTCCGGAATCCCCATCTCCCTTGCCAAAGGGAGGGGAACCGCCGCAGCGGTGGAGGGATCCTGTACGGCAGTCCGACCAATGATAGGATCGTTGAAAGAAATTGTACTCAAATGCTATTGCCCATCCCCTCTCCTTCGGCGCCCGCGAGCCGGGTATGGTTGAGCAGGCCCCCCGCCAGCACGATGTCCCGAAGCCGCGCGGAGAGCGCCAGCTTTACCGGGAACTCAAAATCGGCGGTGTCGTTGCGCAGGATCAGGGTATCGCCCCCGGCGATCTGGGCGCGGGCATGGGCCAGCACCAGCCGGTCGCCCTGCCCGATCCTGTCGTAATCCTCCTCTTGCACAAAGGTGAGGGGCAGGATGCCGGAATTGAGCAGGTTGGCCTGATGGATGCGCGCGAAGGATTTTGCAACCACGCCCCGAACCCCCAACTGGAGCGGCGCCAGGGCCGCGTGCTCGCGGCTGGAGCCTTGGCCGTAGTTGTGCCCCGCCACCAGGAATCCGCCGCCCGCTCCCTTGGCCCGCGCGGGGAAGCTCGGGTCCACGGGCGTAAGGCAGTATTCCGCCAGATAGGGCACGTTGCTGCGGAAGGGCAGCAGCTTGGCGTTGGAGGGCATGA
>Ga0123353_10001962_pt1 | contig 25371 bp, 14 predicted proteins | sample TergutLab28metaG_3_FD_92763 | JGI IMG/M metagenome (GOLD analysis project Ga0123353, IMG submission 92763) | Labiotermes labralis P3 segment gut microbial communities from Petit-Saut dam, French Guiana - Lab288 P3 | ecosystem: Host-associated > Arthropoda: Insects > Digestive system > Gut ...
AACGGACCGGGAATCGTTAAAAAACAGATTCCGCTGATTTTTGGAAAACTCCTTTACGGTTCAAAATTCCATCGTCTCCGGATGAGTCGCGGTCAGCAGGGGATCGGAATCAGTGCCGCCGGAATGTATGGCCTGCTCACGACAGGCAAGCCGATCAAGGTGATGTCGAAAATTTCGCCGAAAAAACCGGTTCACTATTATGTCATCCGGATGGACACCAAGGCGAATCATCCCGACATTCTCAACGGTGCCGGAGAAGGAGAAGACATTCCGCCGAATGACGAGGGACGCAAAATCATCCAAAAACAAGGACTCGACTGGGTGGACGTCGACCACGGTACCCGGGTGACGATTGAATTGGAGGCAAAATATCAACGGGGACGCGGAAGCGTCGATGAATATCTCGAACAGACAGCCATTTCCAATCCTCATATCACGATCCATTACATCGACCCGGAAGGTCTCGAAAAACATTACGAGGCCGCCGTTGGGATTCTCCCGCCGGAACCGAAGGAAATCAAGCCGCATCCTTACGGGATCGAATTCGGGCGACTCGCCCACATGCTCCATGAAACCCCGGAGACAAATCTCGGACCGTTTCTTGTGAATTCCTTTTCACGGGTCAGTTCGGGAATTGCAAAAACATTGTGTGCCGCCGCCGGACTGGGGGTTCGAACGACGCCGCAAAAAATCCCAAGAGCGGACGTCGAAAAACTGTTCCAGGCGATTCAGGATACCAAGATTCCAGCTCCGTCGACCGATTGCATCGTTCCGATTGGGGAAGATTTACTTCTGCAGGGACTCCACAAAGTGGTTCCGGGCGAGTTTTTCGTTGCTTTCACCCGTCCGCCGGCGGTTTATCGGGGAAACCCATTTCAGATTGAGGTCGGACTTGCTTATGGCGGGGCACCCCCGACACATCGGGTGTCCCGGGAGGCTCTGGAGGAGATGCTCGGCGAAAGTGACGCAAGAACATTACGTCAGTTTTTGACCGTCTCGTTTGATTCCATCGGTCCTGATGCCGCCGACAAATTTATCAAGGCCGCCAAGCTCCGGCCTCGTGTTTCACCGGGCAATTTGACGGAAAAAGAGTTTGCAGCACTTCATGAGACCCTGCAAACGGTCAGTATCTCGGAGGGTCAGTCGATGAACGTCTACCGTTATGCCAACCGGGTTCCCCTGCAATTTCAAGCCGGGGCGTGTCTCATTACGCAAACGGTGATGGGAATGAACTGGAAGTCGTATGGCCTCACGCAAACCCGGGGACAGCTCCCGCGAGGACCGGTGACGATCATGGTCCATGTCGCCAGTGTTTGGGTGCCGTTTACCAGCGAATCGAAAGAGGCGATTGCCGCCTATCCGGAAATTCAGAAGGAACTGCGACTTGCCCTGCAAGCGGTCGGACGGAAACTCGGGATTTATCTCCGCCGTCGGGAGCGGGTCAAGCAGGAAGGAGAACGCCGCAACCTGTTTTTGCGGTATCTTGGTGAAGTGGCCGGTGCCGTCAGTTACATCAACGCGAACGATCGCGACCATCTTTACAGACAACTTCTGGAAGTCGCCAAAAAACGGACAGCCCTGGCCGACATCCAACTTGGGGAAGACGGCAAACCGATTGAACAGACGGGAGAACAAACGGAAGACGACGATCTCGACCTCGGAGAAAATGTGATCATCGTCAAACGCGAAACCGTGGAACAATGATAATTGGGAGTTAGGAATGGGGAATTGTTTTTCATTCCACCATGATTTTCCTCTATATATATTTTCCTCATTTCCAATTCCCAATTCCGCATTCCCAATTATTCAAACGTTTTCCGTGGATGTCAGGGCTTTGTGGGCAAGGAGTTTTCCGGCTTCGAAACATTGCTCCTTGATTCCTTGTGTTGGGCGCCACCGACTGCGGATCGGGGCGGTCACGGTTTCCCACTGCATTTCCTCGAACCATTTGTCGATCTGTTCGGCACCGCCGGGTCCCCAGCCGCTGGAACCGAACGCAAGAGCGGTCTTTTTCGAAAATTTCAACCCCCGGATATACGTGAGCACCGACGACATCATCGGCATCATCTGGGTGTTGAGCGTCGCGGAGCCGAACGCCACGCAAGCGGCGTCGAGTATTTCCGTGGCAATGCGGGTGAGAGAATTCCGGCGGACATGCAGCAACTGGACATCCAACGTTTGTGAAACATTGAGAATCCCGTCCACGATGGAGTCGGCCATGATTTGAGTGCTTTCCCACATGGTGTCGTAAACGATCAGGATTTTCGGCTTGCACTTTCCAGATGCCCAGCCCGTATAAGCATTGACAATGGCCGGGATGTTTTTCCGCCAGATCAGTCCGTGACTCGGGGCGATCATCCCGACGTTAAATTTGCTTGCCGCTTCCAGAGTTTGCAACACCTGACGTCCGTAAGGGGCCACGATATTCGCGTAATATGTTTTCGCCTCGTTCAGTATGGCTTCGAGCGACCACTCGTCATCAAACCGGACCGACGTCGCCAGATGCTGGCCGAAGGCGTCCATCGAAAAGAGGAGTTTTTCCTCCGGAACATAGGTGAACATCGAGTCCGGCCAATGGACCATCGGCGTGTTCATGAATCTCAGGGACCTCGTTCCAAGCGACAACGATTCGTCGGGAGTAACCGTTTTGATTTTCCAGTCCGAAATGTTGAAATATCCGGCAAGCACGTCCCGACATTTTGCGTTACAAATCAACGTTGCATTGGGAAGCATTCTGAGCACCCCGGGAAGAGCCCCGGCATGGTCCGGCTCCGCATGATTGCAAATGACGTAATCGACTTCGTTGAGATTGACCAAATTGCGGATATTTTCCATAAGGTCAGGGACAAACGGTCCTTTGACGGTGTCGATGAGCGCGGTTTTTTCGTCGCGGATCAGATAACTGTTGTAGGTTGCCCCATAATACGTGTTGAAACTGTGAAAATCACGAATGTTCCAATCGACGTAACCGACCCAATCAACCCCTGGTTTCAGTTCGATATTCATATCATAAATCCATCTGAAATGTTAGTAAAAAAGCACAAAAATTCAGTATCATAATAAATAATTTTCACAAAAAAACAAGGTTTCCCTGTTCCTTGCTCAAATTCGCTGTTCAAGCTCACTCTTTTTCTTATTTTTTTGAGTCTCTCAACCAGGCGGTTCCGCCGAGAAAAACGATATACGTGAACAGGAACCCCGCGGTGAGAATGGCAATGGCCTGCTTGAACGCGAGGGAGGAAATCCCAACCGTCTTAAGAGATTCCATGCTGCTGGGGGAGATAAACGCCTCAATAAACGCCGCGCAACCGAAAAAGCCGACCGCCAAAAGAGCAAACGGTCCGGTTCTTCTTGCGGCCAGGGAAACGGCATCCATGCGGTCCATGCCATTCGGCATCACCATGGCGAACCCGATTCTCAGACCGGCCCCGGAAGCCAGAGCAATCGCGGTCAGTTCAAACGGTCCGTGGGCGGTCACAAACTCAAAAAAATGGGTCGCTTGGGGAACGGTTGCCATGTGACCGAAGATTGTTCCGAGAAAAATCGCATTAAAAATCGTAATGAAAATTCCTCCAATGGCGAAGAATGCCCCCATGGCGAACACCTGGAGCCCGATTCCGGCGTTGTGCCAGAAATAGAAACCGTACATAAATGCACGTCCTTCGGGGGCCTTATTGCCAACCGACTCCGCGTGCATTTGTTCGATATTTTCCAAGGCGTTCTGACCAACGACATCCGCAGCAAAATCGGGCACATAATATGCCAGGAGTCCGCAAATCATCATGGGACCGAAAAACAATCCCATGCCGAGCCAAAAGAAACCGTCACTGAAGATGTTTTTGGGCAGATCGTGCAACAAATACCGTGGAAGCGTCCGCCAGCCGATCGACTGATCGGTATAAAGCTGGTTATGGGCCCGACCAACCAGATCGTTGAGTTGTCGGACCACGCCGGGGGGAAAACGATACGCCTCGGCAAGGGCCAGATCGGCGCAAACCGAACGGTAAAGCGACGAGAACCGTGCCATGTCGTCGCTTTTCATCCGCATTCGACCCAGCATGGATTTCAGCCGGTCGACATGTTGTTCGAGTTCCAGCCAGTCTTTCTGCCGTGATTCAAGAAGTTCGGCAACATTCATCAGGAAAAACGAATAAAATAATGAAAAAAAATCTTATTCTACAACCACCGCTTGTTTTTATTATATTATTATATAATTTTCAGTCCGGTTTTAGAAGCCGTGGATCGACAATAACCCGAAAAAAACAAAATTTCCGGAAGAACAGTTTTCCCGTCCGGATGATGCTACACCATAAAACGCCAATAAATTGGCATTTCCCCTTGTGTTCTTTGTGAAAATCTTTGTGAACTTTGTGGTTAAAATATTTTACCACAAGGGGCACAAAGGGTTACACAAAGAACACAAAGTTTATGGCGTTGGTATACACGACTTGGCACATTTCAACTAAAATTGAGTATATACGTCATGTTTCATGGAAAAACAAAATCATGATCAAAGATTTGAACATTTGTTTGCGAGTCATTCTGGTCACGATGGTTCTGACCGGGGTGATTTATCCGATTTGCGTCACGGTTGTTGCGCAAATCATTTTTCCTCACCAGGCTGGGGGAAGTCTTCTCGTGGATTCCGACGGGAAACCATGCGGAACCCGACTTCTTGCCCAACCATTAACGGCGTCGCATTATTTTCAGTCACGACCATCCGCCGCTTCATTGACGGAGGCCAAATGGGTCGTTTCCGGCGGGTCGAATTGGGGGACGACCTCGGAAAAACTGTCGGGAGCGATTCAAGCCCGTCATCGGTCGCTTTTACTGGAAAACCCGGACGCGGAAAAAGAGATTCCCGTGGAACTGCTGACCGCCTCGGGAAGCGGCCTTGATCCGCATTTGTCGTTTGCCGCGGCAAAATGGCAGATTCCGCGCATCGCCAAAGCACGAAACGTTGATGCCGTCCACATGGAACGGTTGCTTGAAAGCCGTGTCGAGCCGCGACAGTTCGGCATTCTGGGAGAACCCCGCGTCAATGTGCTGGAACTCAACATGGCTCTCGACAAACAATTCGGACCAGCGGATGCCCGCTGGACCCCACTTGTCTTTGAGAGTGCAAACTTGAAAGGCCAAACGACCACCCCTACCGACTCCGATATTCGGAATCAGAAAAATTGAAAAAAAGGCCAACCTTTTATGACACAAGCAAAATATCCGGAAAACAGGCGGGAACCGAAGGATTTTCTCGAACTGGTCGAACGGATGAGGTTCGGACGTCTGAAGGTTTACCTCGGGTATGCGGCGGGGGTCGGCAAAACGTATCAGATGCTTTGTGAAGCACGGCAACTCAAGGTCCGCGGTGTCGACATCGTGCTCGGATTCATTGAAACTCATGGACGTGCCGAGACGGCTGCCCAAATCGGTGATTTGCCGCAGGTGCCGACAAGAAAAGTCGAGTATCGCGGCATCATTCTTGAAGAAATGGACACGGAAGCGGTCATTGCCCGAAAGCCGGAAATCGTGGTCGTCGACGAGGTGGCCCATACCAATGCGCCGGGACTGAAAAATCGACGTCGATACCAAGACGTGCTCGACATTCTTGCCGCCGGGATCAACGTCATTTGCGCGTTCAACGTCCAGCACCTGGAAAGTCTTAACGATCTTGTCGAACGTGCCACGGGAATTCGTGTCCGCGAAACGGTTCCCGACATTTTCCTGAAACAGGCCGACCAAGTCGTGACCATTGATCTTTCCGTCGAGGATTTGCACGACAGGCTCAAAAGCGGCAAAATTTATTCCGTCGACAAGATCGACTGGGCGTTTGAACATTTTTTCAAGTCGGACAATCTTATGACGCTTCGCGAACTGGTGCTGCGTGAAGTGGCCGAAGACCTCGACAGCAGAAAAGAAGCTGAGACGGTTCTCGCCGAACAAAAAAAGAAAAACCATTCCGCCGGCATCGGTCCCGGTGTCGGACGGGTGATGGTCTGCACGGCGTCCCGTTCCCCCCGGGCGAAAACGTTGTTAAGACGTGGTTTCCGAATGGCCGGACGACTCAACACGCATTGGTATCTTGTGTATGTTGAAACCCCGCGTGAATCTCCCGGATTGATTGACAGCGAGTCAATGCGACGGTTGAGTGAAGTGATGCAAATGGCCGAGGAATTGGGGGCGGAAGTCGTCCGACTCAAATCAAACGATCCGGTTGCTGCGATTGTCGATTTTGCCCGGTCGCGCAATGTACGGCATGTCATCGTCGGACGTTCAAAAACATCCGGGTGGAAACGATGGCTCGGCAGGTCGTTTCTGGAACATCTGCTCCATGAGGCGGAAGGAATCGACATTACCGTCGTCGATTTCGATGACGAATAAGCACAAGCACGTAAACGTTTGGAAATTGGCGGGGTGAGGGTGATTTGTTCAAACGTTGGGAATCTGTCCCGGAATCTCCTGGGCATCGTCTGGAATCACAAATTCAGACGGATTTGCAATTTCAGAACGTAGTCTTCTGATCGAAATCATCGGCAAGAAGAAATGGACGAGGAACAATATCATCGCAGCCATGAAACTATAAAATTCCATTTTGATGATTTGCGTGCCGGTTCCTGTTGCGGAAAGTTTGATCGTATGATCAAAGTCGTATTGGTTCGTTTGGTCAACGAAGGAATCCGCGTCTGCCATGGCAGGATACTCAACGGACATCGAAAAACGGACATTCACATCTTTTCCTGCTCTTTCCTCTTCTTTTGGAACCGTAAGTTCGGTGAAGAGTTGTATTTTGGATTCGCGCAGTTCGCTTTTTTTGCCGGAAATATTGTTTCCCCAACTGCCGTGATGAGGATGTGTTGTTACAGGGGTTTCTTTTTCTTCCCCGGTAAGAGTCGCCGATATACTTCGTGTATCCCAGTACCCTTTAATGGATGAAAAGTGATAAGGAAAATAGATTTTCACCTGGTCGCCCGGGCCAAAATACTTTGGGGCGCAGTTCGGATTGGCTCTGTCACTCGACAAAGTTGCCTCATGGAGAGTGGGGATCAGGAATGCAAAAATCACCAAGAAAAGTGTCGCGAAAAAAACATGAACGTATCGACGGGACAGTTGTTTTTCCTCGCCCGGAAATGGCGGTGTTCCGACGGTCAACAAAATAAGGTCTTCTCTTTTTTGCGTCTTTTCCAGATTTTTTTGTGGGTTGCGATTGGAACATCCCATAATTCCCCAAAAATAGGTGATTAACGGAAGGAGAAACAAAAGGCCGGCCACCCGCCGACACCAATAAACAACCTCATAGTTTCCACCGGACGCGTCGAAAGAAACGACGAAAGCGGCAAGGAGGAAAACAATTGCGGCAATCGCCCCGAAATAACTTGCCCAGCGGACACCTCGAAACTTTTCGAGATACATTTCCGGCTGGAGAAAACCGCATGTTGGACAGGCAACCTGGTCGCAGACTTCGTTTTTTCGTGCAAGAAGCGAATTTTTGGCTGATACGAGAGCAATGTTTGCGGCAACTTCGGTTGCCCCTGATCCGGAAACAGAACGAGTCACGCGATAACCATATTCCGAATCGCAATTGCAGCATCGATGGATACGCTTCCATGATAAAGTTGTCGAGGCGGTATATTTTTTGCTCGTAGATTTTCTGCTCGTAGAACCTTTGCTTATAGAAAGTTTGCCCATGGAAATTGTCTCCAAGAAGTGATTGGTGATAAAACAATTGATCGGAATATCTCTTTTGGCATTCCCACACAGTATTTTGGATTGAGCATTTTACGGCTTGTACCAGAGTGATTCCCAGTACCTGCGATCGGTGTCGTAAGGGTCGATCGGGCGGCGGATGTCATGGTCGGGCGGAAGAATACCGTAGCGGATCATCTCGCGGGTGTAGGGCCAGTTGGCGACGAATGGTTTCATGCTGAAACGGTTGCTTTCTTCGAGGATATAATGTCGTCCCCGTTCGATTCCGGCGAGAATCGTTTGGTAATCGGCGTCATTGGTGTCGGCAAACACGACTTCCTGGCAACGTCCATTGCCGCCGGCCTCTTTTGCGAGCGGACCGAGTAGAATTTTCGATTTTTCCGGCGTGGTCAGGTTGAAAATCACGTGTCGGTTGAATCGCCCCCCGTCCTCGGAGAGGGAATGGGCGACGCGCATGTTTTTTTCTTGCGTGTGACAAACGTCGCAACGCCTGCTGATCGTTTCCTGCATTGCCTTTGCTTCCGGCCACTCACTGTCGTTGCGCGTGTTCGAGTTGCGGTAGTACCAACCGATCAGACCGGTGCCGTTGGCCGCGTAAGTCCCGGCGTAATTCGCCCCGACTTCAAGCCAGAAACGGATGACCTTCTTTTCCACGTCAGACAGTTTCACCTTTTCATGCTCCTGTTCGATGAGCTGGTACAGCCTGCTCGCCTGGCTGCCGATTTCATAAGGCGCAAAATTACTCACCGGACGGTTGCGATTGTCGCCGAACATGTTCTGCCGCGACAGCGTGATGTAGCTTGTCGTGAAGAGCGGCCCCCAATCCCCGACAAGATTGATCCCGGCATCGGCACGTTCGTTGTTATGGCAGGCGACACAATGCCGATCAATAATCGGCTGTATATCCCGTGGAAAGTCGAAGATGTCGGGAATCCCCTCAACAGGCTGGGGACGATGCGGGATGCGTCTGGTCACGTCGAGCAAAGCCGTCGTGTTTGTGATCGGGGCTTCCTGGCGTGTTTCGTGACAACCGATGCACGTCATGGTTTCTCCGGGCATCGTTGTGGTGAAACTGTGCATTCGTTTGATTGCTTTCCCTTCGTGGTCCATTGCGATAAAGAACACGCTTCGCATGGCGGGCAGTTCAAAAAACGCCGAACCGTTCGGCTCGACAGGTACCGTGCCCATGACACGTTCCAGGGTAAACGTTCCGCCGCTGGAAATCTGGTCCATTCCGCCACTGTAATGAATCGGTTCGGGCAGCGTTTCGACAACGAGCAGTTCCTTGACCGAACCGCGTTCGATTCCGGTCATTTTTCGTCCCTGATACACGTCGAGCAGGGCAAATCGTCCGAATTCATTGGACGGAACGACCTGGTCGGCGATGATCATTTCGCGTTCGCGCTGCATGATGGGTCGCGGTTCATGCACCTTAAACCCTTTGTCCTTCAATTCGGGCGACAACTCAAAAATCGTTTGTTCGCGGCCTTCCTGATCGACCAGTTGCAGTTGCGCATGTTTTGTGGCCAAAAACGCATTTTCACTGAAGCCCCACACGTCGGCGTGATTGTTGTGCCGCGAGACTTCAAGAACAGCGTCCGGGTGGTCGGGGCCGTATTTCGGATCAATTACCGCGATTCTGCCGAGATGCTCGGTTCGTCCGTGTCCCGGTGAAAAGATGGAGACGACTTTGTCGGAGCCGTCAATCGGTTTGGCGTCAAGCATGACGACGCCCGGTGTCTGATTGCCGTAAAAGACCATCTGCCGCGTTCCGTCGGGATTCATCGTCCAAAGGTGGTGGAAATCGACCTGGGAACGGTCTACATATTCCCATCGCATGTACAGGATTTGTCCGTTCGGCAGGGGCCACGGCGTATTGTCCTGTTCGATGTTCACGGAAAGTTCGCGGATGTTTTCGCCGTTCGGTCCGCAACGATGCAGTGTTGCCACGTGGGTGAGCCAGCATTGCACCCAGCGTTTGCTGCGACTTGAGCAGAAAATGATGTCTCCCGACGCGGTGTAGGTGGGTTCGATGTCGTCCCAGTCGCCGGAGGTGATTTGACGCAAACCTGTTCCGTCGAGGTTGATTTCATACAAATTGTAATGCCGTGTCCCCGCCGGAAGATAGGAAAAGATGATCCGATTGCCGTCGTAATGCAACTGCGGGTCACGAATGGAGCCGCCTTGATCCTCGAAGATCGTCCGCACGTCACCACTTTCGAGATTTAGCACGCAAAGCGACGCCCCGGCATGAGGCTCGAAGGGAAACGTGTTTTCATCCGCCGCATAATATCCGAAATTGGCATACCAATGCTCGTCGGTTCCCGGCTTGCGAACGACAAACAAAATTTCACGGACGTCACGCATTTCGTCGGCGAGAAATTGCTTTTTCAAGTCTCTCGGCGGCTCTTGCGGAAGCGGTTCAGGTTTGTGCCGCAAGGCAATGTAATCGTAAAACAGCCAGCTCCCATCCACGAGTGTGATCGAAAAGAGGTTTTTCCCTTGCACGATTTTCCCGGCAGGAATCTCGAAAATGACCGACTCACAATAGCCGGTGTCCGTATCCGGATTGAAGTTGTCCCGTCCCGGCGGCCCTAGCGGTTGGCGTTTCGGTTCCAGATCGAACCCGTTGATGTTGATTTTGATGAGCGACTGCTCCGTCGGATGGGCAAACGCAATTCCCATGACAAAATACAAAGGAACGTCAAACGTCTTGTACGAACTGAACTCAATTTCCGAGGTAAACGACAGTCCGGCGTTTCTCAGGTCACGCGTGCTGATGTGCATCGGCATCCAATCACGACTGCGGTGTTTGCCGACAATGAAACGAGCGATCGGCGTCTTTGTTCCGCGAAGATTTTCCCAGTCAATCCACTTCGTAAATTCCGCCGACCTCGCGTCGGGAAAGCCGATTTGAAACACGACGTCGTCAATGGCACCGTTAGTGGCATTGGGCGTGTCTTGCGCGTTCAATGGTCCGGAATTCCCCGAACAGGCAGCCGCAATAATGGCGACGTAAAAGGCGAAACAGACAAAAACATGCCATGGCAATCGGCAACGAAATTGACAACGAAAAGGTGAAAAACATCGTTTGCTCATCAACGTTTTCTCCTGCAACTAATACCCACTACAGACTCCGGTATATACGACATACCAACTCCCGGTATACAACCTCATGATTTTACTCCACCGGAACAAGTTTTTCAAGAGAAACTCGATTTTTGAACATTTTTGCGGTGTTTTTGTAGCGTTTTTGTGTCATTTTGCTTCCTCAGTTCCAGCAAGGCGGTTTACTGCATGACGGAATCAAGAAATATAAAAAGCCCGCATTTGCAGGCTTTTGCGATTGGCAAAAAATGGAGGTTGATCCTTAAAAAATACTCGTTTCAGGAGGTCTGAAAACCAAAAAAACGTTCCGACTCTCAACGTTTTGGCTGATGCAGTTTCCGACTATGGGGTTTCTTCCAGTTTTCTGCGGAAATCATCCCGTTCACGTCGCGTCGCTTCGAGATCGAACATCAAATACTTCATGTCAAGTCGCAATTGGGAAAGTGCTTCCTGAATAAACCCGAGAATCCGACGACGACGGTCAATATTCTCAATGGCACGTCCCATCGCCTGTTGAAAATGGATCTTATATTCCGCCGGGAGCGTCTCTACCAGAGCAGCAAGCTCCATCAACTCTGCTGCCGGGTGAATTTCACCATTGGCTTCATTCAATTTTGAAGAAAAATCACTCATGACAGGCTCCAGGGGAATAGTCGGTTTTGGCGATCCGTTTGATCGTCGGGTTGATGGTCGGGTTTGATTGTTGAGTCTTTTTTAAGGATGACGGTTAATTAAGCAGTTATTGTGCCAATTCCGGTAAAAGGCATTAAGATAGTAAAAAAAGAAAGAATAGGCAGCCTCTATTTTTCGAATTTCCGGGCGACTTTCCGGATTAAAAAATCATCGGCTCACACTGATGTTTACGTATATCAACGTCGTTTTGTTTGGGGAACATCCTCATTATAACCGTGTTTTTTCCGGATTGAAAGAATATTTATTCAATCCGACGAGATTTTGCGTTTTTTCTCTTGCGACGTGACGAATGGAAGTTTTCGGTAAACAAGGGTTTCTCCGCAAATTGACCTTAAATTGACCTTTTTCTGGCGATTCATACCTGTTATGATTACCTGTTAAAGAATGGCAGGAATTCCTCATAAAATAATGAATCGTGGTGTAAAATTCACCAAACTGTTGAACATCTCTCGAAAAGGGACTTTTTCTCAGAAAAAAGTCCTGATATTCTTGTTTTGCCTGCTCATGCTTCTGGGGATTGCATTTTCCGCAAAAGTAGCCTCACCGGCCATTGCGGCCCCACCGGCCATCGTGGAAACGTTTGACTCCGAATATCCGACGTGGGAAGTTCTCCAGCTCGACCCATTCGCGAAGGTGAAATCCCAAATCCGGAAGTCCGAACAGGCCCGTTCCGGTCTTGCCGAGTCTGTCACGATTCAATCTCCGACCGACGGCATGGTTTTCCTCGGACACACCATCGCCTATCCCTGTCTGATCGGGGAAATGCAGCCGACCATTTGGGTCAGATCGGAGAACATGTCGGTTTGCGCCGCGTTGCAGATCGTTTTGCCGCAAACCCTGAACGCGGAAAACGGGGAACCGATCACCATTTTGCTTCCCGGAACGAGTTACCAAAGATATGGGGAATGGGAACAACTCCGGTTTCATGATCTTTTACGACGTTTCAATCAACAGATTCCGGCGTTGAGACTCGAACTGAAGACCAATGTCAATCCGAACGGAGCTTATGTGCGGCGGATCGTGCTTTGCGGACAGTTTCGTCTCGGTGAGAGTGAAATCATGACCGACGACCTCGAAGTTTCCGGAGTTGCAACACTTTCATCGGATCATGTTGCCATTTATGAACGTCATCCAGATTTTACCCCCCTGAACATGCAATGGTTCCTCAGGGAACAAAAAATCTTCACTTCGGACCAACCGACCTACTCCCGAGAGACGGAACTGACCGGAATTGATGTCGGGGATTGGATGCGAGACCCGTCGTCGGTGGAGCCGGCGCTCGGTCTCCTGAAACGGGAGGACCGTGTTTATGTGACCCCTGTCGCCGGCGAGTCCCCCATCCGGCAGCAGTCTTTTCTTGCTCAAAACGATGCAAGAACCATCACGGCGGAAAATTCCGCGGCCATTCACGTGCCGGGAACGCTTTCTCCGAACTATTCCGCGACCCCCGCGGCACCGGGACAACTTTCGGAACTGGAAGTCGCGAGGCGAAAAGCCTTGTTGCAGCCCCTGGGACAACCGGTTCAGGTCAAGGGGCAACTCCTCGTCGTTGACACGCTTCCGAAATCAATCCGTGCCATCGAATATCAGGGAGAACCGCTTGATTTTCTTGCCAATCTCCAGTTCAACACCGTCTGGCTTTCGACGATCCCTTCGGAACAGTTTCTCGACGAAGCCTGGCAGATCGGACTTTGGGTCGTTTCCCCCCGCCCCGGAATCAATGAACTGAACGCTTATATGCAAAATCAGGGGACACCGAATCCGATCGCCCATTTGTTCCGGCGCGATCGCAATCCGATTCTCGCCTGGGACATGGGTTCCGGATACACCCTCGTGGAATACGAACAGGTTGTCAATTGGGCTAAGGCATTGCGTTTTGCCGACACAAGACGCTGCCCGATCATTTGCAACGTTGAAAGCGGCATCGGAACATTCAGCCGCGACATCGACATCATGCTCCTCCGCAATGAACCGCTTTTCAGTTCTCTGGACTTTCTTGATTATCAGGAATGGCTGAAAATCCAGTCTCGTTTGGGGGCGCTCCAAAAACCGAACTGGTGTACAATCCAGACACAACCTTCACCGTTTCTTGAAAATCAATGGAAACAGTTCGGTCTGGACGATCCGAAATCGATTGCGTCGGTCTCACTGGAGCAGATTCGGATGCAGTTGTACAGCGGATTGGCCGCCGACTGTCATGGATTTCTGTTCGCCTCGAAAACGCCGCTCAACGCCCAGGACGCCGAAACGGAATTTCGGGTCGCGGCCCTGGAATTGATCAACTGGGAGATGTTTCTTCAGGAAGGGTGGTACAGTCTCGGTAAAACACGATCCGTGGTCGGTTCGAGCGACCCGCGGATGTCGGCGGTCATCACCCAGGCGGAACGTTCCCAACTGCTTTTGCCGATGGTGAACGTTCCTCACGGTCAATGCGTGATGGGGGAAACCGTCGAAAACAACGTCCGTTTCATCGCGCCGGGAAGTCTGGAAACCTACACGTCGTATATTTTGATTCCGGGGGGGACCCGGCCGCTCTATCCCGAACGAAAAGCGGGGGGAATCGAAATCGTCATGGAAGAGGTCGGACTCGGAACACCCGTGTTTTTTGCCCAGTCGGAAACCGTTCTTCAGGGGGTTCTTCCCCGAACGAGGCAGCAGTATCTCAGTCGCCGGGCCGCTGAACTTGCCGTGCAGATTGCGGAATTGCGTTTTCAGAACGACAAAGCCGTCATGGAAAAATTCAACCGGCTTCGGGCTTCCACGGGAATTCCAATCTTGCCGACGGACAACCAGCCGATCATTGATCCGACCGAACAAACCTCACTTTTGCGTGAAACCGAACGGGCACTGGGGACGGCGAGAAATCTGCTCAGGCAAAACGATTTTGCGTCCGCGTTTTTGCAGGCGGAACGTTCGGTCCGCGGACTTCAGCTTTACGAACGTTCGACTTGGGAACGAGCGGTCCGTAATATGCCCAATCACAACATGATCCCAACGGCCGTGACGTTCGCGACACTTCCGTACTACGTTTCGACGGTCCAACGGATTACCAGCACCCAACTCGGACAAAATCGTCTTGTCGCCGGAGATTGTGAAGACCTGAATCAGTGGATTCAGGCGAAATGGAGTCGATTTGAGATTCCATCCAATCCGCCGCCATCACAATCCTATGCCGTTCCGATGGAATCGCTTTACACGACCAGCGCGACGCTTTCATCCATGGCCGCGAGAACAGGAAAAAGCGGACTTCAGATCGCCGTCACTCCCTTGCCCAATCTCGATCAGAACACGATTGACGGCATCCAGATCGAAACGGCTCCGATTTGCATCACGACACCGCAGATTCCCGTTTATGCGGGAGAGCTGCTCTGCATTCACGGTTATATCAAGATTCCGAAAAAGCTGACCGGGAGTGTCGATGGACTGATCGTCATGGATTCGCTTGGCGGTGTTCCCCTCGAACTTCGTTTTACGGAAACTGCCGGCGATTGGCGCGAATTCGTCTGTTACCGTGTCGTGCCGGGAAACGGAAACATGGTCGTGACGTTCGCCCTTTGCGGAATCGGCGAAGTTTGGCTGGACGACTTGGCGATTTGCCCGGTGGTTGCCGGTCCGCCCCCGCAGACTCCCTCTGCCGAACCCCAACCCTCATCGTCCCCCTACAATTGGCTGCCGAATCTCTTCCCGAGATAGTTGGAAATGAGGAATTGTGAATGGGGAATTAAACGTCTTGTTTGCTAAACCAAGCGACCCATACGAATAATACTGACGGTATGAGAACAGGCAAACTTATTATCATAAATACTGCTGCGTTTCTGTATGTATGAAAAAATAGCGTGGTCATAATGAAACCGTTAAAAAATACAATACAAGCGGCTTTCGGTTTTTTCCATGTGAATAGCAACAACAACAATAAAAAAACCGATGGCAGCAGAGAAATAAAAAATCCGATAATACTATCTGAATCCGTTGCAAAAAGGCCATAAACAACAGCTATTACGATAATAATTATTCTGGCAATCCAAAGGATCATTTTTTTTGTCATGGGGAATGAACTCCCTGTCTTTTTCATTGATAATTCCGGCGGTAGAAAAAAGCATATCCCCCCAAATTAAAAAACAATTCCTCATTCCCAATTCCTAACTCCCAATGACCGTGTCAGATGGAGCGGCTCACGGCGTCGACGAAGCGGTCGATTTCCTCTTTGGTCCGTTTTTCGGTCACGGCAAGCGTGAGGAGTTGTTTCCAGTCTTTGCGCCATTTTCCGAGCGCGATGCCGCCGAAAAAGCCCTGATCGGTGAGGTTGTCGAGCATGGTTTCCAGACAGACGGAATCCGGGGCGCGGGCGGTGAACTCCTTGAAGAACGGTTTGCCGCCAAACGCCGGCTTCAAGGGGGTTTTTGCCGCCAATTGTTCCGCCAGATAATGGGCCTTTTGCATGGAGAGTTCGGCGACTTCTCGAAGTCCCCGGGGACCGACCAGCGACAGGTAAATCGTCGCGCGAAGGGCCATCAAACCCTGGTTGGAGCAGATGTTGCTCGTTGCTTTTTCACGTCGGATGTGCTGTTCCCGTGTTTGCATGGTGAGCGTGAAACAACGGTTTCCGCGACGATCGACCGTCTGACCGATGATCCGGCCCGGCATTTTCCGAAGAAGCGACTCCCGTGCCGCGATGATTCCGAGAAACGGACCGCCAAAGTTCAGCGGAATCCCCAGGGCTTGGCCTTCCGCGACGACAATGTCGGCGTGATACGTGTCGGGGCGGCGCAAGACCCCGAGACTGATCGGATCGACCGAAACAATGAACAGGGCCCCGGCATCATGGGCGATTCCGGAGAGTTCTTCGACCTGCTCTAAATTTCCGAAGAAATTCGGGTGAGAAACCAGCACGCAAGCGGTTTCGCCATCCGCCGACCGTTTCAATTGTTCCGGCTCCAACGTCCCGGTTGCCGTCGGAAGAATCATCAGCTCCAGGGAAAGATTGGCGAGATATGTTCCAAGCGTTTCAAGAATTTCCGGATGAACGGAGTCGGGAACAATGATTTTTCGACGTTTTCCGGTCGTTTGTGCCATGATCACGGCCTCGACGCAAGCGGAAACACCGTCGTAAAGACTGGCGTTGGAGACGTCCATACCGGTCAATTGCGTGATGAGCGTCTGAAACTCAAAAAACGCTTTCAGACTCCCCTGACTCGCTTCCGCCTGATAGGGGGTGTAGGCGGTGACAAAATTCCCCTGAGAGGCGAGCAGGTCCACCGCCGCAGGAATAAAATGATCGTAACAACCGCCGCCGAGAAAACTGACCGTTTGTGATGCCGGCTTGTTTTCCGCCATGATTTTTTCCATCCAGCCGGTCAGTTCCGGTTCCGTTTGCGCCGGAGGGAGATTCAATTTCCGATCAAGCCGCAAAGAAGCGGGAATCATCTCGAAAAGGTCATCAATCGACTTGACACCGATTGTTTCAAGCATCCGTTTTTGATCTTCAGGAGTGTTTTGTATGTAAGGCATTGCAATCACCTGGGTTCGAGGGGGAGGGGGATGAAAAAAGGAAACATCACACAAAAGGAAACATCACATACAATGAATTTTATTGGGTTTTTTGTTTCACGAAAGGGCGGAGACTGAAAAAACCATGAAACTGTCAAGCCGGCGACAAAGAATTTTCCCAAAATGCTGTACATTTACAGCAGATTTGTGTAAAATCTAAGAATAGGGTTCGGTCATCAATTGGTGGTCATCTTTAAAGATTTGTATCTGTTCACAGAGTTTGTTTTTCACCACGAAGTTTTATATCGAAGTAGTAAAAAACTGGAATAATGGGTATTATTGAGACAGATTTCATGTTACTCAAAGGGAAAGACATAGAATTCACCTTTAATAATATGGAATGCCCTCTCTTAACTTTTTCTTAATTCCTTCGTGTCCTTCGTGGTGAAAAAAAGACCGTGAATGGCTACAAAGATTTTAAACGGTTTCAGTATTCAGTAGATTGTCTTTATTCAGGAAAGTCGAGCGTCGAACAATGCAAACTCCTTCAAAAAACAATGGTCCTTCTGAGAACAATGATTCAGGACAGGAATCTGTAAAAAACGGTTCAGAACAGGAACCGACAAATCCGGGACGTCGTAAGGTCCTTAGTCATCTCGTTTTAGGAGGAGTGGCCGCGGCGGCAGGGGCTTTTGTCAGTCGGGAGGAAAAAATTCTGGCCGCCCGACTCGCCGAAGGGGAAACCGACACGCCGAAAGATGTCGAGGTCGATGGTCTTTCCGGGGCGTCCCGCAAGCATACCAACTGGGCCAAGTTGGCCGACCTCAAAAAACCGATGGCCACGGCCAAAGTCAAGGACGTCACCTTGAGCAAGATGTTTCTCGGGGGCAATCTCGTTGGCGGCTGGGCCCACGCCCGCGATTTGGTTTACGCGTCCGACCTGGTGAAAGCCTATCATACCCGGGACAAAATTTTCGCAACGTTCAAAATGGCCGAAGCATGTGGAATCAACGCTTATCTCGGACACCATTCCCATATCGGGATCATGATGGACTACTGGGACAAAGGAAGCGGCTCCCTCCAATTCATCGCCGACTGTTCCGACCTTGACGGGGCCATTTATTGTGCGGAAAACGGAGCCGTCGGCTGCTACATTCAAGGCCAAACGAACGACGTGCTGGTTAAGGAAGGAAGATTCGATGAAATCCGGACGTTCCTCGACCGGATTCGTGAAGAAGGAATCCTCGCCGGGCTGGGTGGACATTATCTCTCCACGATTCAAGGTTGTGTCGACCACGACATGATCCCTGATTTCTGGATGAAAACGATCCATCACGGCAATTATTGGTCGAGAAAACCGGAAGGGCCGGAACATGACAACGTGTTCTGTCGCGAGCCGGAAGAAACGAAAGCCTACATGCAGGCCCTGGAGCAACCGTGGTTCGGTTTCAAGATTCTCGCCGCCGGCGCGATTCATCCGAGCGACGGTTTCCGGTTTGCGCTGGAGTCGGGAGCCGATTTCCTCTGCGTCGGAATGTACGACTTCCAGATCGTCGACAACGTCAACACCTGCATGGACATCCTGGAGTCCGGAATCCAACGGGAACGTCCCTGGTATTACGCTTAATCTACCACATACTACGCAACGCCATAAATTTTGTGTTCTTTGTGTAACCCTTTGTGGTAAAATATTTTAACCACAAAGTTCACAAGGATTTTCACAAAGGACACAAAGGAAATACAAAATATAAAGGAAGAGTGCTGTCATGTTGAAAAAATGGAACTTCCGTTTCGGGATTGTGTTATTATGTTCACTGGCGATGTTGCCATTGCTTAAGGCCGAGGAAGTAAAAGCCGAGGAAATAAAGACCATGCCGGTTTCCGTCTCTGCCGACAGTCAACACGAGGGCTTCGAGGCCTGGTTGGCGATGGACGGCAAAAAGGATACCATCTGGCATACGGAGTTCGGAGTGGTCCAGTCTCCGTTGCCGCATGAACTCCGGGTCGATCTCGGCAAATCCTATCCGATTCAGGGATTCATTCTGACACAGCGTCGGGACTTTGACCGTGCCAATGGAAACTTTACCAAATTCGTTGTCTATTTCAGCGACGACAAGAAAAATCCCGGTCCGCCCCTCTTGGAACAAACGGCACATACACCCGTTTTCAAGCATCATTTTGAAAAACCGGTCACGGGACGCTATTTCACGCTCCGGATTCTTAATGAAGTGAGGGGAAATCCTTTTTCGTCGCTAGCGGAACTGGAACTTTTGGCTGACGGCTTGAAATTCATCGGCAAGCCTTCCCAGCCAAGCATTCCGCCGGAAATCGAGGCGTTTGCCGATTCCGAACTCAAACAGCAATATCTCCATCTTTGCACCGAGATTGCCAAACGTGAAAAACGGAACGCCAATCTTGATCAGGTTTTCATGGCATCCGCAGCCGTGCTTTCCACCGATCGTGACCCGACCGATATTGTCTTACGCCGGACGGTCGCACTTTGGAACGACCTGAAAACAGAGGTTCCCGGTCATGATTTTTCAAAGGAACTTGACATTCTTGTTGAAAAAACAAAAACGGTTGACGTTGACGACGTTGTCGCCCGTTATCGGCTTTATGAGGAAATCTGCCAACTCCGTCGGGAAATCGCATTCACCAATCCGCTCCTGAATTTTGATGAGATTCTCTTCGTGAAACGGCACCGTGCAACGTTCGACCACATGTGCGACCAGTATTATGGGATCAACTCCGTTCCCGGCGGCGGAATTTTCATGCTCTCAAAGCCATTCAGCGAATCACCGAAACTCCGCAACATCCTCGAAAACTCAATCGTGCAAAACGGAAGGCTGAAAGGACAAAAACTCGAAAACGGGACATTCGTCACGCCGAGTCTTTCTTATGACGCCGAAAAACTGGCGTTTGCTTTCGTCGAATGCAAGGGAGACAAACAGCATCGGTTCCACACCGATATAACCCGGGGACACTGGGACGAACAGGATTCCCATCACATTTTCACCATAAACCTCGACGGCACGGATTTGAAGCAACTCACCGACGGAACCTGGAACGATTTTGACCCGTGCTGGCTCCCGAATGGTCGGATCGCGTTCATCACCGAACGTCGCGGCGGTTACCTTCGTTGCGGTCGTGAATGCCCCAACTACACGCTGTTCGACATGAACGACGACGGAACGCTGATGCGATGTTTGAGTTATCATGAAACGAATGAATGGAATCCATCGGTCACAAATGACGGACGCATTCTTTACACGCGTTGGGATTACGTGGATCGTTTCGGTTGTACGGCGCATCATCCCTGGCTTACGACCCTCGACGGACGGGACGCCCGGGCTGTCCACGGAAATTATGCGCTTCGGCACTCCCGAACCGACATGGAACTCGCCTGCAAATCGATTCCGGACTCTCCGAAATTCATCGCGACGGCGGCCCCCCATCATGGTCAGGCGTTTGGGTCGCTGGTGATTATTGATCCCCGAGTCGAAGACGACAACGTGATGTCGCCGGTCAAACGAGTCACGCCGGATGTTGACTTTCCCGAATCCCAAAACGGGGCTCAGGTTTACGGGACGCCCTGGCCGCTTAGTGAAAAATATTACTTGGTTGTTGCCGATTTCAATATCCAGCCCGGACAGGGAGGACAAGGAGGAACCTATTATCGGGGAGATTACGGAATTTATCTTGTCGACGCTTTTGGAAACAGGGAACTTTTGTACCGTGATCCCGAAATCAGCGCGCTTGCTCCGATTCCGCTTGTTCCCCGTGAAATGCCGCCTGTCGCCCCGCAATATGCCGACATGGAAATCGAACATCAACCGTATGTCGTTCCGAAACGCGGCGACGACGCTCCCACGGCAACGATTTCCATCGTTAATGTCAACGAAAGTTGGGTTCCGCTTCCGCAAGACATGAAAATCAAGGAATTACGAGTCCTCCAGATCATTCCGATGTCCGTCCCGTCAGGCGCCCCACCGCATGAAGTGGGACTTCGTGAGCCGACAAGTCTTGATTCGGTGGTCCTTCCCCGTTATGTCCTTGGAACGGTTCCCGTCGAGGAAGACGGCAGCGTCCATCTGACGGTTCCCGCGGAACGGGAGATTTTGTTCCAACTGATTGATGAAAACGGACTCGCCGTCCAATCGATGCGAAGCGCCACCTATTTGCAGGCAGGCGAAGTCATGGTTTGTGAAGGGTGTCACGAGCAACGACATCGGGCGCCGATCCGTTCCGATGACGTTCCGCTGGCGATGCGACGTGATCCGTCGAAACTTGTCCCCGATGTTGACGGTTCCAACCCGTTCAGTTATCCGCGTCTTGTCCAGCCGGTGCTCGACAAACATTGCGTTGCCTGTCACGATCAAATCGGTGAAAAGGCACCAAACCTTGCCAGAAGACCGATCAAAAATCATTGGTATGCGTCTTATGTCAGTCTTGTCAAAGATTACGGTTTTTACAGTTATGGCAATCCGGTAAGGACTTATCCGGAGTCATTCGGGGCAAAAACGTCAAAACTGTACCAGTTGTTGAAAAACGGGCATTACGACGTTGAATTGTCCGATGAAGAAATGCACCGTCTGACACTTTGGCTCGATTGTTGCAGTATATTTTACGGGGTCTACGAAAAGGAAGGCGGCGAAGCCCAGTTGCGCGGCGAATATGTCTTGCCGACACTGGAATGATGGAAATATATTGAGAGATGGAAATGATTGAAAGAAAGATTTTTGAAGTAACGAACTTGTTTAGCACTTTTTTCTTATGAAACGATTATTTTTTATCACAATATTCCTTTTGGCGATGATCCTGAAGTTTTCCGTGCTTCAGGCACAACAGTCTTACCCCTACCTGACGCTGGAAGATCGGCGAAACGCCGTTTTCGGTGCGTCACGGTCGAAAATGTTCGACCCCTCACCCGGCTGGCAAAGTGACCGGGGCACCGTGAATACCCGGGCTGGTGAAAAAGAAGGAAAAATGCTCACCATGCTGAGTGAACAATCCCAGTCGAACACCCTGGAAAATATCCGTAATCGTGGTATGCAGATGTTTCTCACGACCGGATCCATGCAGGCCGTCATGAATTTGAAAGAACAGAGCAGCGACGAAGTCGTAAGTTCACTTAACGAAGAAGATATTACAGCACTGAACAACCAGGTGAACTCCGGCACGGTCCCCGCGGTCAACGGTGAAACAGGAATTTACCGTCCGCGAATCGCTCTTCCTAAAAATGACGAAATCGCGTCTCGGGTTGATCTTCAAAGCGGACTTTCCCCAAATCGGATTCAGGCGTTATCTGCCCGGCTGAACAAAAAACTCGGAATTTCTTCTCCGGATTTTGTTCCGGTCGAACCTTCGGTGATCGTTTCAACCGAAGGAAACGTTGCTGTTTTGCGGGGCGTCGTGACGACAGAAGAAGACAAAAAAATTGCGGAAATTTTTCTCGGTTTCGAGCCGGGAGTCGACCGGATTCGCAACGAATTGCAGGTCTTGAACCCCTAATCGCCGACAGCTTGAAGTTACTCCCATTTTTTGATGACGATCACGGAATTGTGGCCGCCGAATCCGAGTGAGTTGGAAATCGCGGCACGAATATTGCCCGATTTGCCAAAATTCGGGACATAATCAAGGTCGCAATCCGGGTCCGGTTCCTCCAAATTGATCGTCGCCGGATAAAAACCGTCTTCGAGGGCCTTCGCCGTGATGACCGCTTCGATTCCGCCGGCCGCTCCGATACAATGTCCGGTCATTCCTTTGGTCGAGGAAACCTTGAGATTGTAGGCGTGCTTGCCGAAGGCGTTTTTGATGGCAAGCGTCTCCACCGGATCGTTGGTCGGGGTGGACGTTCCGTGGGCGTTGATGTAGTCGATCTCTTCCGGTTGAAGCCCCGCGTCCCCGAGAGCCGCAATCATGGCCCGGGTGGCTCCGGAACCCTCGGGATCGGGCGCCGTCAGGTGATAGGCATCGGATGTTGCGGAAAAACCGACCATTTCCGCATAAATCTTCGCATTTCTGGCCCGGGCATGGGAAAGACTCTCCAGGATCAGAATTCCGGCTCCTTCGCCCATGACAAAACCGTCCCGATTCTTGTCGAACGGTCGGCTGGCCCGTTCCGGAGTGTCGTTAAACCCGGTGCTGAGCGCCTTAATGGCACAAAACCCGCCGATCGAATATTCCGTGATCGCCGCTTCGGTCCCCCCCGCAATCACGACATCGGCGAATCCTTGCCGGATGGTATTCATCGCATAACCGATCGCGTCGGTGCCGGAAGCACAAGCGGTGACAATGGTATGACACAATCCGTGAATTCCGAGCATCATCGAGACGTTGCCGGCAGCCTCGTTGCTGATGATTTTCGGAATCGTCATCGCCGGAATACGTGATGGCCCTTTTTCGCACAATTTTCGTTGGGCGTCATTGTCGGCTTCCAGTCCGCCGATCCCGTTTCCAAGAATGATTGCGGCACGACTGGGATTTCGGTCGAACATTTCATTCCGGAGCCCGGCATGTCCCCAGGCTTCACGGGCGGCAATCATGGCAAATTGAGAAAAATGAGCGGACCGTTGGACCGTTCGATGATCCAGCCATTGATGAGGGTCGTAATTCTTGACTTCGGCAGCGATTTTGCACAACACATCTTTGGGATCAAATCGCGTGGTCGCGGCAACTCCGTTTTTTCCCGCCCGAACGGACGTCCAAAATTCGTCCACTCCGATCCCAATCGGGCTGACCACCCCCATCCCTGTGACAACGACTCGCTCTTTCATTTTGTCGAAATTCTCCGGAAAAAATATTCTCAAAATGTGTTTTTCTTACGTTTCTTCACCATTCGATCAGATTTCCACCGAATGTGAGTCCGGCCCCGAATCCGAGCGTCATAATTTTCATTCCTGTTTTGAGCAGCCCCTTTTGTTCCATTTCGTGGAGAGCCAGCGGCACCGACGCGGATGCCGTGTTGGCAACGTCCTGGAGATTTGTGAAGAATCGCTGTTCCGGGACCTTCAGACGGGTTGCCGCAGAACGAATAATCCGATAATTGGCCTGATGAGACACAAACCAGTCAATGTCGTCCAACACGAGGCCGTTGTTTTTCAACAACACGTTGACAATATCGGGGATGATTCGAATCGCGAAGGTGAAAACGGCCCGTCCGTCCATGTAAAGCATCACGGGATTGTGCGCGGCACGTGATTGCTGAGTACGACACCCGCCTTCGATTTTCAGAACGTCTTTCCCGGTTCCGTCGGCACAAATATAGGAGTCGATGATCCGGCTGTTCCCTTCCGTCGGAACGAGCACCGCCGCTGCCGCCGCGTCACCGAAAAGAACACAGGTTTTATGGTCGCTCCAGTCGATCACCCGCGACATCATCTCCGTCGCCACGATCAAAGCCGGACGCTTCTGAAACTGCATGTATCCACGGGCCATTTCAAGATTGAAGATAAACCCGGAACAGGCCGCCGCGGTGTCCATGGCAACGGCGTTTTTTGCACAAATCGCTTCATGAAGGACACAACTGGTCGGTGGAATCGGCGCATAATCGGGCGTCGAGGAACTGAGGAGGATCATCCCAAGCTCATCCGCAGCGACTCCGGCGTTCTTCAAGGCAAGACGCGAAGCTTCGATCGCCATGCTGGAAGGGGACTCCGTTTCCGCAGCGATTCGTCGGTAACGAATTCCTGTGTGAGAAGCAATCCATTCGTCAGAAGTCTCTAATGTCTCTGCAAGCTCATCATTGTGAACCCGACGTTCCGGCAGATAGGAACCGAGTCCGGCTATTCTCACTCGAACCATGAAGGGGACTTTCCGTAATCCTGAAAACGTTCAGCGCATAAGCCAAAACGGCAAATCAGCTGACACGGAACGTCATTCTAGTCTGTCCCCGGTTTATTGTCAAGATTGAAAAGGTCCTCTCAAGCACGGAAGCTCCGGGGTCGAAGCGGAATTCTGGGTCCGAAGCTCAATGTCGTCAAATTTTGAAAGACAATACAAAATTCTTACGAAATAACCTCATGATCCGGATTGTTCTGTTTCCTCCATAGCAACATAACGCCTTTTTGATAATAATAATGCCAATAACCAAAAAGGAATCATTACGACGGAATAAAAAGGACCAAATAACATGACGAGTCCACTTTGTGCATCAAGGTTTATAAAAAAAGCATTGATGAAATCATAGGCGAACAACGCAGGAAACGTAACTGTCGAACTAAACGCCCACCAGCTGAAGCAGGTGGGTTGCGGCCACTTGCTACGGACTGAAGTCCTTACGCTCGTGGTTTAGTGTGCAACTTGAAAATTGTCACCGCCATCATTGGGTTCGGTCCCTTCCTGATGTCGGATGTATTCCTTGATCACTTCGTCGGTCACGAC
>Ga0123353_10001963_pt1 | contig 25368 bp, 28 predicted proteins | sample TergutLab28metaG_3_FD_92763 | JGI IMG/M metagenome (GOLD analysis project Ga0123353, IMG submission 92763) | Labiotermes labralis P3 segment gut microbial communities from Petit-Saut dam, French Guiana - Lab288 P3 | ecosystem: Host-associated > Arthropoda: Insects > Digestive system > Gut ...
ATGGCGCGGCATTGCCACGCGTTATGCCAAAACTACAGTTGCATTTGTCGGCGCCGTGATCGTCCGCTGCCTTTTCCTGTGGCTAAAGGTTATTGCATGATCTCATGTCGACACTGCCTAAGAGAGATTGATAAATTTGATTCCAGTTATTTATGGTAGTGCAATTTTCTGATTTGCCAGAATTATTTGAAACAAATGATTTTGCGTCAATCCTCTTTAAGATTGGATAATTGTTTTTCAACAAGTAATACATATGTTTTAACCTCATTTTATGCCCCCTAATATTTGATAAATAAATTATATCAAAGGGGGCTGTAAATTTCAATAATAGTGTCGATTTTTTGTTTACGGGTGAGGGAATTGGGAAATTATTTTACTTTACGAATCGCTAAGCTTCGTCTATATGCCAGCCGTTGGCAATTGCATTGGATAGCATATCCTGCGGAGCGATGATTGCGCTTATATCGTGCAAGTACCCACTCAATTCGCAAATACTCTTGTCCAAGTCATACTGTTCGGCAATCTTTATGCTCATCAAGGCGACGGCTTTTACATGCTCATATGTTTTCTGCTTATTGTTCGATGTTAGCAGGACTTTTACATCCGATATTGTGTCACCTGAAAAAGCAGGGAGGATTATGGATAGGAAGTTGATCAACATTTATTCGGCAAGCATCTCCTGTATCATTTCGTCTACATCCGTGTATGCTTTCCCCAATGCAAGGATCTTCTTCATCTCTTCCACTTCTGCAAGAGCTTCCTGCGTTTCGGTGCTTGGGTTATGTACAGCCGCCTCAATATGCTCAACTATATGATAAACTTCTCGAAGCACCTCCATGATCTCAAAACAGGTTTCACGAACGGATAAGTCTGTAATATTGATTTTTGGATATGTATATGCATCATAGATATGTCGCGTGTTTTCAATTGCTCTTTGTATTCGCGCTTCATCACGGTTATCGTTTACCATTCTGCGTATGCTCTCTTCCAAGCTGCATTGCAATATGATGGGACAGAAATTGTATTCGATGTTTTGGGCATTTACGACCTCTATGATGACAGAAAAGATCTGCTCTCGCACTCCATGAAAACCATATTGAAAAATCACATTTTCTATCGTGCTGCACGCAAAGTAGTTTATCATCATGTTGGAAATATTTGAGACAACGATTTGGATTTCTTCCTGCGTAAATCCAAAGGGATTCATATACCTGCAATAATCGCTGTCGATAAAAGCGGTGTTTGGCAGAACTTCCGTCAAAGCTTTACAGGCGGTTGATTTTCCTATGCCACTTGCACCGCAAATCAAAATAAGGTTTTTCATCATCAAAACAACGCTTGTGCAAACGCGGCGGGGTCGAAGGGCTGCAAATCGTTGATGCCCTCCCCCACCCCGACAAAGCGCACGGGCAGGGAGAGCGTGGAACGGATTTGTAACGCTACGCCGCCCTTGGCGGTTCCGTCCAATTTGGTGAGAATCAGACCGGTGAGCTGCGCCACCTCTTTGAAGGCCTTGGCTTGCAGGACGGCGTTCTGGCCTGTGGTGGCATCCAGCACGAGCAGGGTTTCGCAGGGGGTGTCGGGCAATTCTTTGGCGATTACGCGGCGTATCTTTTGCAGTTCGCGCATGAGGTTGTCCTTGTTGTGCAGGCGGCCTGCAGTGTCGATGATGAGCAGGTCAGCGCCGCGTGCCTTATAGGAGGCGATGGCGTCGTAGACCACGGCGGCGGGGTCACCACCCTCGCCGTGCTTGATAATGGGCACCTCGGCGCGCTTGGCCCATTCCGTCAATTGCTCGGCGGCGGCGGCGCGGAAGGTGTCCGCGGCGGCGATAATGATCTTGCGCCCCGTTTGCTTGTACAGGTGCGCGATTTTGCCGATGGAGGTGGTTTTGCCCACGCCGTTGACGCCGACGATCAGCAGCACATGCGGGACGCTTTCGGACAAGAAGGGCGTATCGCTTGCCATCTCCGCCGCCGCGATGCGAATAAGCTCCTCCCGCGCGGCAGCACGGGTGTCGATCTTCCGCTCTTTGACGGCGCGGCGCAGGGCGGCGACTAACTTGTCCGCGCTGTCCATCCTCGCGTCGGCCAAGATGAGGGATTCCTCCAATTCCTCGTAGAACGCGTCGTTGATGCGCTCAGCGGAAAAAAGGGCGGAGAACCAACTGTTGCTCTTGCCCAGCCCCTCTTTCAGTCTTTGAAAAAAGCCTTTTTTTTCGTCCATGGTATTAGCTCCTGTTTTTCTGTATCGTCTGCTTCCACTTCGCACAGTCGTTGAGGTGGAGTATCAGGTGGCGGGTCGGCGGCATAAGGAGTAGGCCCGCGACGGTCTTGCCGCCCCAATAATCCAGCAGCCAACGGGAGTCCGGGTGTTCTGTTACGCCACCCGCCCGACGGATTCTTTCTATGTCTGCGGGGTTCACCGGGCGTTTCATATCCGCCGTTGTTAGGTTGCTTACCACGGCGCGGGTCTGTTTTCCGACTGCGTCGCGGTATAGCAATAGTTCTGAGTGTTTTACGCTTTCGGAAAAGCGGATGATTTCATCATCACGCATGGCATTGCCTGTGTCAGTGACGCTTGTCGACATTCGCGTCTGCCATTCTTCGTTGAAAAGCTGTTCGCCCTGCGCCGCCAGCATATTGACGGTCATATCTTCGATTCTGGCGATATGCCAGACCGTCCACGCGATGGTTTCGTCCTTGGGCGTGGGCATGATTGACCAGTCGCTTGGCTGCAAATCTGCAAAGAGGGTGTCCACTTCGTTGTATGCGCCACCCGATACCGCGCCGCGATGCAACTGCGCGTGTGTATCCAAAAATAAGGCCATTGCCGCGTCGTGACGATCCGCCTTAACGATGATTTTAGATAGTTCCTTGTGTTGTTCGCTGAGCTTGTCGCTGCCAAAATATTTCATGATTTCGTTATATCCATCTCTGCGCGGCTTGCGGTGTAAAACGCTTTCAGCGAACGCTTTATTTCGTCGTCCAAATGGTGCCAGCGCAAGCCTTGGATCGCACCCTCCAATGCCGCGAGACGCATAAAGCAGGCGGACGGATCGCGCGCAAGGATGCGCCGCCACGCTTCACAGCTGCCCACATCCTTTAGTTCTTGTACTGTTGTGATACCCACATCCGCAAGCTGCGCTTCCAATTTTGCGGCGATATTCGGCAGTTTTGACAGTTCGCCCATTTGCATACCTCCTGTAATCAATATGGTTTTTTCGATATGCTCAACAGATGCGTCGAAAGTCCCAAAATGCTCTCTTCTTTTTCGCACAATCGCACGACGCGCAGGATACTCTCCCGCATCCGTTCATCTTTCCAAGCCGCATCCAAATTCGGCACAAGCCACGCCGGGCCTATGATGCCCCGTATATCCGTATCGGTGAAACCTGCCGCATGTAACTCCGCCGTCAGTTCATCCGGCAAATGAAAAAACGATCTTCCCATGCCCCTGTACGCGGAAGCGAGGTTTTTGATATGTTGTCCCGTCTTGATCTCATGCTCTATCATTTCGCAAAACGCGGCTTCTTCGAGAAGTCTGTTTTTGGTTCCATAAGTGGTTATCGCCCAAAGCGTCGTCGCATAACGGGTAATGGCTGCGGTGAACAACAGGCCGCCCGGCCTTAGCAAACGATAACACTCTGCCAGAGCAAGCTGCCGTTCCGCGTAGTCTACAATGTGATAGAGGGGGCCAAACAATAAGATCGCGTCGGCGCTTTCATTCGGTCTGTTGATGCTTCGCGCATCAGCAAGCTCTATCGCTTTGAGTTTGTTTGTATATGCGTCGGATAACTCCTTTGCCACTTCAATGTTTCTGCAAGAAATATCATATAAGAACACATCGTATCCGAGAGAGGCCAGCCAAAAAGCATATTCACCATAGCCGCCGCCAATATCATACACCGTGGCCGGAGGTAGCGGGAGCATTTGCACGAGAATTTCTTTTGTGCGGGCAAACTCAATCAACCCCAGATCGCTATGTAAGCGCCCCTTCTCAACGCCCGCGTTATATGCGGCGAGTACGTCTTTGTCAATGGTATTCATTGCGCCTTAACTCCCAACAATTAAAACTAATTCACCACACCTGCGGGGGATTTCATTTTCTCAACAAAGCGCAGCACGTTTATTGCATCGTATACGTCATAATATCCCTTCCCCGTTGTGTCGGCCTGCAAAGCGCCTAATGGCGTTAATACAGTCGGGTCGACGAGCGCCTGCATAATCAATATGGCATCCGCTTCGTCCACTATTCCGTCACAGTTTGCGTCCCCGCGCAGGGATTCAAAGGGTATAGCGCGGCATTTATCGCTGTCGGTCGTTCCCTCCGACTGCCAATACTCTTCTCCATTGGGACACCAGTAAGCAGAATAAATGCTCGGATAATAAAGAATAAACTCTTGGGGTTTCCAAACTAACCATATATTCGTAGTCTTGGGTGGGAGGCCCATAAAATGCGCTTCGAGTATATCGTAACCCGAAAACAAACGACTGTCTGCTTCCCTAAGTGTTGTTGGCAGGGTAATCTTTATCAAGTTGCCCATCCGTCCTCCCCATTCGCTTGCGTCTACAATTCCCTCCGGTATTACGAGTTCTATGAGTCCCATGTTGCCGAATGCTCCGTCTATATCGCGAATTGTACCGGGCAGTTTTATCTGTGTCAGGACATCACATAAATAGAATGCCATACTTCCTATGGACACCAAGCCCTTATTTAACTCCACGTTCTTAAGGGCCGTACAGTTGGAAAAGCAGACTTCGCTGATTCTGGTTATCCCCTCGGGTAAATGAACGCTTTCAAGATAAGGGTTCATGTGAAATGCTCCCCTATCAAGTGTCAGAACTGATTCGGGGATCGCATACTCGCTTTGGGTTTTCGTGTCAGGGTATTTGAGAAGCCGTGTCATATCCGCGCTGAACAGCACTCCATCCATCACGATGAAATTTGCATTTCCGCTGTCGACCGTTATTCGATTTGCTTTATGAATATCAATTCCCCCGTCGCCTATTTCGCGGACATTCTTCGGAATTGTTATCTCCTCCATTTCATTTCCCTGGAAAGCTTGAATTCCGATTTTTATCAAACTTTCAGGTAAGGATACTGCTGAAATCTGCATCTGCATATTTCGGAACGCACCATCTCCGACAGAAGTCACCCCCTCGCAAATAATAACTTTGTCTATTTCATAATACCAATGCCAAGGGGGCTCTCCTCTAGTTGGATTCTGATCCCGCCAATACCCCTCCCCAAAAGACCTATAGGAGTATTGATAGTCATCCATATCTCCTTGTCCCGAAATGGTTAAGGTGCTTGTTCCTTGATCGAATTCCCAAGTCAGGTTCTCGCCGCACTTTCCGGAGGTCGGCCTTTCATTATAAATCGGCTCAACTATATCCTCCGGTTCGGCGGTACTTTCGAGCTTGGCCGCGAGTTGGGGCTTTCTGTCATTACACGCCAGTATAGTGAATAGCAACAGACCCGCCAGCAACAACACTGTCCAGTTTTTCACTACCACTCTCATGCTTTGTCCTCCTGCAATGCGTTAGCTATGACAATGATTCTTCTATCGCAAACTCCTTAAAATGCAATGCGTGAATGCGGCAAGCGCTTATACCCTGCCGGATTGCGCATCAAAGTTGCGAAAAAGACTTGCGGGACTTGGATATGCGCCAAATCTCGCATAGTAAGGCGCGAGTTCCTCGTCGTGGCAAATGTCAACCATATAAATGTCCCCCAGTTCCTCGAGGATGCGCTTGATTAACTCGCTCCCTATTCCTTGGCCTTGATAATCGGGCAGCACTTCAAGAAGCGGTACATATGCTGCCAATACGCCATCGGAAATAGCGTTGACAAAGCCAACCACCTTGCCGCAACTCCTGTCTACGGCAAGAACGGCGCAGTAAGCGTTTCTCAGAATCTTCATATGTGTCGCTTTATTCGGCGGGTTTGGCCAACCGACAAAGAAGCCGCCGTCAAGCATATCCTCGCTTATGCCACTGAGGTCTTTTGTATATTCGATATTCATGCAGCTTTATGCTCCTCCGAACTTTGCCGAAACGATAGAGCTGACACCCTTTTCCTGCATGGCGACGCCATAGAGACTGTCGCAGACCGCCATGCTGCCCTTGCGGTGCGTGATGAGGATGAACTGCGTGCCCCCAGCATAGGCGCGGAGGAAATCGGCGAAGCGCGTGACGTTGGCTTCGTCTAATGAGGTTTCGATCTCATCTAATATGCAGAACGCGGGCGCTTTGACGCGCAACATGGCAAAGAGGAGGGCGATGGCCGTGAGCGCGCGCTCGCCGCCGCTGAGCAGGGAGAGCAGTTGCAGCTTTTTGCCGGGCGGTTGGGCGATGATCACGATCTCACAACCAAGCACATCGTTCGGGTCTCCCAAGCGCAGTTCCGCGTGACCGCCGCCGAACAGCTCGGCGAATACGGTCGTGAACGCCGTTTGCAGTTTCGCGAACTCCTCTTTGAAGATGCTTTCCATCTGCTGGGTCAGGCTGTTTGCGACGGTCAACAGATCCGTCTTGGCCTGTTCCATATCAGTCTGCTGCGCGGAGAGGGTCGTATAGCGCTCGGAGATCGCGCGGTATTCCTCCATGGCGGCGGGGTTCACCTCGCCCAGCTCGCGTATCTGCGCGCGCAGGGTCGTAATGCGGGCATTGGTCTCCTGCACCGCTATCTCGTGTCGCAGGGGGAGGGCATTGTCATAGGTGAGACTGTAATCCTCCCAAATGCGATCCTCCAATTGGCGCAGTTCCATCTCGGCGCGCTCGGCGGCCAATTCCTGTTTGTGTTTCTGTTCGGAGAGAACGCGCTCGGTCTCCCGCGCGCTGTCGCGGTCATTGCGGCTCTGCTGCAATTTGACCTGCATTTCCTCCCGCGAGAGCTGCAATCCTGCCAACTCCTCCTTCGTTTGTTCGGTATGGGCGCGGGCGCTTATAATGTGGCTCTCCATGGCGAGAATTTGCGTCTCTATTTCGGTCAGCTGCGCTTGGAGAGCCTGCATTTCCTGCTTGCGCGCAGCGGTGTCGCGCTCCCTGCGCATCTGCTCGGCTATTTTGGCATCCGTTTCCTTTTGCAGAGTGACCAATTGCACCATGCTTTGGATCAGGGCTTGATTTTCGCGTTCGCGCGCGGCGCGTTTTTCGGTCAATTCTTTTTGCAGGCGTACGATTTCCGCGCGGGCGGCGGCGTTGCGTTCATCCCCTTCCGTCTGCTCCGTTTGGGAATCCCGTAAACCCTCGTTCGCCTGCACCAGACCCGCGTCTATATCCGCCAAGCCCTCCGCCGCGCTTTGCAGGCGCTCCGCGTTGTGTGCGTCGTCCCGCGCAAAGAGAGCGATTTGCTCTACGTGGCGCGTGTGTTCGGCGTTCTTTTCCTCGAACGCGGCGGACAGCGCATTGCATTGGACATCCAACAGCATAAGCTCGTTTTTGCGGGATGCAAGCATGGCTTCTAAACCTTGGATGGCGGCAATGCCCGCCTGAACGGCTGTTTCGAGTTCCGAAATTTCGCGGGCGCGGCTCAGGATGCCCCCGGCACTGCGCTTTTCCGTGCCGCCGCCCGTCATCGCGCCACCCATGCTGATAAAGTCGCCCTGCAGAGTTGCGATATGGAAGGCATTCCGTGACTTGCGCTTTAAGGCCACCGCTGCATTCAAATCGCGGGCGAGCACTGTGCGGCCCAGCAAATAGCGTAGTGCGGGGCGTATGGGTTCATCGCAATCTATGAGCTCACTTGCCAGGCCCAGGACGCCCGGCTCACGCAGTAATTCGCGGTCGCGGAGCTCTGTGATATGCAGCATGTTCACGGGCAAAAACGTGACACGCCCGTAGTCGCGCCTACGCAGATATTCGATGCAGAACTGCGCGTCGGCGTCCGTCGGGGTGACGATATTCTGCGCGGACGCGCCGAGACAGACAGCGATGGCGGTCTCATACTCGACCGGAACGCGGAACAGCTCGGCCACGCTGCCATAGAGACGCTTGCCTAGGGCGGCGTCGCGCTCAGCGTCCTGCAAGAGACGGCGGACGCTGTTCTGATAGCCGTCACGCGCCTGCGCCATCTCGCGCAGGGTTTGCAGGCGGGCGGTCGCCGCGCCGTTTTGCTCCTGCTGTTTTTGGAGCTCCAATACGCGGGAGGCATAATTCTGTTCGCTTTGGGTGCGCCGCGCCTGTACGGCGCGCAGATCGGTCTCTATCGCATCCTTCTCCGCTTGCAAAGCTACGCGCGTTGCTTCCAGTTCCTCTGCTTCTGCTTGCAGGAGACTCTGTTCGTACACGGCTTTGGCTTTGGTTTGCAAAAGCTCCTCGCGCCTTGCCAGCAGGGCTGTCTTCATGGTTTCGTGGCGGGCAAAGCTGCTCTTCATATCCGCGGCGCGGTTGAGGGCATCCATCAGGTTCTGCTTGCGTGCTTCGAGCGCGTTTTCTTCGCCTTCTAAGCTTTCATCCGTCTCCGTCAGCGCGACGCGCGCGGCATGTACTTGCGCTTCCAGTGCGGCTTGCGCACCGTTTTCTGTAAAATATGATTCACTTTGTGCCGTTCCGGCTTCCCGTTCTTCCTCTTGCAATTTGCGCAGGCGCTCGGTGAGGTTGCCGCGGCGCTCCAGAAGCACGCGGTTCTCGCCCACGCGGCCCTCGGAACCGGACAGCTCGGTCAGCAAATCCGCATGCCGCCGGGCCAGATCCACGTCCAGCGCGGCGAGTTTTCCTTCTAATGAGAGGGATATATATTTCTGCGCTTCCTCTACGCCCTCGCGCTCAGCCAATTCACCCGCGATGCCGCGTATAGCTTCCGCCAGCGTGCGCAGTTTTTCGCGCAGGCGATCACTGCGATAGAGGTACATATTGACTTCGCAGTCTTTCAGCTCTTCGCGCAGAGCCAGATAGGCCCTGGCCTTTTCGCTCTGTTCGCGCAGGGGTTCCACGCGCTCGCCCAATTCATGGAGTATATCCGCCAGGCGCTCCATATTCTTATCGGTGGCGTCCAATTTGCGCAGGGTCTCCTCCCGAGAGAGACGATAGCGCTGTATGCCCGCCGCTTCTTCGAGCGCGATGCGGCGGTCTCCAGACTTGCCCGACAGTATTTCATCCACCTTGCCCTGGCTGATAACGGAATAGCCGTCCTTGCCTATGCCCGTATCCGCAAAGAGTTTTTGGATATCGCGCATGCGGCAGACGGCGCCGTTGATTCTGTATTCGCTTTCGCCCGAGCGGAACACGCGCCGCGTGACGGCCAGCTCGGAAAAATCGAGGGGGATGGTCTTGTCCGCATTGTCAAAGCTGAGCGTCACTTCGCAAAAGGATTGTGCCTTCTTGGCCTGCGTGCCGTTGAAGATGACGTCCTCCATCTTTGTACCGCGCAGGGCCTTGGCGCTCTGTTCGCCCAGCACCCAGCGCACAGCGTCGCAGATATTGCTCTTGCCGCTGCCGTTGGGACCGACGATGGCGGTGATGCCGTCGCCAAAGATCAACTCCGTCTTGCTGGCAAAGGATTTGAACCCGTTTATGTGCAGTTTGGTCAGTCGCATACCTGTTCGTTGTCCCCGTTCTTTTCCGCGTTTGCGAAGGCCAATAGCGCCGCCTTGGCCGCCTGCTGCCCCGCGCTCTGCTTGCTCTTTCCGCTGCCCTCGCCCATGGGCTTGCCGTTGACAGAGACGCGCATGGTGAAGACGCACCGATGATCCGGGCCTTCGACGCGGATCAAATCATAGACGATCTTCGCGCCGCGCAGGCGCCCTTGCGCGTATTCCTGAAAGCGGGTTTTATAATCCGGCGTCGCTTCGCCCGTATTGGAGATTAGGTGGGGCAGGAGCTTGTCACGTATAAAGTTGCGCGCCGCGATATAGCCTCCGTCGAGAAAGACCGCGCCGATCACCGCTTCCATTGCGTCGCTCAGAATGGAGGGCTTGCCGCGCCCGCCCGTCCTGTCCTCTCCCCCGCCCAAGAGCAGGTGTTCAGGCAGACCGATGGCGACGGCACAGCGATAGAGCGCATCCTCGCAAACCAGCTTTGCGCGGGTCTTGGTCATCTCACCCTCGCGCATGCGCGGGCAATTTTCGTAGAGATGTTCCGATATGCAGAGCTCCAGCACCGCGTCGCCCAGGTATTCCATGCGTTCATTGTCGGCGCAGTGCCACTCCACCGCATAGGAACTGTGCGCCAGCGCGTTTTGCAACAGCGCCGCATTGGAGAAGCGATAACCCAGAAAGAGCCCGCGTTCGGTTTTGGTTTTGAAGATTTTCTTTTTTGACATAACAATGTATTATAGCACAAAATGAAATATAGCGGTGAAAAAATCGAAATTGTGATGGATGTATACAACACCCGGATATGAATGAGGTTCATACCCGGGTGTCTACACGCGGTTTATAGCATCCCTCGCCGCTTACTTCGTCAATTTGAACCAAACACCCGGATCACTATAGCCTTCCTTGAATACGATAAGCGGATTTGTATCGAAAATGCTTACTTGGAAGAAAACGAATCCCTCCTGCGTTGCGCCTTCATACATATCGCCCAATTTCAAAGCGCCGCTGCCGTAGGCGTAGATTCTTTCATATTTCGTGCCGGATTCGCTGACGAGCGCGAAATCATAGCTGGTGATGCTGATTTTTGCATCGTCCTTGGACTCTATCGCGTGAATTCGTATATGAAGCACCAGCAGTTCCATACCGGTTCCTATGTCGGATGTGCGAACATCAAATTCCTTCTGCGCCTCGGCAGACAGGGTGCCGCGGACGAAATCCACAATGGTGATCTCTACACGATAGGCATCACGGGAATTGTTCATGCGTTCGCATGGGTGCACTTCTTTGCATAGATGCCTCCTTATATCTTCCTTATTTTCTTCCTGCCGCGCGGTTCAAGCCCCTGCCGAACTTTTTCCCTATCCTCTTTTGTTTCTACCCATTCTTCCAAATAACCGCAAGCCATACAAAGCAGGCGCGTTACGTACACACCACTGAAAAGACCGGTTGGGATAACATTGGAAGTGTAACCTGTCGCATTCTTCCATCCCGGGATACGCACAATATCCGTGCTTCGACATTTCGGGCAAGTCTTGGTACGCATCATAATAATTCCCTCACAATCATTTTATAATGTACCCAGTATAGAATACTTTCGCGCGGATTGCAAAGGTTTTGCGCCGGATTTGTAAAGAAGGGTATTGCTTCCTTTGCGTCGGCATGATAATGTATACATGAAACTTTGGATGAATAGGAGTGTAATATGGAAACAATCAAGGTGGCGCAGTGGGGCTTTGGCGCGATGGGTCAGGGCATGGCGAAGATGCTTTTGGGCAAGCGGGGTGTGGAGATTGTCGGAATCTGCGACGCGCACCCGGCGCGCGTGGGCAGGGGCATGCGGGAGGTGCTGGGCGTAAACTCTGCGCAGGCGGATGTTTTGATACGGCGGAACATTGATGAGGTCGTGGCCGAGCGCGGTTGCGATATCTGCATCATTGCCACGGACTCGTTTGTGAAGCATGTCGCGGATAAAGTGATTGCGATTTGCGAAAAGGGTGTGAACGTGATCACCATTGCAGAGGAGATGAGCTGGCCGCGCGCGCAGAATGCGGAACTGGCGGATAAGATGGATGCGGCCGCGCGGCGCAACGGGGTTTCGGTGCTGGGTACGGGCATCAATCCGGGCCTGGTGATGGACCTCCTGGCCGTGCTGCTCTCGGCCTGTATGACCGACGTGCAGAGTGTGCAGTGCCGCCGCGTGAACAGTCTTTCGCCCTTTGGCGTGACGGTGATGGAAGAGCAGGGCATCGGCATGGAGGTCGACGAGTTCGACCGCCGCGTGACGGACGGCAGTTTGGCGGGGCATGTGGGCTTTGCCGAGTCCATCGGCATGATTGACGCGGCGCTGGGACTTGACGTGGATGCTGTCGAAACGCAGATGGAGGCCATTGTGACGGAGGTTAACCGCAAGAGCCCCCACGGCTTTGCGGCGGCCGGTCAGGTGGCGGGCGTCAATATGACCGGGCAGGGTCTGCGCGGCGGGCAGGTTGTGATAGATATGATACACCCGCAGCAGATTGAGCCGCACTTGGGCGGCACGCATACGGGCGATTATATTGTGCTGTCGGGCAGTCCGGGCGTGGATATGGCCATACGCCCCGAGATCGAGGGCGGACTTGGCACCATTGCCATGTGTGTCAACTGTATACCGCATGTGATCAACGCGGAGCCGGGACTGAAAACGATGCTCGATATCCCCGTGCCGCACGCGATTATGGGGGATTTCCGGGACTTTGTGCGGGAAGGAAAGCGGATAGTCCAATGATTCAGCAAGGCACTTGGGTGACGATACGGTGTCAGATTCTGGACGCCAGCGAGAGAGCGGCGGGGATACCGACGGATACGGCGGCGACCCCGTTTATGCTATGGGTCAAAGGGACGCTTCTGGCGGACGCGGAGATCGGGCAGGAGGTGCGCGTGCGCACGGCCACGGGGCGCGAGGAAGCGGGCGTCTTGGCGGAGGCTGAGACTGCCTATCCCGTGGGTTACGGCGCGTTTGTACCGGAACTTTCGGGCATAGGACCGCAAGCGCGGGCGCTGTTGTTCGGAGGTGGCGAAGATGCATAACCCCAAAGACACAAGCTGCGCGGCGGTGATGGCGCGGAAGAATGAGATACTATTGGCCGCGTCGGGCATTGATTTTGCTAAATTTGAGAGCGGTTCCATTGCCTTTGATTATGAGGGGATGTTGCGCAGCACGGGCTATACCTTCGACGAAGTGCGGCGCGTGCAGGCCCTTTGCGGCGTCGGCAATACGCCGCTCTTGGAACTGCGCAATATCAGCGCGCTGGCGCGCAAGCTGGCACCCGTTGGCATGGGCGCACGGATTTTCATCAAGGATGAAGCTGCGAACCCCTCGGGCAGCTTTAAGGACAGGCGGGCGGCCACGGCGGTCTACCACGCCAAGCGTGCGGGCTTTTCGGGCGTGCTGGCAGCCACGAGCGGCAATTACGGTGCGGCGGTGGCCAGCCAGGCGGCGCGGCAGGGGCTCAAATGCATCGTCGTGCAGGAATGCTATGATTCGCGCAGGATGGGCCAGCCCGAGATTTTGGAAAAGGCGCGCAAATGTGAGGCCTATGGCGCGGAGGTATTGCAATGCACCGTGGGGCCGGAGCTGTTCTACATCGCCCTGCGCCTGCTGGAAGACACGGGCTATTTCTCCGCATCGCTGTATTCGCCCTTCGGCGTGACGGGCGTGGAGACCCTGGGTTATGAACTGGTGCAGCAATGCATGGAACTGGCGGGCAGGATGCCCGATGCGGTTGTCTGCACCCACGCGGGCGGCGGGAATATCACCGGAACGGGGCGCGGACTGTTGCGGGCGAACTGCAACGCGCAGTTGATCGGTGCTTCGGTCAACCTGTCGGGCCTGCATATGGCCTCGGACGGAGCCTTCAACAGAAAGAGCTTTACCACGGGGCATACGGGCTTCGGTATCCCCTTTGCCACCTGGCCCGACAGGAGCGACGTGCCGCGCAGTGGTGCGCGGTCACTGCGCTATATGGACCGCTATGTGACGGTCAATCAGGGCGAAGTCTTCTATATGACGGAGCTCTTGGCGAGCTTGGAGGGCTTGGAGCGCGGACCCGCGGGCAATACCTCGCTGGCGGCGGCCTTCCATATCGCGCAGAGCATGCCCGAGGACGCCATCCTCGTGGTACAGGAGACGGAATATACGGGCGCGGGCAAACATCCCCTGCCCCAGCTCAGCTTTGCGCGGCAGAACGGCATAGGGTTGCGTTTGGGCGATCCGGCGGAGGAAGTGCCGGGCGAGAGCATTATATTGCCCGAACACCCGAGTCTGGTACGGGCGCGCGATGTGGATATTGTGAAGATGCGCACCTCGCTCTTGCGCAACGCATTGCAATATGCGAAACAGGAACCCACCGAAGTGGATATAGCCTTTTTGGCGGAGGATACAAAGACAAGCGCCGAGTGGGTACGAGAGACCCTGCGCGCGCTGACTGTGGAGAGAAACAAATGAGAAAAACACTGGCACTGCTGCTCGCAGCCCTGCTCCTGCTGCCGCTTGGTTTTGTGCGCGCAGAGGAAGAACCCTTCACCACGCCGCCCATGCTTTCGGGCGGCTACAACCACTCCCTGTTCCTGCACAGCGACGGCACGGTGTGGGCCTGCGGCGACAACAGCATGGGGCAGCTGGGCGACGGATTGGGCGGCAGCGGGCAGAAGAGCCTGTATGCCAAGCAGGTACCCGGTCTCAGCGAAATTGTATATATCGTGGCGGGACCCTACCATAATCTTGCCGTGCAGACGGACGGATCGGTATGGGCCTGGGGTTATAACAGCAACGGGCAGGTAGGCGACGGCAGCTATGGACAGCACGCGTACGCGCCCCGGCTTGTGGAGAGTTTGCAGGGCAGGAAGATCATCGCCGTGGCGGCGGGCAACTCCAATTCCTTCGCCTTGCAGGATGACGGCACGGTCTGGGGTTGGGGTGGCAATTATTTCGGCTATGTCGGCGACGGTACGAAGACGAACCGCTATACGCCCGTGCAGCTGACGGGCATTTCGGATGTGATTGCCATTGGCGCGGGTACGGATTTTGCCGCCGCGCTGAAAGCCGACGGCAGCGTTTGGACTTGGGGGGAGACGCAGTACGGGCAAGGCGGAAACGGGGTCATAGGCATGGATCTCGGCAGCATCGTACCCGTACAGGTTTCCACGCTGTCCAATATCGAGAGCTTGCAATGCGGCGCGGGTTTTGGCATCGCGCAGGCAGCGGATGGGAAATACTATGCCTGGGGCAGCAATTATTCCGGGCAGTTAGGCAGTGGGTCCACCAATTTCGGGTGGCCCCTGCATATCACCGCTTGGGAAGCCACTTCCACGATCTCCGGCGGCGGCAACCATACGGCGATTCTCAAAGCGGACGGCTCTGTTTGGGGCATGGGCAGCAACTGGTTCGGGCAATTGGCCTTGGGCTATATCGATTGGCAGTTTACTTCCCCCCAACAAGCGACCGGCATACCCACGGCGGTTCTCATCGCCGCCGGATTTCGGCATACGCTCGTTATGAAGGCGGATGGGACGGTGTTTGGCTGGGGCGACCATGCGAAGGGTCAGTTGGGCTTCGGCGAGGGGGAGGAACGGATACCCCTGCCCCAACAGGTTCTTATGACAAACGGCGAACCGCTCAATCTATTGGCACGTGCAAACGTCTCGACGTTGCGCGGCGACGCCAACTGCGACGGCGTTGTGAATGCAGAGGACGCCGCCCTCGTCCTGCGCAGTTTGGCAGGTTTGGCGGAACTCTCACCGCAGGGGCGCATCAACGCGGATGTCGATAACATCCCCGGCATTTCTGCCGCCGACGCGGCGATGATACTGCGCGCGTTGGCGGGGTTAGCGGAAATACCATAGAATGGGCGCGACAACCGGAAAGGGAATAATCAAGAATATCAAGCTTCCGGTTGCCATAACTGTCAAGATAAGCACAGCAACGCTGATAACGAGGGCAGCGATCGCAAAAACGATCCCTTCACCGCGCTTTCTGCCTTGTATTATGCAAACTATTCCAAGTATGAATCCCGCAATGCTTAGAACAGGAAGAAGTATTCCACCAAAGCTGAGTACCAGCGCTGCAATGGTTGCGCCCTTGTAATTGTACGGTTTTGCATCATTCGGCGCATTATAGGGGCGCGATTGGAAGGCTTTTTGATAGACGATTTGGTATTCATCCCGCAGTGCGTCCAAGTCCGCGCCATCATCGTGCCGATTGCTATTTTGCGATGCATTACCCATACTGCCCCCTACTCCCTCCCCGTCAGAACCGACGGGGACTACTTTGTTGCTTCGGTTTCTTGCACATCCAATAATAGATGAGGAAGAAGACGCCGAACGCGAACGACAGGGCGGGCAGGATGATATGCAGGTGCATAGTCAGGATATTGCCCTTGATAAAGTGGAACATGGGGTTAAATCCGTCCAGTATCGTGAAGGTGATATACAGCGCGCTCAAAATGATGCAGGCGTTGGCGATGATATATAGAGAAACCCTTAAAAACTTTTTCATTGCTATCCTATCCTCCAAATTCTACAATGCTCAGCACATCCGGCAAGGTGCGGTCGTGGTGGCCGTACAGATTGTCGCCGAACATCATTGCGGTTGTGCTGCCGCCGTCTAAATTGTAGGCGGCTTTCATGCCCAAGCTTTCGCAGAGTGCCGCCAGCTCGATGAGACTCAGGCCATCCGACTTGCCGCTGCCTACCACTTGGAAGTTCTTGTTCCGCACGTTGCGCGGCCCCAATACGCAGATAAAGGCATAGTGTCCGGGTTCATAATAGCCGATGGCCGTGCGCGGGTTCTTCCCTCCGATTTGGCTTGCGGTATTGAACTTCGTCCTCGCATAGCCTTGGTCATCCAAGAGCGCGGGGCCGAAATAGAAAACATGATACGGGAAGCGGGCGGTTATGGTATCGAAGCTTATATCGCCCTCGGCAAAGGAAGCGAGGAAAGCGTTGTAATCGTAGGTCTCCATCGTTCCATCGCGATAGATGACGCAGAAATCATTGCTGAGCGCCTTCTCCGGGTTGCGCGCTATCTCTTCGCCGTTGCGCACAAACCAGCCGTGCCTGCTCTTGGGGTTGATCCAATAGTCTGTATTGATGGTCAACATCGCGTCAAGTTTTGCATGGAACTTCGGAATAGTCATTTTATCCTTTTCCCTTGACACATAGTCCGCTTTCAGATTTTCCACGTTGCGCACATAGATATCCGCCACCCAGTATTTCAAGTGTTTCTCCTCGTGCACATCCATCTTAATATACACGTCGGAACTTTGATAGGTGGTCTCCGTCCAGATAGGCGCAGTGCCTTCGGGCAGGAAATAATCCCGATACTTCGCGTCCAATATGCCCGGGAAGTCAATCACGGGCGTGGACGTGGGCGCGACGGGGAGTTCAGGGGTTTCTTCCGTGCCGGGCGTGGGCGTGGGAATCTCCGCCACCAGGACATCGGGCGTCGGCGACGGCAGCGGTGTATCCAAGATTATGGGGGGGGTCTCGATATCCTGCTCGAACCATCCGAAGGTGAATGCGCAGACCAGTCCGCCCAAGAGGAGGAGGAGCACAAAATCCAGCACGATGGTCAATGTAATTTTCTGACTTCTTGTCATTGTTACCTCTATTTTTCAGTATTTATTTGGTGCGACTTTTCGCGAATACGAATTTGCGCTGCAACCAGAAATTGACGGGATAGGTGATGAGCTGTGCGGGCAGCATGATCAGCCACAGCTGCTGCCAGCCCAACATATATCTTGCGATATACAGCAGACCCCAATATAACCCATACACCACCACGGCCACCAACGTATAACGCAGAGCGCTGGTTTTGTTTTTGGAGTGGAACACGGCTTTCTTGTTCAGATTATAGTTCAATGTTGCACTGCTTATACGCGCAATCAGAGTGGGCAGGGTGAAATCGGCGTGGAGTGCGCGGGCAATACTGAGTGAAAAGGCGCGCACGCCCGCCAAAAACGGCAGGCCCAGCAGCACGTTCAGCCCGAGCGTCATAAAATACTCGAACAAGAAGCAGAATACGGAGGTCGCCACATAGGAGAGCAGAATTTTATAGATGCGGAACGAATCCCGCCATACATGGAAATGCGAGCTCTCGTTTTCGCCGATATAGACGGTCTCAATCGTCACTTCCGCGATATGGATGTGGTTGCGCGTGCAATGCAGAAGCTGGTTGATTTCATAATCATAGCGGTCGCCTTTTAGGGCGCACATCTCCCGCGCCCGAGCGACGGAAAACGCGCGCAGACCCGTCTGCGTATCATATACGCGTACGCCCGTGCTGATGGCGAAGACAAAGCGGGTGATGCTGTTGCCCGCGCGGGACTTCCAGGGCACATCACCTGTGAAGCGGCGCGTACCCATGATGAGGTCCTCGGGACTCTCTGCCTGCGCCCGGGCCACGCGTATGATATCCGAGACGAGATGCTGCCCGTCCGCGTCGGCGGTGACGATGCCCTCTGCTGCGTCAAAGTTCTCGGCGATATAGGCAAAGGCGGTCTTCATCGCCGCGCCCTTGCCGCGGTTGACCTCGTGGTGCAGCACGGTGGCAAGCGTTTCCGCTTCCTCAAAGACGGGCGCGCAATGCGCCGCACTGCCGTCGTTGACGACCACGACAGTATATCCCGTCTGTTCCTTCAGCTCCCGCAACAAGCGCAACAGTTTTTCATCCGGTTGGTAGGCGGGAATCACAATAATCATAGCTTGTGTCCTTTCCGATTATAAAGCAGTATATAATACCATGGAAATGAGAATATGAATAGCCCTACATCTAATTTTTGCAATTTAGACGAGAATGGCGGACTTGACAGTCGCGTGTTTTTCGTTATGCTGTACATATGAAAGCGTATCTCCGTTTGTTTATATCGAAAGAAAATTTCATGATCAGCGTGTTCTGCGGCGTATTTTCTTTTCTCATATTATTCTTTGCCATTCCCCATTATCTTAACATTGCCCTACTCTTCGCTTCGCTTTTCGCCTTGGGTTTGATGATCGTCGTACCCCTTGTGATGCTCCGTGATGCGCGGAAATATAGGGATATAGAGAAAAACATCGAAGGCAAAATACTGGCGAAGGCAAAGGTGAATATCCGCAGCACATATACAGTCCGCAACGGGTATCTTGTTTTAACGGAAGATTGCATCCACTTGTTTTCAAGGGACAAGAAGCCCTATATGCAGGAGAGTATCCCGAAAGAATTTGTTGACAGAATCTGCTTTGACGGTCTTACGAATTTATTTGTTGAAGCTTTCGACGCGTCCTTCTCCCTTGTCTCGGGAGAATGCAAGGAAATCGCGCGGATTATGATAGAGTACGATTGGAATCTGAAGTAGTTCTGAAGTAATTCGTTTCCGCAGAATCTTTCTTTTTTCGCGGTTTTATGCTATGATACAAATTATGAAGAGTATTGGATTTTTTCAAAGATTTTTGCTTTGCGTTGTTTGCATTGCTCTGTTTCTTTTTGTTTTGCTGGGCCTTGCGTCAACGGTGCGTTCCGAGACGCAGGCGCCCAACCCGACACCCGACCCGGCGCAAACGGAGACGCCCGTACCCACGCCAACGCCTACGCCAACGCCCCCGCCGCGCTTGGAGGACAACCGCAACTGGGTGCAGATGATACTGCGCGCGCGACAGCTGAAAGAAGTGTATTGGTACGCGTTGACGGAGATAGTCGGCGGACACGCGCCGGGCGGAACGCCAATCGGCAATTTCCACGCGGGCTTCGGCTACTTTGGCGTACCGTACGCGATGGGCTCGCGCTATGTTTCCTCTTCCCGCGCGTTTGGGATGTTTTTGGAGGAGACGAAGGATATAGACAGTCCGTTTTATCAAACCCGCTCCACCGCAGACAACTATATCGCGCCCAGTTGGGGCGCGGACTGCAGTTCTTTTGTTTCCTATGCCTGGGGGCTTACGGGCCGGTTTACGACTTTGACGCTCGTAACCACCACGGGCGGGCGCGTACGCACCGTTGTGCGGCGCGGGGAGGGTTCGATTGCGGAGCTTGCGGACTTGAACCAAATATGCCCGGGGGACGCGCTCATCTATCGCATGAATCCGAACGGGCATGTGCGGCTGGTCGTCAGCGTCACGCGCGAGGGTAATGCCGATCCCTTTGATATAGACGTACCCATCATCGGCGTCATCGTCTGGGAGCAGATCAATATGACGGCTTCCACCTTTATCGCCGTCACAACCTATGGCGAGGGGGGCTTGCAACCGCTCGGAAACGCCGAGCCGTCGGGCGATTTCGGCGCGCGCGGCAGCCTTGCAGATTTATTGGATGATATCCAGAACGGGACAGAGGATCCGTTGGACGATTACGGGATTTACCGCCTGAAAGACTTCAACGGCGGACGCAATATCATCCGGTACACACCCAGCCCCTATGTGCCGCTCTCATTAGAAGAAGCGCTCGTCGGTGAGCCGTTTTTGGGTACGCCGCGCCTATTGGGCAACCGCACGGAACGGGGCGTATTCTTTGCGGCAACCCTGAACGCCGTTCCCCGCGGCGGTGAGGAAATACACTTTATTTTGGAGCGCTCAGAAGATAAGAAAACCTGGGAAACGGTCGCACAAGAGTCGCGCAAGACCCCAGCGGGCATAGGCCTGATGCCGCTGTCCTGCTTATTGATAGATGAAAGCGCAGACCCCGCCCTCCTTTATCATTACCGCGTCCGCGCGGAGTTTAAGCCCATACTCTTAGATTGGGGTTCCGAGGAGCAGCCGCGCGGAATGGCTGTGAGTTATACGCAGTATTCGACGTGGAGTGCGGTGTTGTTTATAGCAGCGGATTAGTATCTGCGCCATTCCTCTATAAATTGAAGATTCGCTCTTTCGATTTCGCTTAATTCATCGAGCGTTACATAGTGATGGTTCAAAGCGTTGTACCACTCGTATTGCGAATAATGTTCTGCATAGATGGGATCATCGAAGATATGTCCGTGCCGGGCGAATATTTCGTTGCGGGCGAAGTCGAGCAGGATTTGCGTATGTTTTGTTATTTCCCAATAATACGAGTAGTATTCTATACGTTGCAGATCATTGTTTGTCAGCAAGCGCTCGCTGCTGTGGGGAAGTATAAAACCATTTTCATCAAAATAGAATGTAGGTGTTTCGCCGTTCAGGGGGATATATCCGGCCTGCCGTATACAGGTCTGCCCCACGTCCGAGAGGATCCAATTTAAGAATTCTTCGCCCGGTTTCTCTTCGTCTCCTCTGCGGATGATGCCGTAATAATTGATGGAAAAGGGATATAAACCGCTTATAATGTTATCCGGGGAAGACGCTATTCCTTTGATGGCAAAGGTTTTCATATAGTACGTGGGGGAGTGGCTCAATCCACCCTCGGAATACTCCTGAAATGTATAATACTTGTATGTGTACCCCAAACCACCTCTGGCAGTTGCCACCTGCAGCAAAGTGCTCATCGCATATACCACACTCTCCGCCGATTTTATGGAGTTCATCATTTCCGTTCCCTGCATCACCAGGTTCTCCATGGCCGTCTGACTCCCGGAATTCGCATTGCGGCTGTATGCGCGGATGGCCAAATCTTCGCCACCCACTTCGCTCCAATTGGTAATCTTTCCTGCGTAAATATCGCGTATCTGCGCAATGGTCAGACTGTCCACGGGATTGTCCTTGTAGGTGATGAATATGAAAGCATCCCAACAAACGGGTTGCATTATCAACTCTACGCCGTTGTCTGCAGCAAGCTGTAATTCTTCATCGGATGGCGCGGTTACTATGATGAGATCGGTGCTCTGCTCTGTAACATCCGCAAGGGCATAGCTGGTATCACGCCAATACCAGTATCTCTCCGGGGATTCGATTGCACCATGCGCGGTCAGAAGAATTTGGGAACTTCCGTCCGTGTAGCTCTTTCTGCCGAAAATCAAATTCTCATATGCACTATGCGTTTTGCTGAACGAAACAAAATCCGATGCATCGAACAGGCCCAAGTGCTGGCGTGCAAATTCCTCCGCCATTGGGATGGCTACAGTGGAGCCGTCTATACATGGATAGGAGCCAAGGCCTATGCTGTATGCGTCATCATTTTTCTCTAAGGCATCCAATTGGAAGGTGCTGTTCTACACGATTTGCTTCCAGTTGAGAGGGACTTCATGTGGTGGATAATTGGGATTCAGCAACGCAATTTCCAAGTCTTCCGGTATCGCCGTCGGCGTTGCCATTGGCGGCGCGGTCGTTGGTTTTTGTACAGTGCGGGTTGGCACGGGCGTAGGTTCCGGCTTTGGATCGGGTATCGGGTTGCATGCGATAAAGAGCAGGATTGTTGCGAGGATAAACGGAATAAAGGGATTCGTTTCATAGATTCCTCCAATTCACGGACAATACCCGCCCCTACAATTTTATTGTGTCCAAATACGCGTCCGGCGAAAGGCTTTCGCATTTGTCGTAGGCGGAGTAGCGATATACGCGGTCATAGCGCTGGCTGTATACGCAGTTGCGGTGGACAATCAGTTGATCCAGCACCCCAATGCCTATCTTGCCCGCCAGCTTGTCGGTCTGCGCCGCCGCTTCCACATCTGCGCGCGAGGGCAGGACATTCATTGCCGGAGGGGTGGTTGTGTATCAGTATGATATCCGAAGCGCGGGAGAGCAGGGCCTGCTCGATCGTGCGGCGCATATCCAGCGGCACTTCGGTGAGTGAGCCCGTAGCCAGGATTTCGCAACGCAGTACGCGGCCGCGAGCGTCCAACGCGACCATGCGCAGGGTTTCATAGACGTCATGGGCGGCCACGCTCAGGGCATAGCCACAGGCCGCAATGGGGTTTTTCAGGACGGAATGCCCGTGCTTGTCGACAAAGCGCTGCTGCTCGGTGCGGGCATGCAGCTCCCCAGCCACCTTCAAAAAGGACGCCGTGTTTTCGCCCACGCCGGATACCTTTTCCAATTCCGCCTGCTTGGCCAGAAAGACATTCTCCAAACTGCCGAACTGCGCAATCAACGCGCGCGCGGCGGGTTGCGTATCGCGGCGCGGGACAATAAACGACAAGAACAATTCCAACAGCACATAGTCCGCCATTCCGGCGGAACCATGCTGCCAAAATTGTTCCCGCAACCGTTCGCGGCGACCCTCGGACATGGATACTCCTTTTTGAGAGGAAAGTGGACAGTGGAAAGAGGAAAGATAGTGCAATCCTTGCATATTGGGATGCATAATATACTTAAATCTCAGAAACGCAATGCGTTTCTATAATCACTTTCCACTTTCCTCTTTTCACTTATATTTTATTGGCACATAGCACAATGCCCCTTCACAGGGGCATTGTATCAAGAAAAGATGGATTGTGTCAATCGGCTTATGTGTCGAGCTGCTTAGCGAGATAGAGGGCCGCTACTTTCAGTGCGTCCACTTCGCGCTCGCCCATGATCGCGCCTTCTTCGCCGATGAGGGCGACGGCACCGACCGAATCGCCATTGACGACAATGGGTACCGCGATCTGGTTCTGGAAGACGGCTTCCTGCTCACGCGTGAGGGGGATGGCCGCGCCGGGGTTCTCATAGGTGTTCAGGGGGCGCTTGGCAAAGAGCCAGGATTCGAAGATCTGGGAAACGCGACGCTCCGTAAGCTGACGCTTGACGCTGCCCGCAACAGCGACGACGCGCTCCAGATCGAAGATGGCGGCGGAATGCCCGAAGATGCCATGCAATGCCTGCGCATACTCTTCCGCAAAACCGGTCAATTCCGCAATGGGGGAATACTTCTTCAGAATGATTTCTCCGTCGGCAGCCGTGAAGATTTCGAGCGGGTCGTTCTCGCGGATGCGTAGGGTGCGGCGGATTTCCTTGGGGATGACGATGCGCCCGAGCTCATCGATGCGGCGCACAATACCGGTTGCTTTCATAGGGATGTTCCTCCTGTCAGTTGCTGATAGTTTTGGTCTTTTTTCGTGAATATATTCATGTGACATACATTCCTTATTGAGATTATATATCATTAACATGGTTTGTCAAGGACTTTTCTGGCGGTATTTCGGTCAAAAATGTAAACTTTCGGTCACATTCGCGAATTATGCACCGTATCACGCGCTTTTATGCTATTCTATACATATGTTTTTGTCGAAGCTTCTGCATATTGAAAAGGGCGTCTTCGCAACAGTCGGCAGCGGCGGGAAAACGACCCTGCTGCACGTTCTGGCGCGGGAATTGCTGGGGCGGGTCATCTTTTCGACCACTGCGCATATCTATCCGCCCGCGGACATTCCATTATATGTAGGCGGCGACGCAACTGCCTTGGATGTGCTTTTGGCGCGGCACAACCGTGTTGCCGTGGGAACGCCGGACGAGAGCGGAAAACTGGTCCCCTCTCCCCTGCCCTTTGCCGCGCTCAGGGATTTGGCGGACTATGTGTTGGTCGAAGCGGACGGGAGCCGCGGTCTGCCCATGAAGGCGCACGCACCCTATGAACCGATTCTGCCCGAAATACCACACAGAGCTCTTTGCGTGCTGGGGGCCGCAGGCTTTGGGCGGCGCATTGCGGATGCGGCGCACAGACCCGCGCTATATGCCGAGCGGGCGGGCGTCACCGAACAGGCTTACATTACGCCCGCAATCGCCGCGCGGGTGCTTTGCGCTGAGGGTGGACTTTCGGCATTGTTTATCAACCAATGTGATACTGCGGCGCAATACGCAGGAGCGCGGGAATGCGCGGCGCATTTGGCCGCGTCGGGTTTACATATACCCGTCTTTGCGGGTTCGTTGCAGGAGGGAACATGGATATGCCTTTGATACTCATACGCGGCGCGGGCGATCTGGCGACTGGCATCGCACTGCGCCTGTTCCGAAGCGGCTTTCGCGTCGTAATGACGGATTTGGCGAAGCCCACTTGCATACGCAGGGCGGTCTGCTTTTCGGAAGCGATGCTGCACGGGACTTGGCGCGTGGAAGATGTGGAGACGCGGTATGCCAAAGATATGCGGGCCGCTTTCGATATTTTGGAGTCGGGCGAAATTCCGCTGCTTGCCGACGACGCCGGACATGTTGTACGTTCCCATCCCTTTGACGCTGTGGTAGACGCGCGCATTGCTAAGCGCAATATCGATACGAAAATCACGGATGCCCCCATAGTTATCGGCGTGGGTCCCGGCTTCTGCGCGGGCGAGGACTGCCACGCCGTTATTGAAACCCAACGAGGGCACTATTTGGGCCGCGTGCTGTACGCGGGTGCGGCACAACCAAACACGGGGATACCGGGCGAGATCGGGGGCGTTGCGACCGAGCGTCTGTTGCGTACGCCTTGCGCGGGCAGCTTTCGGCCGCACTGCGAGATCGGCGACAGCGTAAACTCGGGGCAGATCGTGGCGGAAGTGGATGCTTTGCCCGTCCTTGCCCAAATAGACGGCATACTGCGCGGCATATTGCCGGAGGGGACGCCTGTGCGCGCCGGCATGAAGTGCGGCGATATTGATCCGCGTTGTGCGCTTGCGCATTGCTTCTGCGCATCGGACAAGGCTCTCGCCGTCGGCGGCGGGGTGTTGGAAGCGTTACTCTTTTTCAGAAATATATTCAGATAGGATACTGTTTTGTCGAAATTTTGTGGTATACTAATGCATATGAAACGGAATTGCAATTTTAGGGTTCAATTTTCGCGTGGGATGGGACTTTTCCTCGCGCTGATTTGCGTGCTTTTGCTTTTGCCGAACTTTAGCGCATGCGTACCACAAGACGGGGCGCTGGTGATATCCGAGGTTTGCACAAGCAATAAGGGCTCCTTGGTGGATGAAGTGTATGGTTCGCCGGATTGGATTGAACTGTATAACGGCACG